>C688J18823_10001092_pt1 | contig 16560 bp, 12 predicted proteins | sample HopSoiMetagenom1_FD_18823 | JGI IMG/M metagenome (IMG submission 18823) | reverse complement strand
AGCCGAATCCGGCGGCGTGCTCGGCGACAGTGAAGTACTGAGCAGTTTGCGGGTACTGCAGACCGAACTGGCCGGGGCGGGCATTCTGGAGCCGCTGCTATGTGCTGACGGCACCACCGATGTGCTCGTCACCGCGCCCGACGCGGTCTGGATCGACGATGGAAATGGTCTGCGCCGCAGCGAAATTCGATTCGCCGACGACGCTGCGGTGCGACGGCTGGCGCAGCGTCTGGCACTGTCGGCGGGCCGGCGCCTCGACGAGGCACAACCCTGGGTCGACGGCCAGTTGACGGGACTGGGGACGGGTCAATTCAGCGTCCGGTTGCACGCGGTGCTGCCACCGATCGCCGCGCGCGGCACCTGCCTGTCGCTGCGCGTGCTGCGGCCGGCCACCCAGGACCTGGCGGCGCTGATCCGCTCCGGCACCATCGTGCAGCAAGCCGCCCCGCTGCTCGAGGACATCATCGGAGCCCGGCTGGCCTTCCTCATTTCCGGAGGGACGGGCGNAGGCAAGACAACGCTGTTGTCGGCCGTNTTGGGTGCCGTTGCTGCCGACGAACGCATCGTCTGCNTGGAGGACGCGGCCGAACTCGCGCCCTCGCATCCGCACNTGGTCAAGCTCGTCGCGCGCTGCGCCAACGTTGAGGGCGTCGGCGAGGTGACTGTCCGCGATCTGGTGCGCCAGGCGCTGCGGATGCGGCCGGACCGGATCGTGGTCGGCGAGGTGCGTGGCGCCGAGGTGGTGGATCTGCTCGCCGCTCTCAACACCGGCCACGACGGCGGCGCAGGGACGGTACATGCCAACAACCCCGCCGAGGTCCCAGCTCGCCTCGAGGCCCTTGCCGCTCTCGGCGGGCTCGACCGCGCCGCGTTGCACAGCCAGCTCGCCGCGGCCGTGCAGGTGGTGTTGCATGTGAGCCGAAACCGAACCGGCGCGCGGCGACTGAGCGAGATCGGCGTGCTTCAGCACGGCGATGACGGCCGTGTTCGGGTCGCCACCGCATGGCATATCGACACCGGATTCGGCTGCGGTCGGGACGATTTGACAATGTTGCTACGCAGCCGGGGGCGACTGTGAGTGGCACGGCGCTGGCGCTGGCCTTGGCACTTCTCATGATGCCGGCGGGATCACGCTCCAGGCTCGAAGCACTCGGCCTGCTTGCGCGGGCGCGACGCCGATTACCGGTGCTGCCCTGCGCGGCCGCCGTCGCCCTGGCACTGGCGGTCGTATTGCCGGTCACCGTCGTCGCGGCCTCCTCGATAGTCGGCGTCACCTTGTGGATGCGCAGGAGGCGACATGTCCAGATCAAACGCCGCACCGCCGAAGCTGCAGCTCTGCAGGGCGCATTGGATGTCCTCGTCGGAGAGCTACGTGTGGGTGCACATCCGGTCGCGGCGTTCAGCCTCGCTGCCGCGGAGGTCGACGGCGCGGTGGCGGCATCGCTTCGCGCAGTGGCCGCCCGTGCGCGCCTGGGAGCCGACGTGGCCGCGGGCCTGCACAGCGTGACCACGAGATCATCGATGTCGGCGCACTGGAGCCGGCTCGCAGTGTGTTGGCAACTCGCCCAGGATCACGGGCTGGCGATCGCGACGCTGATGCAGGCCGCGCAGCGTGACATCGTTGAGCGCGAACGCTTTTCGGCTAGAGTCGACGCCGGGATGGCCGGCGCGCGTACCACCGCCGCGGTGCTGGCCGGGTTGCCGCTGCTCGGTGTCGGCCTCGGTGAGCTGATTGGCGCAGCGCCGGTGAGCTTCCTACTAGCGGACGGGGTCGGCGGCTGGTTGTTGGTCATCGGCGTCACGTTGGCCTGTGGCGGCCTGCTGTGGTCGGATCGCATCACCGCGCGGGTGCTGACATGAGCTGGGCGGCCTTGCTTTTGGCCTCAGCGGTGCTGATCGGCGCGGACTCGCGGCCACGGGTCCGGGCTGGGTTGACGGCTGTGCGGCCACGGCGTCGATCAACGCCGGCCGGTGCCGGTGACCCGTTGGCCGCGGCATCCAGCTTCGACGTGTTTGCCGCCTGCCTGCGTTCCGGGATGGCGGTGCCGACGGCGGCGTCGGCGACCGCCCTGTCCGCGCCCGCTGCGCTGGCCCGGGTGCTCAGCCGTGCCGCCGACTTGTTGGCGTTGGGTGCCGAACCGGCGACCGCGTGGACGAATCCGGACGGCGCGGTGGACAACCATGCCGACGCGCTGATGCGGCTGGCCCGGCGATCGGCGTCGTCGGGTGCGGCCCTGGCGCATGGTGTTGCGGAGCTGGCCGATCAGTCCCGCCACGAGGCCGCCGATGCAGCGAGCGCCGCCGCGGAGCGGGCCTCCGTGTTGATCGCAGGGCCGCTGGGCCTCTGCTATCTGCCTGCGTTCGTGTGTTTGGGCATCGTCCCTGTGGTCGCCGGGTTGGCCGGCGACGTGCTGGGGTCGGGAATTCTGTGACGGCCGATGAGAGATGAGAGGAAACCATGATGGTACGGAACACAATTCGAGCGCTGTGGGCTCGCCTGACGTTGTTGGTCGTCGACGACGACGGGATGTCGACGGTCGAATATGCGATCGGAACCATCGCCGCGGCGGCGTTCGGTGCCATCTTGTACACGGTGATCACCGGCGATTCCATCGTCAGCGCATTGACCAACATCATCACCCGGGCGTTGAACACCAACGTCTAGCCGACGAGGCCGGCGGTGTCACCGTTGAGGCGGCATTCGCGATCGCTGCCCTGGTCGCCGTGCTCATCCTGTGCGTGTCAGGGCTCACCGCGGTATCGATGCAGGTTCGTTGTGTCGACGCCGCACGTGAGGCCGCCCGTCTCGCGGCGCGCGGTGACGATGGTTCGGCTTCCATTGCAGCGCAACGTATTGCGCCCGACGGGGCCGCGGTGCTGTTGCGGCGTGACGGGGAGTTGGTCGTCGCCACTGTCACTGCGAGCTCGCCGTTGTTGCCGGGCATTGCCATCGCAGCGGAAGCGGTCGCAGCGGCCGAACCTGGTCCACGCTGAGCGCGGCTCCGCCAGCCTGGTGGCCGTCGCGATGATCGCGGTGTTGGTGGCGATCACGATCGGCGGTGTGTATGTCGGGTCCGCGGTGATCGCCCGTCACCGGGCGCAGGCCGCCGCCGATCTGGCCGCGCTGGCCGCCGCCGTGCACCTTGCCGACGGCACCGCCTGCACGAAGGCATCTGCGGTCGCGCGCGCCATGCGCACCGCCGTCACCCAATGTGTGGTCGAGGATCTCGATGTGATCGTCACCGTCGACGCACCGTTAGCAGTCGGTCGGATGGATGTCGGCCCGGCGCGGGCCGCTGCGAGGGCAGGCCCGGCCGACACCGGCAGTTAGGGCTTGGTGGAGTTGTCCTTGCGGGATCGGCCTTTTCGCTTGCGTGCTGGTGCGCTGCCGACGTACTCGATGCCCGCCTCGGCGACCTCCTCGGCGGTGGGGAGACGCAAGGCGACCAGCCCAGCATAGGTGTCCTTGTCCAGCTCGACGCGGTTGATGGTCATGTGCACCGGTACCCATCCGCCGCCGTTGGCGGGCAACCGCAGTACGCCTGAGGTAGCTCCTGTGCCGAATTCGATTGTCATTTTTGTCATATGAGGAGCGTCGTCAGGGTGAACGATCGCGGCGCCGGTCTCGCGGGTCCGCCAGTCGAAGAACGGCGCGGGTTCGTCAAGCCACTTCAACAGCTTCCAATGATGCAGGTCAACCAGAACCCGATGTACACCAGGTTGGGCCAACCCGTTGAGGATTCGCACTGCGAGGTCGTCGCGCGGGTCGGCCGACGCGTCATGCTCGCTGCGCCAGTTCATCGCGCGGCAGATCAACCGTTCGGTCCCGTCTTCCTCGGTCTCCAACTGTGCACGCGCGGCCCACCCCACGGTTATCTGATCACCGTTGTAGTCGGTGACGTCCCAGGTGGTGGAGAATGTCATGCCGGGCTCGGGCCTCATCAGCATTGACAGCACCTTTGCTTCACTGGGATTGAGGTCTCGCGTCGGCAGGTCCTCGGCGAACGCCCGCCCCTGTGTGGCCTCCCTCTGGGGGTCACGCCCGCTGTTGAACAGCGACTCCGGTGTGTCGGTCGCGATGCCGCGGCTGAGGTCCCATTTCAGCGGTCCGGGTATCGGCCGCTCGGGTGGTTCGAGGTCCGGCGGCCCGATCCACAGGTGTACACCGTGTATTAACCCGTCGGACATCTTGACGACTTCAGTACGAATTACGCGGTCATTCTTCGGCGTGATGCTGCTCAGGCCGACTCCGGCGCGCACGGTCTCGCCGATGGCCGTCTGGATCGCCATCAGGTTGGGGTTTCGCCTCAAGAACGCGCTGATTGGCACCATGTTCTTGGTTCGAGGACCTTGTGCGACCACGGCGGGCTCGCCGCCCAGTGTTTCCACGAGCAGCCAGTCGTGGGTCATGGCGGCATCTTACCGTCGAGCAAACAGCGGCCTTCCGGCTGAGGCCACCTACGGAATTCGCACGTTTGTCGCGCAAGGCAGTTTCTGGGTGGACTTCGGTAATGCATCCCTAAGTTGCAAAAGCCCTTCCGACGAGGTACTTTCCGTCTACGCCCGACTTCCGGGATTGGGAACGGATCGCGTGGTCCGACCGTTCGCCGCACCTGTCTGTGTGCTCGGCGTGCTCGATTTCAGCATCGCCTGGCCGCGGATCCATGGGGGCGACCGTCGAGGGGTCGGTCGCCACCATGGGCGGATCACGACGCGTTGCCACCGAGCGCGCCGAGCACCAGACGCAGCACCCGCACCGCACCCTCCTTGTCGAGCGGATCATTGCCGCTGCCACATTTCGGCGACTGCACACAGGAGGGACATCCGAGCGGGCATTCGCAGGCCTCGATCGCCGCTGCCGTCGCCGTCCACCATGTGTCGATCTTCCGGAAGCCACGATCGGCGAAGCCGGCCCCACCGGGGTAGCCGTCATAGACGAAGATCGTCGGCAGGCCCTGTACGGGGCCCACGGCCGTCGACACCCCGCCGATGTCGCCGCGATCGCAGCTCGCGACCAATGGCAGCAGGCCGATCGCCGCATGTTCTGCGGCATGTAGCGCGCCCGGGACCCGTAACAAATCGATTCCGTTGTGCTGCAACATCTCCGGCGTGATCGTGCACATCACTGCGGTGGTGTCCAGTGTGCGGGTCGGCATGTCGAGTTCGACGAAGTCGATCACCTCACCGTCGAGCCGGCGCCGCAGATAGCCGATCACCGTATTGGTTACCGACACCGGTACGAGGCCAACAGTCACCGGCCCGTATGTTTTTCGCTCACCCTGGCCGGTCACCACGATGTCGGTGAGCTCGCGCGCGAATGTCGTGTAACCAGGATCCTCGGCGTGGACGAACGCGACGCCGTCCTCGAAATCAAGCGAGTCGACGACATAACTCTCACCCTGATGCAAATACACCGCGCCGGGGTGAACCGACGCCGGCGCCTGGCCCACACCCGCGCTGCCGAGCAGTCGACCGGTGTCGGCCTCGAGGATCGCGATCTGGCCGCCCGACGAGCCGCGAATGTCCACCGCCGGATGCGGATCGACACCGGGGGTGGGGAAGTAGCCGGTGCTCCGCCGGCGCAGCAGCCCATCGTCGACAAGCGTCTCGGCCACCGCCTCGGCGTTCCACATTCGCACCTCCGTGTCGGTCAATGGAAGTTCAGTCGCGGCGCAAAGGAGCTGTGGCCCAAGAACATAGGGGTTACCCGGATCAATCACCACGCGCTCGATCGGCTTGTCCAGCAGGGCGGCGGGGTGATGTACGAGGTACGTGTCCAGTGGATCGTCACGGGCGATGAGCACGATCAGTGCGCTCTGTCCGCGACGGCCCGAGCGGCCGGCCTGCTGCCAGAACGACGTGACCGTGCCGGGAAAGCCGGCCAGCACCACCGCATCCAAACCCGCGATGTCCACCCCCAACTCCAGCGCGTTGGTAGTGGCCAAGCCCCGTAGTTCGCCTTCCGCCAGAGCGCGTTCCAATGCGCGGCGGTCCTCCGACAGATAGCCCGCCCGGTAGGACGCCACCCGCTTTGCCAGCTCCGGCGCGGTGTCTTCCAGGCGTGCCCGAGCACTGAGCGCGGTCAACTCCGCGCCGCGACGCGACCGCACGAATGTCAGTGTGCGCGCGCCCTCGGCGATGAGGTCGGCCATCACCCGCGCGGCTTCGGCGCCCGCCGAACGTCGTACCGGAGCGCCGTTTTCGCCGACGATGTCGTCACGTAGCGCCGGTTCCCAGAGCGCGACCGTGCGTGCGCCGTGTGGTGAGCCGTCTTCGGTGACCTCTGCGACGGCTTGCCCGATGAGCTCTGATGCGGTGGCCGCCGGCTGCGCGGTGGTGGCGCTGGCGAAGATGACGGTAGGAGCCGAAGAGTAGCGGGTGCACAACCTCAGCAGGCGCCGCAGCACCATAGCCACGTTCGAGCCGAAAATGCCCCGGTAGTAATGGCATTCGTCGACGACGATGAACTGCAGGTTGCGCAGGAACACCGCCCAGCGGGCGTGGTTGCGCAGCAGCGACAGGTGAATCATGTCCGGATTGGAGAAAATCCATCGCGATCGCTCGCGCGCGAACCGCCGCACTTCGCCGGGGCTGTCGCCGTCGTACGAACTAGGGGCGACATCAGGCAAAGGCATGGCTTCTGTGAGCGCCACCGCGGTTCGCAATTGGTCGTGACCGAGCGCCTTGGTGGGGGACAGATACAGTGCCCGCGCACGCGGATTCTCTTTCAGGGTCGTCAATATCGGCAGTTGGTACGCCAAGGACTTACCCGATGCAGTGCCGGTGCTCAGCACGACGTGACGGCCGTCGTGGGCCAGATCCGCGGCCGCGAGTTGATGCGACCACAGCCCCTCGATACCCCGATCAAGGAACGCCCGCACCACATCTGGGTCGGCCCACTGCGGCCACGCCCGGGGTCGGCCCTGACGCGGCGGCAGGTCCGCGACATGGCGCAACGGCTGTTCGTCTGGATCCGTGCCGTCGATCACGCAGGCGAGGAGCTCGCGGCCGAAATCCGACCCCGGACTTGACACTGCAGCCTCCTGAAACCCCGACGTAAGTAAATTGTTCCTCACTTGATCACTTCGAGACTGTCGCGGCAGGCCCGAACATGATTGACTTACGGCGGTCGCAGCTTCTGTGTTCGTGTATTCGCACTCGCAGGATCGACGTTGCGATCGCGGTTCCTGCGAGGGTTGTAGGTCGGGTCAAGTTCCGGCGACTCCACGAAGGTATGGCGGTCGGAACGGGCCCGGTACACCGGAAGTCGGTGGACCGCTCCCGGTAAGAAGAGAAGGAAAGTACGAGAGATGCCACAGGGAACTGTGAAGTGGTTCAACGCGGAAAAGGGTTTCGGGTTCATTGCGCCCGAGGATGGCTCCGCCGATGTGTTCGTCCACTACACGGAAATTCAAGGAAGCGGCTTCCGCACCCTTGAGGAGAACCAGAAGGTCGAGTTCGAGGTCGGCCAGAGCCCCAAGGGCCCCCAGGCCACGGGCGTTCGCGCCGTCTGAGCAATCGAAGCTGAATAACCCCCCGCGTCATTCCTCATCGGACGGCGCGGGGTGTTTTCGTATTTCGGCCCTGGAGCCCTGCGGCCCGGCGACACATTTGTCTGGCACCGCTGGCCTACTGTCGATTACGTGAGCCAGCTGTCGTTCTTCTCGGCAGACTCGGTGCCGCCCGCGGTCGCCGATCTGACCGGGATTCTCGCCGCACCCGGCCAGGTGGTGCTGGTGGGGTCCGAGAACGGACGAGCCGCGCGTCTATCTGTCGTCGTGGATCGGCTGTGGCGCGCCGAGGCGCTCGCGGAGATGATCGCCGAGGCCGGCCTGCAGCCGGAGATCGCCCGTACCGACGAGAACACCCCGCTGGTGCGCACCACGGCGGATCCGCGGCTGTTGGCCATCGCGCGAGACTGGACCCTTGGCGCCGTCAAGACCGTGCCGCCGCAGTGGCTGCCCGGGCCCCGCGAATTGCGGGCCTGGACGCTGGCGGCGGGCACACCCGAAGCCGACCGGTATTTGTTGGGTCTGGACCCGCATGCCCCCGACACGCATGCGGCGCTGGCGTCGGCGATGATGCGGGTGGGGATGGCCCCGACGTTGATCGGTACCAGAGGGTCGCACCCAGCACTGCGGATCAGTGGGCGACGACGGCTATCGCGCCTGGTAGAGAATGTGGGGGAACCTCCAGGCAACGTCGAAGCGTTTGAACAATGGCCCCGCATTTGAAGGGCCCCGACGGGGGGGTCAGTTTGCGTCGGCTGGCGCGGGGTGCGAAATTGTCAGTTGCCAGCGGCGCCGGATCAACCGTCGAGATATACATCCGGCAGTCGGTGGCAACAGGAGAATTGGAGCGTAGGCACAGGTGGCTGAGGGGGACCGCGGCAGCGGCCGCAACGGAAGCGTTCGGCGGCTCGTTATTGTCGAGTCGCCTACTAAGGCACGCAAAATAGCTAGCTACCTGGGCTCGAACTACATCGTCGAGTCCTCCCGGGGGCACATCCGCGACCTGCCCCGCGCCGCCGCCGATGTGCCGGCGAAGTACAAGTCCGAGCCGTGGGCGCGCCTCGGCGTCAACGTCGATGCCGACTTCGAGCCGCTCTACATCATCAGTCCTGAGAAGAAGAGCACTGTCGCCGAGTTGAAGGACCTGCTCAAGGGCGTCGACGAGCTGTATCTGGCCACAGACGGCGACCGCGAGGGCGAGGCCATCGCCTGGCACCTGCTGGAGACGCTCAAGCCGCGCATCCCGGTCAAGCGGATGGTGTTCCACGAGATCACCGAGCCGGCCATCCGGGCTGCCGCCGAGGACCCGCGCGACCTGGACAACGATCTGGTCGACGCGCAGGAGACCCGCCGCATTCTCGACCGGCTCTACGGCTACGAAGTCAGCCCCGTCCTGTGGAAGAAAGTCGCGCCGAAGCTGTCCGCTGGGCGCGTGCAGTCGGTCGCGACCCGCATCATCGTCTCCCGCGAGCGCGAGCGGATGGCGTTCCGTAGCGCCGGCTACTGGGACGTCACCGCCGAACTCGATGCCAGCGTCTCCAACGTGCAGGCGAGCCCGCCCACGTTTACGGCCAAGCTGAACTCGGTCGACGGGCGACGGGTGGCCACCGGACGTGATTTCGACTCGCTCGGGGCGGTCAAGAAGCCCGACGAAGTGCTGGTGCTCGACGAGGCCGGCGCCGGTGCGCTGGCGACCGGGCTTCGCGGCGCGCAGCTGGCGGTGTCGTCCGTCGAGCAGAAGCCGTATACCCGTCGGCCCTACGCGCCGTTCATGACCTCGACGCTGCAGCAGGAGGCCGGCCGCAAGCTGCGGTTCTCCTCGGAGCGCACGATGAGCATCGCGCAGCGGCTCTACGAGAACGGCTACATCACTTATATGCGCACCGACTCCACGACGCTGTCGGGGACCGCCATCAACGCCGCGCGCAACCAGGCCCGCCAGCTCTACGGCGAGGAGTATGTCCACCCGACGCCGCGGCAGTACACGCGCAAGGTGAAGAACGCCCAAGAGGCGCATGAGGCCATCCGGCCCGCCGGCGACGTGTTCCAGACGCCGGGCCAGCTGCACGCTGCGCTGGACACCGACGAGTTCCGGCTCTACGAGCTGATCTGGCAGCGCACAGTGGCCTCGCAGATGGCCGATGCGCGTGGCACGACGCTGTCGCTGCGCATCTCGGGTCAGTCAAGCGATGGGCAGCAGGTGGTGTTCAGCGCGAGCGGGCGGACCATCACGTTCCCAGGCTTCTTGAAGGCCTACGTCGAGAGCATCGATGACCTGGCCGGCGGTGAGGCCGATGACGCCGAGAGCCGGCTGCCGCAGCTGGAACAGGGCCAGCGGGTCGACGCCAAGGAGTTGACCGCCGACGGGCACACCACCTCGCCGCCTGCGCGCTACACCGAGGCGTCGCTGATCAAGGCGCTGGAAGATCTCGGCATTGGCAGGCCGTCGACGTACTCGTCGATCATCAAGACCATTCAGGACCGCGGCTACGTCCACAAGAAGGGCAGCGCGTTGGTGCCGTCGTGGGTGGCGTTCGCGGTCACGGGCTTGCTGGAGCAGCACTTCGGCCGGCTCGTCGACTATGGCTTCACTGCGGCCATGGAAGACGAGCTCGACGAGATCGCGTCGGGCAACGAGCGACGCACCAACTGGCTGTCCAACTTCTACTTCGGCGGCGACCACGGTGTGCCGGACTCGATCGCCCGATCGGGCGGCCTTAAGAAGCTTGTCGGCGTGAACCTCGAGGGCATCGATGCTCGAGAAGTCAACTCCATCAAGTTATTTGACGACGAAGAAGGCCGGCCTATCTACGTGCGGGTCGGGAAGAACGGCCCGTACCTCGAGCGCATGGTCATCGGCGATGACGGCGAGGCGAAGCCGCAGCGAGCCAACCTCAACGACTCTCTCACACCTGATGAGCTGACGCTGGAGCTGGCCGAAAAGCTGTTCTCCACACCGCAAGAGGGGCGGTCGCTGGGCGTCGACCCGGTGACCGGTCGTGAGATCGTGGCCAAGGACGGTCGCTACGGCCCGTACGTCACCGAGGTGCTGCCCGAACCTCCCGAACCTGAAGCGCCCGAAGATGTGGCTCCGGCGAAGAAGGGCAAGAAGCCCACGGGTCCAAAGCCCCGCACCGGTTCGCTGCTGCGATCGATGGACCTGGAGACAGTAACCCTCGACGACGCGTTGAAACTGCTTTCGCTGCCCAGAGTTGTCGGCGTTGATCCCAACAACGGCGAGGAGATCACCGCGCAGAACGGCCGGTATGGCCCATATCTGAAGCGCGGCACCGACTCTCGTTCGCTCGCAAACGAGGAGCAGATGTTCACCATCACGCTCGACGAGGCACTGAAGATCTATTCCGAGCCGAAACGCCGTGCAGGCCAAGGCGCTTCGGCGCCGCCGCTGCGGGAACTTGGCACCGACCCGGCAACCGGCAAGCCGATGGTCATCAAGGACGGCCGGTTCGGGCCGTATGTCACCGACGGTGAGACCAACGCGAGCCTGCGCAAGGGCGACGACGTGCTGTCGATCACCGACGAGCGCGCCGCCGAACTGCTGGCAGACCGGCGGGCTCGCGGTCCCGTCAAGCGGACGAAGAAGGCGGCCAAGAAGGCGACGAAGAAGGCCTCCAAGAAGGCTTAGCGGGCGTCGTCGTCACATCTGCCTCGTCCGTCTCGTGACGGAGTAGACCGGCTTTCTGCCCGGCTCTGCGCGACAACTCAGCGACAACATCTGATTGCCGCGGTTTGTCGCTCAGAAGTCGCTCTGAGGCGGACACTTTCACCCATCCCCCTCGACGGCTGTGAGGCTATCCCGAGATGTCGCTGGACACCTCGCCGACGTCGCTGGGCGATATCAGGTTCAGCGGTCGGGCCAGCTGGGTGGGTGCGGTGCGGCCACGCAGTTCGACGATCTCGCCGACGTCCCAGCACAGCGCCTCGGCGTCGAGTGCACCGCTCACCGCGATCGCCGACGCCAGCACGTGCCCGGACTCCAGTTTGGCGAGCTCGGTGAGGCGGGCGGCCTCGTTCACCGGGTCGCCGATCACGGTGTATTCGAAGCGGGCCTGCGCGCCGATGTGCCCGGCGATGGCACGCCCGGCGGAGACGCCGATGCCGAATTCCGTCTCGCCCAAGACGGTGATGAGTTCATCGTGCAGCTCACGAGACGCGGCCAGCGCGGCACCACACGCGTCGGGATGTTCGATCGGCGCACCGAAGATGCACAGTGCCGCGTCGCCCTGGAATTTGTTGACGAACCCGCCGTGACGGTTGACAGTGTCGACGACAACGCGGAAGAACTCGTTGAGCAGGCTCACAACTTCGGCGGCGGGGATTGTTGACGCGAGATGGGTCGATCCGACCAGATCGACGAAAAGCACTGCGGCGTCGCGCTCCTGGCCGCCAAGTTCGGTGCCACGCTCGAGAGCGCGGCGGGCCACGTCCTCACCGACATAGCGTCCGAACAAATCGCGCAACCGTTGCCGCTCGGCGAGATCACGCACCATGTCGTTGAATCCTGCTTGTAGCAAACCCAATTCGCTGGCGTCGTAAATCTGCATATGCGCGTTGTAGTTGCCCCGTTGCACTTCGCCAAGGGCCCAACGCAACTGGCGCAGGGGGTCAGCGATCGACATCGCGACCAGTACGGTGCCGAACAGGCCGATCACCAGTGCGGCGATGGCAAGCAACAGGATCGGTGTCGTGAGACGATCGGCGGACGCCGTCAGGATCTCGAACTTACTGGCGACCACCGCCAATACGATCGCCAGAATCGGTACCGCGGTGGACAACACCCAAGTCAGCACCTGGCGCTGAATCACGCCCGGGGCGCGGAAGTTCTCCGGCACGCCGCCGCGCAGCGCGGCCACGGCGACTGGGCGCAGCACCCGTTCGGACTGCAGATAGCCGATGATCGCCGTAGCAGTGGCGCCCAGCGCGGTGGCGACCGCCACCACCGGCGCAGACTTGCTGGCCACCGGCCAACTGGCGACGATGAACACCACCGAGCCCAGGCACCAGTTCGTCACGTTGATGACCGAGCGGTAGAACGGCATCTTCAGCGCGCGGGTGCGGGCCATCTCGGTTGCTGCCGGGTCACTGCTGCTCAGCAGCGTGTCGCGGCGCTGCCAGCGCATGACGGGGATCAGCATTCGCAGGGTCAGGTACGAGCCGACGGTGAACGACAAGAACAAATAGCCCAGGAAGATGGCCAGGTTGAAGGCCGGCAGGTCCTGCAGCTGAATGCGGTCCTCGGGGGGAAGCCCGAACCGGAGAAAGCCAAGCACGAGCAGAGCGCCGATGATGTCGGCCTGCAGCATGCCGAGCGTGAACACCGGCCATGGTGTACGCGCCACCCAGCGGACGAATGCGCTGATTCGCCCGATCGGAATGGCCTCGGTGGTCACAGCTCAACCGTATCGGGCCGGGGGGACGGAAAAGGGCGCTGTGGGACGGACGTGTCGGTTCGCAGCATTACTGTTATCTCTGATGGCCGGTGTTTTCTCGCGTCTAGTGGGTCAAGACGCCGTCGAAGCGGAATTGGTTGCAGCGGCGCACGCCGCGCGCGGTGATTCGGCTCACAACGGCGCCGCGACCGGGACGATGACACACGCGTGGCTGATTACTGGGCCTCCAGGATCGGGCCGCTCGATAGCGGCGCTGTGCTTTGCTGCGGCGCTGCAGTGCACCTCTGACGGCGTCCCGGCTGCGGGGAATGCCGGGCGTGCACCACGACGATGGCCGGCACCCACGCCGATGTGCGCCGGATCGTCCCGGAGGGGCTGTCGATCGGCGTGGACGAGATGCGCAACATCGTGCAGATCGCGTCGCGGCGCCCGGGGACCGGGCGGTGGCAGATCGTGCTGATCGAGGACGCCGACCGGCTGACCGAAGGAGCGGCGAATGCGCTGCTCAAGGTGGTGGAGGAGCCGCCGCCGTCGACCGTGTTCCTGCTGTGCGCGCCGTCGGTGGATCCCGAGGACATCGCGATCACGCTGCGCTCGCGGTGCCGGCATGTGGCGCTGGTGACGCCTCCGGTCGATGCGATTGCGCGGGTTTTGATCGAGACCGACCAATTGCCGGCGGCCGACGCGCGCTGGGCGGCGTCGGTCAGCGGCGGTCACGTCGGGCGGGCACGGCGGCTGGCGACCGACGATCAGGCGCGGGAGCGACGACAGCGCGCCCTCGGCCTGGCGCGCGACGCGGCGACGCCGTCGCGGGCGTACGCCGCGGCCGAGGAGTTGGTGGGCACGGCCGAGGCCGAAGCGCGGGCGTTGACTGAAGATCGCAACGAAGCCGAGACCGAGGAGTTGCGCACGGCGCTGGGTGCAGGCGGCACCGGCAAGGGCACGGCCGGAACGCTGCGCGGAGCCACGGGTGCGATCAAAGACCTTGAGCGACGGCAGAAGTCGCGGCAGACGCGGGCGTCGCGTGACGCGCTGGATCGGGCGCTGATCGATCTGGCGACGTATTTCCGGGACGCGCTGCTGATCTCATCCGGCGCGGGGGAGATCCAGGCGAACCATCCGGATATGGCGGACCGGGTCGCGGCGATGGCTGCACACGCATCGCCCGACAAGCTGCTGCGCTGCATCGAGGCGGTGTTGGAGTGCCGCGAGGCGCTGGCGGTCAACGTGAAGCCGAAGTTCGCGGTGGATGCGATGGTGGCAACCGTGGGGCGGGCCCTGCGCGACTGACTTGGGCCGCCGATGGGGCCTGCCGTAGACTCGTGCCGCCCGAAAAGGCACGCCACCTTAGCTCAGTCGGTAGAGCGGCTCACTCGTAATGAGCAGGTCGACGGTTCGATTCCGTCAGGTGGCTCAGTTTTGTGGTATTGCGCTGTCGCTTGGAGGATGTGTGCTTCTCCAAGCCGTCATCGATGTGCACGAAAACCCGATGAGTTGATTACACGCGTTCAAAGTGCAGCGATGTGTGCTCATTGGGCAGCGCTTTTGCAAGCTTGATCGAGGAGTAGGTAGCGCGGCGGACGCTGGCTCTAGCGCTGGGAGTGCGTCAAAGTTCGTCGTGTCGCGGCCACTGCCACGAGAGTCACGGCGAATTGGCGCAATAGATGGGTGTCCGGCTGTCTGATGTTGTCGGTTGTGGCTGTTACTTTGCGGACGGCTGCAAATATCGTGTTTTGGTGCAGTTAACTTGGTGTGGTGCCCTAACTACGGCCGTCGCGTGATCGGTGGGCGCATGGGAACGCGGTTGAAGGAGGTCATCACCGGGGTGGTCGCCCAGAAGGGGGATGGCGAGTGGCGTTGGAGACCATGCCTGATCTCGTGCACCTCGTGGTGGAGGTCAATCCGCAATGCCGCATCCGCAGATTAGTGGACGCCACCAAGGCCCGGTCCTCGCGGCTTTTAACTCATGTTTGTGGCCACCGTCGGCCGGGGTCCGCGCTGGATGATCAAGCGCAATGTTGAAAACCAAAGGGACCGGTGAATGATGTTGAGCGGTCGACGCTTTCGGGTTGAATTGACCGACGCCCAGGAGCGGCTGGCGCAGCAGACCGCCGACGCGTGCCGGGCGGTGTACAACACCGGGCTGGAGCAGCGCCGCGCATACCGCCGCCGGGGCGTGTGGATCAATTACGAACAGCAGGCCCATGAGCTGGTTGACGCAAAGGCCGAGAACGCGTGGCTAAGAGAAGTGCCCGGGCACTGCCTGCAACAGACGCTGATGGATCTGGATACGCCTTGTCGCAAGCGAGGCACCTTCAATGTGCGGTGGCGCTCGGCGCGCAGGTGGGTGCCGTCGTTTCGGTTTCCCGAGGGCGCCAAGATCAAGCTGCAGAAGCTAAACCGGCGCAAATCGCAGGTGACGCTGCCCAAGCTGGGATGGGTGAAGTTCCGGGCGTCCCGTGGCTTGGACGGCCAAACCATCCGCTCAGCGACGCTCACCCGGGAGGGCGCGCATTGGTTTGTGTCGCTTCTGGTCGAGGACGGGATAACGACGCCGGCTGAGCATGCCCGGCCTGGTACCACAGTGGGGGTGGATCGCGGGGTGGCGGTTGCGGTGGCCACCAGCGCCGGCGAGTTGCTCGACCAGGTGTTCACCACACCGGGTGAGCGGCGGCGCGCCGTACGATTGCAACGCAAACTGTGCCGCGCCGACAAGAGTTCGGCGAACCGCGGCAAGACCAGGCAAGCCCTCGCCAAGCTACGGGCGCGTGAGCGGCGCCGCCGCCAAGATTTCTGCGTTAAGACCGCGCAACGGTTGGCGCACGAAAACGCAGTGGTAGTGCTCGAGCAATTGCCAATACGCAACATGACGCGTCGCGCGAAACCTGTGGCGGACCCGGTCAATCCGGGCCAGTACTTACCCAACGGCGCTTCCGCCAAGTCGGGGTTGAACCGGGCGATCCTGTCCAAGGGATGGAACCGATTCGAGGTGGCGTTGAAGTCTGCGTCTCGCTACAGCGGCACACAGGTAGTGAAGGTTCCGGCAGCGTTGACATCGCAACGCTGCTCGGCGTGTGGGCACGTGGACCCGAAATCCCGTGAGAGCCAAGCGGTTTTCCGGTGCACCCATTGCTCGCGTCCCGCCGAGCACGCGGATGTGAACGCCGCCAAGAACATACTGGCCGCCGGGCTGTTGGCGGTGTCAGCCTGTGGAGACGACCCGTAGCCCGTGGGCTACGGGTTATCCTCGAAGCAGGAACCAGCAGGAAACCGCAAGGAATTACTGCTCCAACCCACACGAGGGTTGGAATCCGGGGGCGTAAGCCATCCGGAGGACGTCAATCTCCTAGGTGGCTCAGAATTTTCTTTCCTTGTTGTGCCGAGCGCACTTGTTTGCGCCTCTTCTCGACGTTTGGGTTCAACACCCGTACGTTCGGCGAAGGAAGTCCTCTACCAGTGGCACCACTTCATCTAAGTGGGTCTCCAACAGCCAGTGCCCGCCGCCGAGCAGATGCAGCGGAGCGTCGGGCAGGTCGCGGTGGTAGGCCCGTGCCGACTTCTCAGGCATGTAACCGTCGTGCGGCCCCCAGACGATCAGTGTGGGCGGCTGGTGCTCGCGCAGGTATGCCTGCTGCTTG
>C688J18823_10001089_pt1 | contig 16580 bp, 18 predicted proteins | sample HopSoiMetagenom1_FD_18823 | JGI IMG/M metagenome (IMG submission 18823) | reverse complement strand
GTCCCCATCGTCTAGAGGCCCAGGACACCGCCCTTTCACGGCGGTAACCAGAGTTCGAATCTCTGTGGGGACGCCATCTGACCTCTCGTAATCTCGGCTCCTGCCTCAGCGCGTGGGCTGGGTCTCCACGGTTTTCAGTGGATCCCTGCGGTTGGTCGAGGACGGCGATGGCGGACTCCTTCGAGCACCTTGGCCAGGTGCTTCAGCTTCTGGATGGCCTCGTGCCTGATCCGCCGCTGCAGCCGGACCACGCCCGGGAGGTGTCCGCGCTGGATCAGCGCGTAGACGGCCTTGCGGGTGGTCCGCAGGGCCTCGGCGACTTCGGTCACGGCGAGGAGCGGCGGGAGGGGAGGCGTTTCGCTTCCCGCCGGTCGTGTGTACGTCGTCTCTCGATGGGGTCGCGCATTACAGCTCGCATGCCTGACAGCTCAGAGTTCGCGGTCATCACTGCGCGCGTGCCTCGTGAAATGGAGGCGCAGTTGCACCGGTGCCTCAAACGGCTCAACGAGTCGCAACCGGGCATGCACGCCAAGCTGAGCACCATCGTCCGCATGGCCCTGGCCCGCGGACTGGAGTCGCTGGAGCAGGAGTTCTCAGGCAAGGGAAGAAACGAAGCGACCTTGAAAACTCGATTGTAGACATCGACTTTTCAATCCGTGCCCATGTCGAGCGTGATGATCGCCGTCGGGATGCTCGCGAGCTACATGCCCGCCCGGCGGGCGAGCAGTGTCGATCCGATGGTCTCGCTGAGCAGCGAGTAGATCGTCCGCGCGCTCTCCGCGCTGGCACCCGGCCGTTGGTCGGGCGCGACGAAGTGTGCGGGGGTGCGTGTCGCACACAGGAGGGACCCGCGGGGGACACAATACATTCCCAAACTCACACATATCTATGGTTAAATGCTTATGCACTTTGTTGACACGCCCCTCGGTCGAGCACCAATGTCACGCCCGGGAGATCACCGATGGCGTGGCTCGATTTTCGATTGCCCCTGGTCGCTGTCGCAGTGTGCTGCGCGTGCTCGCCGCCCGCGGATTTCACCGAGGCGGAGCGCGCGCTCCTGGCTGCGTACGCCATCGGCGCGGTTCCGGCGAACCCCGCCAACCGCTTTGCCGACGATGCAGGCGCGGCCGCAATCGGCCAGCAGTTCTTCTTCGACACCCGCTTCTCCGGGCCGCTCGCTGTCGGGAGCGACGGCGCCAACGGCGCCACCGGCCCGCGCGGAGCCTCCGGCACCGTCGCCTGCGCCTCCTGCCACGACCCGGCCAGGGGCGGGGCCGACGTGCGCTCGCGCGGCAACACCAGCCTCGGGTCCGCGTGGACGGGACGCAACGCCCCGAGCGTGCTCAATGCCGCCTGGTCGCCCTGGCAGTTCTGGGACGGCCGCCGCGACTCGCTCTGGGCCCAGGCCCTGGGTCCGGTGGAGAGCGCGGGCGAGCACAACTTCAGCCGCCTCGAGGTCGCCCACCTCATTCAACAGATCTACCGGCCGCAGTACGAGGAAGTGTTCGGCGCCATGCCGGACTTCAGCGACACCATCCGCTTCCCCGTCCGCGGCAAGCCCGGAGACGCCGCCTGGGACCAGATGGCGCCCGGCGACCAGGATGCAGTCAACCGGCTCTATGCCAACTTCGGCAAGGCCATCGAGGCGTACGAACGCAAGCTCGTCGACCGCGATTCGCCTTTCGACCGCTACCTGGCCGGCGACACGGCCGCGCTCCCACCCGCCGCGGTGCGCGGCGCCCGGCTCTTCGTCGGCCGCGCCTCCTGCAACGAGTGCCACTTCGGTCCCACCTTCAGCGACGGCCGGTTTCACAACACCGGCGTGCCGCAGGTTGGCCCGACGGTCCCGGCGGACGACGCGGGGCGGATGAACGGCGTTCCGCAAGTGCTGGCCGACCCCTTCAATGCCGCGGGCGCCTACAGCGACGCGAGCGCGGCGCCGGAGCTGCAAGGGGTCCCCTCGGGAGGCGCTCGAGGCGACGCGCGGCGCCTTCAAGACGTCGCCGCTGCGTGGCGTGGCGCGCACGGCGCCCTACATGCACACCGGCGCATTCGCCACGCTGCGAGACGTGGTCCTCTTCTATCGCGACGGCGGCGGCGCGGGCGGATTCGAAGGCGCGAAGGACATCTCCATGCAGCCGCTCGCGCTCTCCGATGAGGATGTCGACGATCTGGTCGCCTTCCTCGAGTCGCTGAGCGGCGCGCCGCTGCCCCAGGCGCTCGCCATCGCTCCGAGGCTCCCATGATCCGCCGCCTGCTCCTCCTGGCGGTGTGCTGCGCGCTGGGCGGGCCCGCCCGCGCTGACGACGAGCCGCGCGCCGCGGGCATGGCGCACCTCACCCTGATGGACGGCGTGAAGCTCCGCTTCACCGGCTACCTCGACGCGGGCTTCTTCGCCACCCAGGGCGACGGGACCGCCTACGTGCGGGACGCCGGGAAGATCGTGCACCCCGAATACCTCGGAGTCGTCCCCTGGGTGTTCATGGGCGATCCGTGGGGCAACCCCGTCAACGCGCAGAACGACTCGGCGGACCTGGGCCTCGACCGCACCAACATCGCCCGCTTCGATCCCATCCAGTCGCACGGCAAGCCGTCGTTCCTGGTGAACATGATGAACCTGGGGATGGCGGCCAGCGTGGGGAGCGAGCTGTTCTTCGAGAGCAGCTTCGACTTCCAGCCGCGCCAGGGCAACCTCGGCTCCTCGGGCGATCAGTTCGACGTGGACCTCGCCTACCTGGAATGGGTGCCGTTCAAGGCTCTCGACCTTCACGTCTTCGCCGGGAAGTTCGAGTCGACCTTCGGCATCGAGTACCGCAACCGCAAGGCCCCCGACCGATTCGGCATCACGCCCTCGCTGATCGGGCGCTACACCACGGGCACTCTCACCGGCCTCAAGCTGCGCGGCAGCTTCTTCGACCAGCGGCTGACCATCAACGTGGGGCTCAGCAACGGCGGCACCTTCACCGAGCAGTTCGCGCACTTCTTCAACGAGATCGACGCCAACGGCGGCAAGACCGTCTCCGGCCGCGTCTCCTTCTTGTTGCCGTTGCCCGTCACCGCCGAGCTGGGTGTCTCCGGCGAGGCAGGCGCGCAGGACGGCCAGCCCTCCGACGCCGCCGTCCAGTGGTTGCTCGGCGCCGACCTGCGGGTCGCGGCCGGCGACTTCACCTTCAAGGGCGAGATCCTCCGCGGCCACGCCGACGGCGGCGGTGTTTCCCAGGCTCCGCGCATCCACGTGACCGGCTGGTACGCCGAGGGCGATTGGCAGGTGCTCCCGTGGATGGGGGTGCTGGCGCGCGTCGATCGGCGCAAGGCGGACCTGCTCGCCTTTCCCAACCTGTATCTGACCGATCTGCTCCGCGTCACCGGCGGGCTGCACTTCGACATCAGTTGGAACCTGGCCGCGAGGCTCGAATATCTGCACCTCATCGAGGTCAGCGGGCCCGAGCTCGCGGACGACGTCTTCACCAGCTCACTCACTTTCAGGTTCTAGAAAGGACGCCGCATGTTTCGCGTGCTCCCCGCCTGCCTCGCTCTCGCCCTTCCAGTCGCCGCCCGCGCTGCGCCAGGCAGCGCTTCCGGCACCATCTCCGCCCCCAGCGACGCCGGCGAGGTCATCGTCTACGTCGAGAAAGGCCCTGCGGAGGCGGCGGCCGCAGTTTCATCCGAGCACCGCGAAGTGCTGCAGCGCAACTCGCAGTTCGAGCCGAACGCGGTGTGGGTGCGGGCCGGCGAGAGCGTCGACTTCGTCAACCGGGACAACATCTACCACAACGTCTTTTCCAGCTCCTCCGGCAACTCGTTCGATCTGGGCCTCTATCACGGCGGCAAGGAGAAGACCGTGCTGATGCGCAGCCCCGGAGAGGTCGACGTCTACTGCAACATCCATCCCGGCATGCACGCCAAGGTGCTGGTGATTCCGCCGGGCAGCAGCGTCGCCGAGGTCAAGCCTGACGGGACGTACACGCTTCCCGATCTCGCTCCCGGGCAGTACACGCTGGTGGCCTGGTCTGCGCGCGCCGAGCCGGTGCGGTCGCGGGTGGAGGTCAAGGCGGGAGGCGCGGCCAGGGCCGATTTCACGCTCAAGCCGCGCGCGCCCTCGGGGCCGCACTTGAACAAGTACAGCGAGCAGTACGGTCGATACCGGTAAGACGTCATGCGCGTCCTTCCCAAGCTCGGCCTCGCCATGCTGCCTGTCGCGCTCTCGGTCACGCTCGCACTTTCGAGCCTGGCCAGCGCGAGACAGGTGGAGACGATGACCGAACAGTACCGGTCCAAAGGGGAGGCCATTGCCCTGGCGCTCGCCTTTTCGCTCTCCGCCAACACCAAGGAGACCCTGGCGGGCAACGTGGGGCGGATCAAGGATCTGATCAGCTCCAGCAAGACCATTGCCGGCGTCAGCTACATCTACATCCAGGACTGGGAAGAGAGCATCCTCGCGCACACCTTCGAGCCCACCTTTCCCACCAGCTTCAGCGAGACCAATTCGGTGGAGAAGGGTACGCTGCGAGCGGGCGAACGGGTGAAGGTCGCCCCTTCGCTGCAGATCGACACGCCGCAGGGGCGAATCTGGGCAATGGACATCGCCGCGCCCATCGGCGACGGCGAGCTTGGCGTGGTGCACGTGGGCATGGACCTGCGCTCCATCGAGGGGCAGGTCGCCTCCGTACGGCGCTCGCTGGTCGCGCTCGGCCTGGTGGTCGGAATCGCCGGGGTCCTGCTCGGGCTCCTGATGGCGGTGGTGCTGTTCGTCCGCCCCATCCGTCGTCTGACCGCGTTGACGAACGAGATCGCCACCCGGGGCGACCTGACCATTCCCATCGACGCGCGATCGCAGGACGAGATCGGCGATCTGGCGCGGTCCTTCGCGCGGATGGTGGACGGGCTGCGCGGGATCAACGGCGGGTTGCAGGAATCGGCGCGGGTGCTGACGACTTCAGTGAGCGATCTCACCCACTCGGCGCAGGAGCAGCAGCACACCATCACGCGCCAGGCGGCCGCCTTGCAGCAGACGCAGTCCACGGCACAGGAGATCCGCCAGACCTCGGCGGCGGCGGCGCGCAAGGCGGAGAGCGTGCTCGAAGTGGCGAAGCGCGCGGAGGAGATCACCAGGTCCGGCGAGGCCGCGCTGGAGAGGACCATGGACGCGCTCAACGAGATGCGCGCGCAGGTCTCCAGCATGGCGGAAAAGGTCGCTGCGCTCTCCCAGGCGTCGGGGCAGATCGGCCGGATCACGGACACGGTCAAGGACCTGGCCGACCAATCGAACATGCTGGCCCTCAATGCCGCCATCGAGGCGGTGCGCTCCGGCGAGCACGGCAAGGGGTTCGCGGTGGTGGCGCGCGAGATTCGCACGCTCGCCGACGAATCGATCCGCGCGACCGTGCGGGTGCGCGGGGTCCTGGACGAAGTCACGCAGGCCATCTCCGCGGCCGTCTCCATCGCCCGCGCCGGGGAAGAGCGGATGGAGCGCGGCCTCGCGGAGGCCAAGGCGTCGGGCGAAAATCTGAGAGCGCTCTCGGAGATCGTCCGCGGCAACTCCTCGGCGGCGCGGCAGATCGCCGAGGCGGTCAACCAGCAGGACACCGGCGTCGAGATGATCTTCAAGGCGGTGCGCGAGCTGTCCGCCACCATGGAGGAGACCGTCCGGCGCCTCGGCCAGACCGGGCACGCCGCCAGCGCGGTGCGCACCGTATCGAACAAGGTGACGGCACTGGCCGAAAGCTACCGGGTGTAGCCCCGGGGGCCGGGGACACAATACGCAACTCGGCGTGGCAATCGCGACCGAGCATCGTTGGCATGCCATTGCGTATCCTGTCCCTAGTGCGCGGCTGCCCACAGATGAACGCCGGACCACTACAGGCGCCTTGGACAGCCGACAAGAAGCCTTGCATGGCCGACGCTGCGCTGAGGTTGACGGTTTCGTTCTGGATCAACTCCTGCCAATTGGGCAATTGGTCGGAAACAAGCGTTTCTGGAGGCAATCTGCTACCGTTTCGGGCGTCGAACCGCGTTCCTTTTTCGTGGGGGTCACGATGAATCTATTGGCTGGTCGTCCGGCGCGCCTCGTCGGCGGTGCCCTATCGTTGCTGCTGTCGGCGCCCGCGCTCGCGCAGGGGAAGTCCACTTCCGAGGCTCCCGCGCGCATCCAGTTCGCCGGAAACCTCGCCCTCGGGCATCAGTTCAATGGGCTCGCCGACGTGACTTACGCCGACGGGTCAACGGAAACATTGGGAGACGCGGTGCTCGGGCTCAATGCAGGTGCGACGTTCCCCCTGACACGGGACGGCCAGTACGAGGTCCAGGCGCTGTTCGGCTTCTTGTTCTCGAAGCTGAACGCGTCGAACGGAACCCTGAGCTTCTTGGAGTTCCCGCTCGAGGTCACCGCCCACGTCAATCTCTGGCGCTTCCTCCGGATTGGCGCCGGCCCCACGCTGCACATCTCGCCGATGATCCGCGGCGACGGGATCGCTGGCTCATCCGACGTGAACTTCGGAACGACCGTGGGCGCGGTCGTGCGCGTCGAGGCCCGCCTCAACCGGACGTTCGGCTTTGGGCTGGACTACAATTGGCTGAAGCTCTCCGCGAATGGACAGTCGATGGACGCTAGCCGCATCGGCGGGGTCCTCAGCCTGTACCTGTAGGCGATCTGGCCTCGCGCTCTGCACACCGCAGGCGTCTGCGTACTGCCGCGTCGCGGCTTTGACCACAAGAATGCTTCTTCTGGGCGACGCACGCGGGCGCCGAGCTCGACCTGCTGGTCGTGCGCGGGCCTGAGCGGCGCGGTTTCGAGTTCAAACGCACGGCGGCGCCGACGCTGACGCCCTCCATGCGGATCGCGCTAGAGGACCTGAAGCTCGACTCGCTCGAAGTAGTCCACGCCGGGAAACACGCGTTCCAGTTGGCGCGTGTCAGCGTCATCGAGCGCATCGCTCCCCGCGGGGCGTCACGCGATTCGTCGGAGAGACCTCAGCGCAACGGACTGGTGCGCTTCAGATCGGTCGCCGCCTTCCCGCCGGGCGTGAGAGGACCGTGGCGAACCACGATCACTTCCGGGTTCCCACCGATACCAGCCTCGTCGCTGACCGGCTTCGCGATGTCCTTCACCAGTGCCTGGAAATCCTTGCCTTCGATGCCGGTCTGGAAGTGCGAAAACCAATTCGCCGCATCGGCCGCTGAATCCGCCAGGCAGTGGTGGTACAGGGTGTCGCCGTAACGCCGGACGCCAAATTCGCGCATGTTTCTCCTTGCCCCCTCGGGGCGAACATAAGCATCGAGCAAGCTTGCGGCTGGCCTCGCCGCGGAAGAGAGCGCCGATTCGCCCGGCTAACACGTCGATGTAAGATCCCGGAGATGGAAGCGCTGCTGAAGAAGGCCGTCTACGGATGGCACGGGCCGGTCCTCGTCGATCAAGGTTTTCTCTCGCACCTGGGCTGGGGGTTTGCGGTGCCGCTCCTGGGATATTTCCTGGGCGGCTCGCGCTGGCTGCGGATCCTGTGCGCGGCCTGGGTGCTGCAGGCCCTGTACCGGGAACTGATCGAGGAGGCGCTGGAAGCGAGCACCGTGTCGGACCTGGTGTCGCGCATCGTGCCGGCGGCGATTCTTCTCGCGGTGGACTTGTTGCGGTCGCGTTCCCGGCAGGCGGCAGCCCCGGCTTGATGCTTCACGGGATGCGGCAGCGTCCGCCATCGTGACGCTGCCGCAGGGACGATCTCGATCAATTCCCGTCAGGCAGGTCTGCCGTGAACACGTCCGGCTGTGCGTGCGTGCCCGGCGCTGCCGATCCCGGCGGAGCAATCCAGCGGTTGCGGTTGTCACCCCAGGCGGCGCTCACCGATTCACCCTCGTCCCGCGAGCGCGCCAGCGCCTGGTACTCGCCGATGTCGTAGCAGGAGACCACGGTGCGGTCGAAGTTGGTGGTCGCCGCAGGCGTGCGCACCACGTTGCTGGGCGTGAGGGCAAAGGCGGTCGAGCTGAGCGGCCGGATGCCCTGTGCGCGGACGCGGCCGTCGCCGTTGATCTTGAAGCTCGCCACGTCGGTGCGCAGCAATTGGTTGGACTGCTGGACGAAGAAGCTGACGTCGAGATCGCGGGCGTTCTGCGAGAGCGACACCGCGGGATGGACGTGCTGCGGGTCCGCGTGGGTCGATGCCGCCACCTTGGTCAGCGAGAAGGTCGAGCCGCCGTCGGTGGAAACGACCAGGTTGATCTCGGAACCAGCGGCCGGATCCCCGAAGATGCCGCTCGTCGAGCTGTTCAGCGCGAAGAGGAAGGTTCCCTTGGCCGCGGCCGCGTGGGGCTGGGTGATCAGGCGCGTCGCCTGTGCGAAGCGGGGTGCCCCGCCTCGTCCGCCGCCCTGGTCGGGGCCAGCCACCAGCGCATTGCGAAATCCCCCGCCGGTGCAGTCGTTGATGAGACCGGGGGTCACGTTGGGGAACGCGAACGCGTCGATGGCGCCGGGGACCTCGAAGACGAGGAAGCTGAAGGTCACGCCGCCGTCGTTGGAGACGAGAACGCGGACGTTGTCGGCGTTGCCGTTGCTGAAGTGGAGGAACGGGACGAAGAGGCGGCCGGTCGAATCGTCGACCACCGGGTTGGAGAACTGGATGAACGCCGAATTCACCCCGTCGTCGACCGGCGCGAACAGCCGGCGGCTGGTGAAGCTCTGGCCGCCGTCCGTGCTGCGGGCGAGCCACAGCTCGCTGCTCGCATCCTGGAAGCTGGTCCAGGTCACGTAGATGTTGTCGCGGAACTTCGCGATCGGGTCAGGGCCGATGGCCAGCCATTCCTTGTCGGATCCGTCGTCCACGGCGACCACGGTGGCGCTGCCGAAGGACGATCCGTTGTCGGTGCTCTTGTTGATGTTGATGGTGCCGTGCGCACCGTCCGCGTCCACGCCCAGGCTGGCGTAGAAGACGTTGCCGCGGCGATCGGTCGCGAGCGCCGGATCGCCGAAGGTGAACGGCGCCACCGCATCGTTGACCGCGGGCAAGAAACCGCTGGCGAACGTCCGCCCCCCGTCGTGCGAGACGGAGAAGGCGCTGAACTTGAGCCGGGTGAAGGCCAGGCCCAGGCCGGGGATGAACTCCACCACCGCTCCTGCCGAGGAGTTGTAACCCACCACCACGTGCTTGCCGTTGCGGACCGCGGAGGTCTCGCTCTGGGTGGCGAACTCGAAAGGCCGGGTGACGACGATGCTCGGATCGAAGGTGGTGACATGATCCAGCGCTGAATCGTTGGCCTGCACGTTGCGGCCAGCCGCGGCATTGGAGCTCTCGCCACGTCGCTGGCTGCCGGAGATGGAGGTGCCCGCGAGCTTGCCGGAGCGGACGGCGCGAAGGAGGCGGTCGCGCAGCCGCCCGGTGGGAGCGTTCGAGAGCGACAACCCGATTCCGCCCTTGACGGTGACGTCGCCCTCGGCGTCTCCGTCGAAGACCGCTTCGTCGTCATCGACGGGAATGACCACGCGGCCTCCCGCCGTCGTGGTGCCTGCCTCGGCCGCGGCGACCTGAGCGGGTTTCACCGACAGCGCCAGCATGCCAAGTAACGACAATACGAGCGTCCTCGCAAAGCGATGGATTGACATTTCCGAGCCCCCGGAAGCCGGCCGGACGGCCGAGCGGCGAGATGCTAGGCACCTCGGTCGGTCATTGTCCAGACGCGCAGCGTCCCACTCAAGGGTCCCTCGCGCTTTCGTCGGAAACGTCTATTGGCAGGACTTCAGATCGCGTCCCGGGTTGGAGCGGACATGATCAATGAAGGATTGCCTTGGTTACGCCTTCTCGTCGCGCGGCCCCGGATCGCTCTCGGCGACCGGGCTGTCCCGCCAGATGCCGTCCTTGTACTTGAGTCCCTCCTTCTCGTTCTTGTGCTCGCCCACCGGGCCAAGCTTGCCCGCCTTGTCGAGCTCCGGGGGACAGGGCTCTTTCGCGGGATCGTCGATGCCAATGCGGGGATCGGGGCGCTTGAGCGAAGCCATTTCGATACCTCCGCTTGCTAAATTCGATTCCGTACGCCGACGCCGCAACTGTACGGCCTCGAACCGAGCCGCCGCCGCCTTGTAAAGAGGTCGAGCGGCTAGCCGCGCCGCACACGAGTTAGGGTGCCGGAGATGGCCGACCGCAACCGCTCCTGGCTTGAGGAATTGGAGCGCGCGTTGCTCTCGGCCGGCAGCACCCTGCCCACCACAGCCCTCGGACGCCTCCGCCGGACGGTGGGAGCGGCTTTTCGCGGCGGGCGGCTGGCGTGGAATGGCAGGGGCGGCGAGGATCTGGACCTGGAAGCGTTGGGCGCGCTGGTGGGATCTGTAGGCCAGCTCAAGGGCATCGCGATGAAGGCGGGGCAGATGCTCAGCTACCTGGACCTGCCGCTGCCCCAGGAAGTCAAGGACGCCTTCTCCGCGCTGCAGACCCACTCAGCGTCGCTCTCGTTCGAAGAGATCGCCGCGCTCGTCCGCGCCGAGCTGGATGACAGGGCCGAGCCGCTGCTTGCGAAAATGACCCGCGAGCCGGTAGCGGCGGCTTCGATCGGACAGGTTCACCGCTCCACGCTGCCCTCCGGCGAGCAGGTGGCAGTAAAGGTGCAGTACCCGGGCATCGACAAGGCGATCGCCGCCGACTTTCGCGCGGCGGGAGCGGGCACTCACTTCATCCAGCTACTGGCCCCCGGCGCCGGTGTGCCCGGCGTGCTCCGCGAGGCGAGGGCGGCGCTCTTGGAGGAGTGCGACTACCAACGCGAGGCGCGGTACCAGGACCGGTTCGCCCAGGTCTACGCCGGCCACCCGACGCTGTGGGTACCTCCCACCTACGGCGAGTACGGTTCGCGCCGGGTGCTCACCACCCGCTGGGTGGACGGGCTTCGCCTGGAAGCGTTCATCGCCACCCAACCCTCGCAAGACCAGCGCGACCGGGTGGGCCGCGCGCTGTTCGAATTCTACGTGGGGACGCTGTTTCGACACCGGCTCTACAACTGGGACCCGCACCCGGGGAACTACCTCTTCTTGTCCGACGGCAAGCTGGCGATGCTCGACTACGGCTCCACCCGGGACTTCGACGCCGCCTTCGTGAAGAAGCTCGCCGCGCTGACGCTGGCGGTGCACGCGGACCGGCCGTCCGTCCTTCACGCCGCCCTGGCGGATCTGGCAATGGTGTCCGACTTCGGCGACTACGACTACGAGACCGCGAGGTCCCTGGTGCGCTCCTTCTTCGGCCCGATGCTCAAGGACGACGTGGTGGCGGTGCAGCGGGGCGAAGCGAGGCCGCTCAAGGACGTGATGGCGAGCAAGCGACAGCTGCTCAAGCTCCACCTGCCTGCGCAGATCGTCTTCATCCTGCGGATCCGCTATGGCCTGATGGCGGTGCTCGCTCAGCTGGGGGCACGCGCGAACTGGTACCAGATGGAGCGTTCGTGGGCCGAGCACGCCGTCAGCTGACCTCGACTGGCCGCCGACGCTGCGCTATCAACGCGCATGGTCGTGATCAAGGACGTCGTTCCCACGTTCTTCGTGCAGGACACCTGCCGGTCGGCGGCGTGGTACCAACGCGTGCTGGGCGGCAACGTCGCGTTCGAGTCGGGTGGCTACTGCGGCGTCGATCTGGGATCGGCGCGGATCCATCTGGCCCAGGTGGAAGCGCCGCCGCCGCGCGGGACCAGCTACAAGGGCGCGTTCTACCTGCGCCTGGAGAGCGGGGTGGACGAGCTGGTGGCGAGAATCGAGGCCGCGGGGCAGGCGCTCACCGCGACTCTCAAGAACCATGACTACGGCATGCGCGAGGCGACGGTGCGCGATCCCGACGGCAACGACATCTACGTCGGCCAGCCGACGTAGCGGCGCTCTTGTCAGGTGCCTGACTCGGTCGGCTGACGGGTCTCCCGCACCCTGTGGACGATCCGCCCGTCGAGCGGAACGTCGATGGTGAACGTCGTCCCGATCTCCGGCAAGCTATCAACCGCGATGCTACCGCCGTGCGCCTCCGCTACGGCCCGCACCTGGGCCAGGCCCAGGCCCCAACCGCGCTGCCCGCTTTCGCCCGGCATGCCGAGTCGCTGGAACGCCCGGAAGAGGGTTTCCTGCTGCGCGGGAGGGATGTGCGGGCCTTCGTTGTGCACCAATAGGTAAGCACGGCCGTGCAGGTGCCGCACCGTCAGCGTGATGGGCCGTCCGGCGTCGCCGTATTTCACCGCGTTGACCAGCAGATTCTCGATGGCGCGGCGCATCGGCTCGGCCCCGAACCATCCCCGCACGGGCTCGCTCCGCACCAGGACGAACCTGTCGCCGTGCACCGTCCGGAGGTTGTCGAGGGCCTGCTGCGCGAGCTCCACCAGGTCGGACTCCTCGAGGTGCAGTTGCTGCTTCGCGCCGGTCTGCGCGCGCATGGCATCGAGCAGGTCCTGCAGCATGCGGTCGCAGCGGTCCACGTTCTCGACGATGCGCGCGGCCCAGCGCGGCAGGTCGTCCGCGGCGGGCTTGCGCAGGATGAGGATCGCGGCTGCCTTCGCCGCGCTGAGGGGGTTGCGCAGGTCGTGCGCCAGGACGGCGAGGAATTGCTCGCGAAATCCCGCCTGCACCAGGACGTACCCCGTGCAGGCCTTGACGCAGGCCTCGTCGACGGAGGCATGCAGCGTGTTCCGCTCCGACGCGCTGAGCGGCACGTCGTCCTCGAGAACTTCGACCAGCACCTGCCGCAACAAGGCATATTCCTGCATCACGTCCGCCAGCCGGAAATGCGTCATTCGCAGGCGCTCGCCCCCGTGCTCCTCGGCGACGCTGCTGCCCTCGGTGGCGGTGCGCCTCGGGTGCTCGGCGGAGAGAGACTCCGCAAGCTGTCGCAGGACGGCGGGAAGCGTGTCGATGAGGATGGGATGTTCCTCAGCCGCCGCGGCCGGGATCTCCTTGCGCACGCGTTCCTCCCAGCGCGCAAGAATCCGCTCCCTGCTGGCCAGCAGCCGATCGGCCGCTCGGGATGCCGTCACTGAGTTTCGTCCTCTCTCACTGCGAATGGCTAACCATCGCGGCGGCGCGAGGGCATTGTGCGATGCCCGCAGTCCACCCGTTCAGTGGCCGCAGTCGCCGGCGGCGAGGCCGGCCGCCCAGCGCAAAGCGCCCCGCACGTGGGCGAGGTAGAGCGGCTCGGACCAGCTCTCCGCGGTATGCCCGAGGGCCGTGTACGCAGACCGTCCTCCCTCGAACGGATGACACCATGCCATCGGATGGTCCCGGCCCATTCCGCCGCCCTGGTAGGTCGTCTCGTCGATGGAGAGGAGCACGCGAACGTTCGGGCGCGGTGAGGCACGGAAGTCGTACCACTCGTCGGTGCGCGCCCAGCTGTCGGGCAGCGGAGAGGTAGCGGGATGCGCCGTGTCCTCGCGCGAGAGCACCGCGGGCTGGATGGCGGGATGCCCCACGAACTCGGCGCCGAGAAGATCGAGGTACCATGGCCAGGCGTGTCCGGTGTCCGCCGCCGAGTGGATGCCGAGGAAGCCTCCTCCGCCGCGCACGTACGCCTGCAGCGCGGCCTGGCCGGGCGCATCGAGGACTTCTCCGGTGGTGTGCAGGAAGACCACCGCGGACACGCCGCGCAGCTTGTCGGGAGAGAACGTCGATGGGTCCTCCGTCGCCACCACCGCCAGACCGTCGAGCGCGGCGATGTCGCGCATGGCGGCCACCGCGGCGGGGATGGAATCGTGCCGGAACCCCAGCGTCCGCGTGAAGACCACGATGCGCGGCCCGCCGGCGTTTGCGTCATGAGACTCCGGGGCGCATCCCATGGCCAATGCGACCAGAGCGCCGACGAGCGTACGAACACGGTTCACGGCACACAGCGTAGCGCCAGCCGGGCGGCGGCGCGACTCCCTGCCAGTGGCCGATGACCAGGCTCGGCGGTTCATTCCTTGACGCTGCCGTCGAGTGAAGTGGACACTTTGCCGATGAGCCAAGACGCCGATCGCGACGTGCTGATCTTGCGGATCGCCGCGCTGGAGAAGGCGGTCGATGGCCTGCAGCGCGATCTCGCCGAGATGCGGGCGCCATCCGGCCGCGAACCCTCTTTCCCGCCTCCGCCGGCAGCCGTCGTCGAGGCAGAGCCAGCGCCGGCTCCGCAGCGCACGCCGCGCATCGACCTGGAAACGCTGGTCGGCCGGTACGGAATGCTGGCGCTGGCCACGCTGCTTGCGCTGGCGGCCGCGGGCACCTTCGTCGGCTGGGCCATCTCGCGCGGACTGTTCGGCCCGCCGGTCCGCGTTGCGCTCGGCCTGGTCGCCGCGGCTGCGCTTGGGGTGTGGGGCTTGCGGCTCCGCCGGCGCGAGCGCTCCTTTGGCGACAGCGTCCTCGGCCTCTCGCTGGCGGTGACGCACGTCTGCGCCTGGGCGGCCGGGCCATCGCTGCACCTGGTACCGCCCTTCGTCGCGCTGGCGCTCTCCGCGGTCGCCTCGGTGGCGCTGGCCGGATTTGCGCTGGTGGAGGAAGACCAGCCGCTCTGGTGCGTGGGCTTCGGCGGCGCCGCCGTGGCCCCATTCGTCACCAGCAGCGGCGAGGGCACCGCGCCGATGCTCGCGGCGTACGGCGCGGCGGTCCTGATCGCGGGGGGTTCGGCGCTGGCGTCGCGGCCCTGGCGGGTGGCGGCGCGTGTCTTCGGCGCGGCGGCGGCGCTCTTCACCGTAGCGCTGCTGACGTTGCCGCTCCACCAGCACTCGGCGGAGCTTGCGGTGGCGCTCCCCTTCGTGGCCCTCCTGTTCGGCGTTGCCCCGTTCGCGCGCGGTGCCGTGCTGCGGCCGCGCCTGCGCACGCTCGGCCTGCTCGCGATGGCCGCCTCCTTCCGCTTTGTTGCCGAGCCCTCTCCGGCGCCACTGGCTGCCATCGTCACAGCCGCCGGTGGTGGCGTCCTCTGGTTGGTGCTGCTCGAGCTCTTCGACACCGAGCCCGCCAGCACCCTCCTCGACGGGCTGGGAAGCGCGACGCCGTCGCTCCCCGACTGGATCGACGGCGGGGTCATCCCGGGCGGCTTCGCGCTGGCCACCGCCCTCGCCCTCAATCGGCCAGACGCCGCGATGATGGCGTGCGGGATCGCCGGCACGGCGCTGGCCGTGGTGGCGTTCCGCCGCGAGGGGGGAGCGCTTCGCGATGCGCTGGCGATGGCGTCCTTCCTCACCGCCAACTCCGCGGTCCTGCTCGCCACCCGGTCCGCCGCGAACCTCGCGACGGCGGCGGTGGCGGGCAACGCGGCGCTCTTCGCGCTCTTGCACCGGCCGGTCCCGAATCGAAGCTGGAAGTGGGCNCCACACGCCGCGCTGGTGCTGGCCGGCATCGGCGCGCTCAGCCTGCTGACGCTGCGCCGCTCCTACGAGTACACGCCTTTCCTGACCAGGGAGAGCGCGGCCGCGCTCGCGGTGGCGGCCGCTTGGGTGTTGACGCTGCGGCTCTCGGGGGCGAATGCGACCAGGCCCGCTCTCTGCGTCTTCGCTTTCCTCTGGGTCAACCAGGAGCTGGCCTGGGCGGTCAGCCCCGCAGTGGCCACGCTCCTGATCGTCACCTGGTACGCATCCAGCGGCGTGGCCTGCGTGGGCTTCGGACGCGCGCGAAACGAGGCGAGGCTGCGCCACCTGGGTCTCGCGCTGGGAGTGGTGGCCGCGCTGCTCGCCATCAAGGCAGCGTGGGCGCTGGACTCCGCGGCGGCACGCATCGGAGCTTATCTGGTGGTGAGCGGCTTCTTGCTCGGCATCGCCTGGTGGTACCGGCGGCCGGGAGCGCAGCCGGGACCCGAAGCGCTNTAGATTGGCTGCATGACGAAAGCCCGTCTCGCCGCTCTCGCGTGCTGCCTGATCTCGCTGCCCTCTTTCGCCCAGGATTGGGCCCGGAAAGATCTGGAAAAGTCTCCGCGCCACCAGGAATGGATCGACGTCGCGGGCGGAGGCCGGACGCTGAAAGTCTTCCTCGTCCACCCCGAAGCGAAGGGCAAGACGCCGGCCGTCCTGATCATCCACGAGAACATGGGCCTCACCGACTGGGTCCGCGATCTCGCCGACCAGTTGGCCGCGGCCGGGTACCTCGCAGTCGCTCCCGAACCAACCGGCCCGATCTGGCGGCGGCCTTCGTCTTCTACGGTCCACCGCCCGACGACGTGACGAAGATCCACGCGCCCGTCTACGGCTTCTACGGCGGCGACGACGCGCGCATCGGCGCCACCATCGAAGGAACGAAGCAGTCGATGAAGAAGGCGGGCAAGACGTTCGAGCCGGTGATCTACGATGGCGCCGGACACGGATTCATGCGCGCGGGCCAGGCGCCCGACGCGAGCGAGGCGAATCGCAAGGCGCGCGACGAAGCGTGGCGCAGGTGGACGGCGCTGCTGCGGAAGCTGTGAGGATTGCCCGGACCGGAGGCGGCCACCGGGTTCAACCGCCGGTGCCAGCAGCCGGCGCGAGCGGTCGGGTCCGGAACATGAAATATGCCGGCAAACCCGTGAGCAGGAGCCCCGCTCCGAGCGCCGTGTCGCGCGGGTCGGCGGCGATTGTCGCCACCAGCAGCAGCGCAGCGAAGGCGACGAAGAGCGCCGGCACGACGGGGTATCCCCAGACACGATAAG
>C688J18823_10001088_pt1 | contig 16594 bp, 6 predicted proteins | sample HopSoiMetagenom1_FD_18823 | JGI IMG/M metagenome (IMG submission 18823) | reverse complement strand
AGGCGTCAGGCCTACAGACCTCCCCTCTACATCGATGATGATGGATGCTAGTGGGGCCGGGGGGGGGGTGACAATCCTTCTGATTCTTTTTTTGAGGGTCTCTCTGGCTGGTTTCAAAATACCGCCGAACCTGGGGAAGAAAGAAATTCGCAGCCTTCTCAGGGAGTCGGGCAGCGGCTTCCTGGTGCGCTCGAAAGAAATTCCCCGGGCATAAGCGGGGAGTCTATCTTTAGGGACTTGGAACAGCCCGGAGGAGAGCCCGCACCTCAACCAGAGGCTGCGCAGCCTGGGCAAGTTCCAGAAGGGCCACTGGGGGAAGTCTTTGAGAAGATCAATACAAGACTTCTCTTTGCTGCCTCTAAAAAGAGGGGGTGGCAGCCCCCCATAGATGAGATTATAACTTTGATTAACCTCACCTCAAAAGTAAGGTTATATCTCGGATGGCCGAGCTGGACCCAGACCCTTTCTGGGTTGAAAACCGAACCAGCCTTCTGGTCTGGGAGACTCCATTTTAACAAAAAAAAAGTGGGAATATCGGCCAGAGACTCTTACAAACCGACTCAGTTGGATAGAGAGGGGACAAAATATCCCTTTTTCCGGGAACTTCGCGCATTGCGCGAAGAATATCCACAAAACTGACCCCCAGATTTCCGAGATGTTTTATTGTCTATCGTTTCTTTTCCGAACAAATCTAATGGATCGGGATTGGTATAAGGTCACCTATTGCTACTAAGAACCTAACAGAACTTTTCAAAATAGAGTTTCTTTTTCACACAAGAGTTTTTCGGTTGGATCGAGGTCCACTTCTGGAACCCCACCCGCATTAGTAGAGGTGCTTATTTACTAAAATACTGAGTTGGCCTTATCTTCTGCCACCGAGCCTGTGTTACTAATTCCCCTTCTTGGCTTGATAGTGAAGGTAGTGGTAGTCAAGCATGTCTGTGGCTAGAGGAGAAAAGCATCTTTGAAGGAATTCTATTATAATAAGATATTTGCCTATGCTTTCTTAGTTAGAAGAATAAAGTTGGGACAGAGGAGGCTTACAAGCCTACAGAGTCGGAAGTCGATGATAGAGGTTAATCATTACAAGCACTCTTAAGCGCGGGCAAAAAAGAAGCAACAAGATGCTTACTAAAGGTGGGACATAAAGGAATATCCTTTAAGGCATTTCGGGAATCGGTCTGATTCTATCTCTGTTTGTTCCCGGAAGGATCCCAAAGAATCGATCTCTCTTTTAGTTGTTTAATCTCTCTTTGATTGATCAATGTGTGATATTCCGAATCCTCATTACTAATGGAATCGAAATTCTCTCTGGATTGATCAGAAGATCCTTTCTATCTACTCCGACTGAGAGATGGCCCCTTTGCGGTCGTGAAAGCCAATGCTGAACCCTTGCCGGCTTAATAGATCCAGGATGTGCCTTCTACTCCTGGAGACCCTTGACTCTCAACGAGAGGGATCGCACCCCTTTAGCCCTTTCCTAAACTAAAGCTCTTCTCAACTACGAGCCGGAGGGGGGGTACCCGAACAGAGCTCCTCAGCGGCACCTTCGAAGAGAAGCTCTTCCCGATCTTGATCTTTCTACCGATCTTTATCCTTAAACTTATTCTTACAAAAACCTATCCACCTTAAATAACCCACCTACCACATAAGTACCAGATGGGAGGCAAGCCCCCGCCAAAAGGAGAACACTCCCAATACGAACCAAAGCTAGAGAGGATTAAGTCGAGAATGGATAGAGGAGCATGATTGCAAAACCATTTAATCTTAAGGGCTCTAGAGAGCTCTAAGACCACAATTAGAGGATTGCTAACGCTCGGACATTACGGAGACTTTAAACAGGTCTGAAGCAGGAGTAAAGATTGGCAATGAGGACGAATTAGATAACTGCTCAACAAAGAAGAAAGCAAGACCAAGCCAAACTCTCTGGTAAGTAACCCCACTCTCGGATAAACCGCTTCTTCGCCTAAAAGAATACATCGGAGAAGAGCATGCTGATTGAAAGAATCACATGATTAGATCGGAAACCAGAATCAAAGAAATACTACCTCGAACTCCCGCACTGGAAATCTACCGATTCACACTCCAACGTCTATTTCACTCCAAAATCTGTCGATTCATAGCTTCACCAATCGTACGCTTATTGAACTAGACCAATTTTAGCTTAGGCTTTGAACTAGACCGACCCATCCGCCGCTTCTCACTTCCATTCCTCTCCCTTACAATCGCTCACCTTCTTCTTTCTTTGCTTGCAGAGAGGGAAGGTTCTATTTGCTCGGTTGCATGTCATGACTTTATGAGCTTCTTTCCTTATATCCTTTACTTGCCGAGCTGACCCCCTTATATCGGAGCACGTACCTGCCTGTCTACTATTAGACAGGAGCTCACTTCAACGAAGACTCTTTTCAAAAGAATCGCTTTAACCCTTCGCCGGTCTTGCTTGCTTTGAAGAGAACACCTACTGTTCGTTAACAGTTCCTTCTCCCCTCGTTTGAATAGGGATTCTGATATGAGAACCTCATTCTTCTCAATAGCCCGCCCATGAAAACCTAGTTTGAAGAGAACACATGCTATTCTCACCCTAGACCAGTCATTCAGTCAACTAAATCTTTTCGTTCCATCGATGAGAGCGAAATGCCAGTACAGCGAAACTGACGTTAGACAGGTGTGTGTTTGCCCTCTATAACTTGAGATAAATGCCCTTATTTTGCATTGAAAAGAGATGAGATCTGTGCTTCAAAGAGAATGGGAATGAGACAGGACAGCGGGATTCTTCTCATCTTGAGTGCTCAAAGGTCTTACTTTTATTCTCTCCCCTAGGCGGATTTATAGCCCCCTCCCTTACTTAATGAATCCCTCACAGGCTGAACCAGTACCGATATCGACCGACCTGTTGTCAATCTTAAGGCAGGCCTCCCTTACTTGAAATCTAAAAGTCTCAATCTATGGGAGATATTCATAATTATTAACTGAGAAATCGAGACTACGTGACACATTTCTTCCACTGATGAGCTTTCTCGGTCTCGTGACGAGCTTTATCGCGCCCTTAGCATCTCCTCCTGTAAAGGGCTCTATCAAAAGCCCTGTATTTGAATTGGTTGGCTTTTTCGATTATCAAATGCCAGTGTAGTTCCTCCTTAGAGGCATTCCAACATGTAGCCCATTATCCGACCTTTCCTTTCACTCTGCCTCTTTTTCTGGGTTGGGACTTGCGATTGATTCGCCGAGCGGGAGTGACATGACTTTTGCTATCTATGATGGTTCGGGAGTCATTGAAGCAAGCAGTAGTCATAGTGCTGGTGAGCTGGAGTCAAGTAATCCGAACGTTGCAGTCTTTTTGGGAAGCATAGTTTTGGTTGTCTTACTGGCCGTAATGCTTGCTTCCAGGATTGAATAGTGATTGGGCCTATCCTATCTAATTAGTGAGTATTTGTAGAGCCTTTTGCCGCGCTTCTTGATGTTTATCTTTATCGATCGGGACGTCTTTTTATTTGGTTTTGAATCCGGAGAAAATTCAACACGTACATGAAGTGGATTGATAGATGAGTCTAAGGTTAAAAGAAAGGCTTTAGCTGCCCATTCTGGAACACGAACATGAAGCCTGATCCTAGTACTATACTAGTAGGTAGGGCTTATTATGGAATAGGAATAGAAAGCCCGGGAGGTCCCCCCGTGTTTAATAGCATATCTAGTTTCTGCCTGGTTTGCTCTTTCTTTGCCGCGGACCAATGTTATGTGAGAAGCCCTATTAAGTGACTGATTGTGTTGAGTCGGATACCTCTTTATAACGAAGTTTACCTCTACGTACTAGAGTACTCAAATGACTTCGTTCCTTGAAAGCGCTCTCTGCTTGATCTGGCACTACTACTAAAAATTCGGGTGATAGACGAAGGCGTTGGTCCATCGGTGCCTTAGGGGCAATCATCTGCGCCAGTGTATAAAAATAAATTTGCAATTTTGACAGTAGCGAGGAGAGCTTATGGACAATCCATTAGGATTCCGGCGGCTTTTGCCACTTATGATCCGTGTTCACAAGAGCGAGACGGTTCAATGTCTTACAATGTTCAAGCAGCATTCTTGCCGGAAGGATTTTTTAGGAAGCCCGGACACCTACCGAACATCCCTGAAGGATGGAACAACATGATGAAGAAGGCGGCGAAAGTTTAGAGGAAAATCTGGGAAGAGAACAAGGAGATCTCTGAAAAGGGGAGGCAAGGAAGTAGTAGAAATGTTGAAGAGGAGACAACCCGCTCTTGAACTTAAGACTATGCGCGTCGCGTGCTCGATCTAGCAATTGTTTTGATGAACTGTCATTCAAAAATAAAGAAGAGAAAGCAAGTACACGATAGCTATCGATAGCTCTTCCATCACCCTATAACGCACCCTCTCTGAAAGTCAGTCCTTTGCTAAAGTGCTCAAGGGGCTTAGTCGTGCAATTCGTCGTGAAAAGAGGAAGTCTCCCTTAGCTAGGGATCTACCATATCTAGTGACAATGGTTGCTGGTGAAATGCTACCTTACTTGTGTTTGATGACTATCTTTCCTCCTTTTTCATGCTTTCTTGAATTTAAAAAGAACCTAACATCTTAAGATCGGACGACGGAGTTGAACTCTAGTTTGAGGATGGATTCTCTATGAATAGAAAGAGAGGACTTTTCTATCTAAACTTTAGGCCCTCAGGAAAATGGTAGGCTAATCCATTTAATTAAAGTTATGCCAATTGAAACTCGTACCAGAAGGCAGGAGCGGTAGTCAGCTGTCCTCGTTCTCCTCTTTCCTTCCGATGAAGGGATCTTGCTCGCTTTTCTCTAAAGGGCTAGTCCTGGTTCTGTTAAGGGCCTAGTTCTGGACTTGCTCGACCAAGTGTTAAAGGTTGGAAGTAGATTCTAGTGTGAATGCTGGAGTTGGCGCTCAATGGAGCTCTTTCTCGCCCTCTCTATAAGAGAGATAGGATCACCTAAGTCTCGTTATGGATTGATGGCTAAAGGAGCGTCTACCCTTCTTTCTATGCTCATTTGGTAGAAGAAGTCAGAATAGAAGAATTAAAGGGCTCGTTCTTCCTGGCTTCCTGGCTCCTGCCTTTCCACGAGCAAGTTTACTTAGTCTAGTCGACCAGCAGTAGAGGAAGGGAGGGCTTGACACTACGAATGGGGTAGTTTACTAAGTCAAGAGGTGACTAGCGCTGTTAGCAAGTGAATCAGAAGCAGTTGCAATAGGACCAAGGGCGCGCTTTAACTCAAGGTTACACTTTTATCCTTCCAGGATTTGCAGGAGTTTCCTTTCGAAGGCCTTTTAAGAACCTACCCTTGATCCACTGGTGGATATGAATCACACAACTAAGCCTCTGTTCAATTGATATCAAAAGAAAGATGGATTCCGTGAAATAAATATATGCTATAGATAACTTTTCCTCTCTTCACTCCTTGTTGGATACTATCAGTGGAAAGCAGTCCAACTCCTCTGGAAATGACAGCCAACCAAGATAGGGAGTCTGGAACCAGCAAGCACTTAGGAGAGGAAATTAAATTTCGAAGCCCTATCTTCTCTCTTTAACTAGAGAGGTAGGTAAACCTGAGTTTAGAGCCACCTCGATTCGGGATGTCGGAACACCAAACGAATCCTAAACTGACTTCGGAACAGGTTCGAGAGCTTCTCGATCGAAAGCCTTTCCTATCTAGTGTCAGCTGATCCTTCAGCGTCTGCACCAACTAAATCGGAAGCTTAATTCGAAAGACGATAGTAGGCTCGAGGGGGATCAAAATAAGGATTCTCGGTCCCCTAAAATAAGAAAGCTGGTTAGACTGCAATGTATGCCTATGGAAAGAAAAGTAACGAAAAGCGATCCATATGATCATAATAAAGAATTGCCTATACGTCTTTTAAAACAAGAATGTTGCTGGCTCAGGATCCCAAGCGCAAAAGCTTTCTCTCTCCCAATCAACGATGATCTCAGTAGCGCGAACTATAGTAACAAGGCTCTAGCCAACCTAGTGGAGTAAGTGGAGGACGTTGATAGACGATTTGGTCTACTACCTCGGCTTGATCTATTGGGACTGTAATTCAGTTTTCGTCTTTCACGGATTAGCCTTTCGAGTCCCTCCTATCGTAAGCAAGTCTTGAAGGTCGACCGATAACGAGAGGAGATTGATCAATAGAGTTGCAAAGAAATGATGAACTAAAGTAAAGGAGCCAAAGAGCAGTAGCGCGCCGAACAGGCGACCCTATACCGAAGTCTCCACCTCGCCTATGGATTGAACCTCTTCTCCCGTCGATGGAATGAGTGAGTGAGTGTAGTGGTGCGAGCATCACTCTGAAATGGAATATTATCAAAAGAATGAAGCTAGAGAATTGCGTAGATAGTGGTGAGTTAACTCTTCTTCTAGCAGCCCTATCTCCTCTACCGAAGGAAGGAACTCGGCTTGGAAGCAAGTCGGTCAATCTCGTAAGTAGACTTTCCTTTTCCTGTACAGCTAGTAGGCGGATAAATTAACTCGTGAAAAAAAAAGAAAGAGCGTAATATCGAGGGAAGGACCAGTCCCCGACTAACTAATAGGGATTTAGGCAAGGGAAGTAGCTCTTACGAACCCTTTAGTCTAAAACTAAGAGATTCTTTATGCTGTTACCTGAAGTTCAAGGATTAAAGGGGAAGCGAAAACAGGCCTGTGTTCAGCATATAGCTAGCCTTCTTCTCTTATCTAATTGTTGCTCCTTCCCCTGTCTACTATTCGTGGAGCTGATCCGTCTCAATCAAACTATCTAAATTAATTAGGAAATTATTTTGAAACCAATTCAAAAAAAGTGGGATAAGATGGCCTGCGTCCTAATACAAAATAGTAGAGGTTTCCTAGGTTCGACACAAGCAAATCTAAAAGACGTATAGGAATGTCCATCAATAAACCTACCTTATACGCTTGCTTTACGCGAGCAATGAGGATGCGCGTTACTAAGGCTTTAGGCTTGAGCTCTTGGAGTTGCGGGAGTCTGCAGTTTCCCATGCTTGTCTTTGTTAGCGATCGAACCATCTCGAAAGCACTAGGATCCGGATCTGTCTTATTGACCGGCTTTGGTCGAGCTACCGCTACATTTCTGGAACGGCCACAGCCTACATTACTTGTCTCCCTCTTCTCAAGGAAGTTAGTCTCAGACCGTATGTAGTTCTCGGTCCTTTTTTATACAGTTCCTGACAGGTGCTGGCTCTTCACTCCAGCCCTGAAGGAAGTATTCTGCGAGCTCCTTCTGTTTAAGTGGGCCCTTGGTCAAGGAGCTTTTCTGAAAAAAAAAGCAAAAACGCATCTTGTGTCGGGTTAAGGGCTTAGTGGAACCCTATTTCTTCACTTGTAGTCTAGGGCGTTGCTTGGCATTGGGCTTTAGTTAAGCCTATATCCATTTCAGAATAGGATCTTTTATGTAGCCCAACTCTTTGAATTTTGATAGATCCGGAGGACAGGACCTTGGCCTTCTTGCATAGACTTGGGCTTGCTTTGATGATGGGTAGGCTTGTCGTGCTTTTGCCCCCCTATCTAATCAGGGGGCTTTCATCGAGGCTGGAAGACCAAGATGCGAATCACATGCTTATCAAATTCAAAATTGAATCATTTTAAGGGTTTCAGAGATAAGATAGTGAGGCTTTGCCTATACGAAGAAGAGGCCTTCCCTATAGTACTGGGGCTACTAGGCAATCGGACTTTTCCCACTACCGGGACGACTATTTACTTCCTTACTTAAGGACTTAATGATCCAGGGAGGAAGCAAGTCTAGAGAGAAGCATAAAATAAAGAAGGTATAGAGCACCCTACATACCTTGCTCAGAGAGAGGCAAAGACAAGTGCTGTTGAGGTACCGGTTCAACCAAGTGCCCAAGCAGCAACAATAACTTAAATACGGCTGAAGACATATATTTAACCCGGGCCCAGAAAAAAATCTGACATTAAGTCCAAAGATCCGGGGTAGGGATGATTGACACGTTGATTTAAGTACCCCTTAAATGAGATGGTAGGTTCGTATGTTTTTGTGAAAGCTCGGCTCCTGTTATTGCTGATGTCCAGTCATCCACATTTTAATTCCTTGGAAAAGAAGGCTAACTGCTTGTTGGCTGGGAGCGAGCGGTAAGTCCATTAGTTCGATGATTCTTCTTCGCCTTTATTTAGAAGGCTTGTTCAATAAATCTCCTAAACAAACAGTAGTAATTTTATAATCAAACGACCTAACTTATTGTTTTGTTCACGCTCTAAGGAAGTGACTTGTTCAGCCTCTGCTGTTCTTGTTTACGACTCTACTGCTATTGATTAATCCGCTGGGATTGGAATGCTTTACTTGCTTTCAAAGCCTTTCCTTTCTAGGCTAACTCTGAACTAAGTCCCAACAACGGCTAGCGAAGAAACTGTAGGGCTTAAGGCAGCGAATGACCTGAGGGTAGGCAACTCAATAGAATAATTAAGCAGCCTGGCTTAAAGTCTAGGACTTCCTAACTGCTTGATTTATAAGTCTTATTTGTTTTTTAAGACGGGAATGAATCGCATATGTTGGTTGAGAATTACTCGGGAATTCTTTTATAGTTACTTTGCCAGGTTATAGGGGGCTACTCTTATTTTTTGTCAATCGAGCCGCTTTCCCTCATTCCACTCGTCCAGCCTCTTCGCGAACTTGTACAATCGATGCCACAAAGATAGTCAACTCAATTATCGAAGAAATAAGGAAACGGGCGACGATTTGGCACCAGATATCCGGAGGTGTGGAAAGAGCAGCGGTGAGAAGCGGAAAAACCATCAAAAAACGACGATTGTTCGTGAAGGTTTCCACAGAAAGACCCCTTGGTTCTGGCAAACAGATCACAATTACAGGTACCTGAGAGCATACCGATGGAATGAACGAAATACGAACAGTTAGCATAATATGGTCATAGATCTTAGGTTGTAACTTGATCATGAGCGAATTTGTTGATGTTGCACCCACGAAGTATAGAAAGTACCAAACATTGGGAACTACCCGGGGAAGAGTTAGGAACAGGAACAAGGAGAAGCGAGAACCACTTAAATAGAGGAATCGATTGTATTTCCTCCTTTGTTCCCCATAGCAACTGGGGATCAAAAAGCACCAAATTTGATGACTTATTAAGGGAAAGACGAAGTAAGAACATGCTATTGAAGACGTTGCAACATATGTCGGGGAGGCCTCCGTTGATTGTGTACAAACAAAATACGAGTCCAAAGACAGGGTAAGAAAGGGTTTAGCTAATGGAGATATTAACTCTTCCGGGAACCAGTAACGCGTAAACCATGTCAAACCAAGACCGATCAATATCCGAACGGAACGGATTCGAACTTCTCCTAGAATAGTTTCCGGTGCGAAATTAAATTAATACATAGGATATATATGAGTAATTCAAAGGATAAATATTTCTATTTGATAGGATTAAGGTAGCGGTAGTATATTGGAAGAGGAACTAGCTTTGACTTTCGCTATCTGATTTGAAGTGCGAAAGCTCTTTCAAAGAATAGCTGTTAGAGAAGAGATAGATCTTACGTAAGCCAAAGGCTATTTAAAGAGCTTCTATTTCACCAACTGCGTCTACGCATTCACCAAAAATAACTGGGACCGGGTAGACATGAAGTCAAGTAATAGCCCCCACGACAATTATCATTGCCTTCACCACCAACTACTCGTACTCCCATACCGGTAACACCAGTCAAGAAGGTAAGGCAGATTCTATAGCTGCTTATTCTAGCACACCGGAAACCCTCATAGTAAGAGTGGATAGGCTTACACCGGTTAATTGAAGACTTTACCATTCTCGATGCAGCGGGAACGCTCACTCGCACCAACGGATACTGTCACAGCTAATTGAAGTGCTAGTCCAGCAACTGCAGTTGTCTTTCTGTTTGCAATTGAATCACTAAAGTTGGAGGGTGCTATTGACTCAGCCGTAGATGGGATTCATACTAAGGCAAGCTCTTGAAATTAAACCCAAACAATGGGGAAGGGATAAGAGGGAAGACACTCATCTGCAGATTGGAGACCAAGGTTCTTTCCAGGAGGCTCGGGTGAGAGGGGTGTGATGAATAGAGATTTCCCACCAGCAGCTTCTCCTATCACTTTACTTCTGCAGGCGCTGGATCTTAAGGGAAATGCCCGGATCCATATTATATAAGATAAGGATTTCGGGTAGTGAGAGAACCGAGCTGGGCCGAGCAAGTCCTCACTCGAAGAAGCAGACTGGCCTGGCCGGCTTAAAGGCAAGTTGAAGTCGAAAAGCCTTAGATGACTCTTTCGAGAAGGACTTCCCGGATTCGGAAGTAGCAGTCCCTCTATTCCAGTTGCAAAGAAAGAAAGGAGTAGCCTTTTGTTTTGAAAGGCAGGCTTGCTATACTAGATTGCTTGCGTCTATGATCGAACTTGAAACTAGCCCGAGAGGTAGAGCACAGCGTAAGGGAGAGAGTGAGGGTGGAACCTGTAATGTACCAACGAGGGAAATTGGAAACAGTACCTAAACCTCTCCTCAGATCGTTAGGGAAGTTCCGCTCCCGAACCATCCAGCGGCCAACAAAGCCCTGCTTTCCAAACCCCACCGATGGACCTGCCAGCTTCACAGCAAGCTCCTGCTCCAGCGGGCCCCTTAGGTGGTGCATCCTCCTCTTCCTCGTGGAGTGGCTCGTGGATAGATAAGTGGTTTTTTCCAGAGGAGGGGTCATCTTCGGACCCAAACCAGGAGGAGCCCCTTGCTACGAATCAACCAACCGAGGTCATGGGGCCGGAAGCTCCTAGTCCTTCATGGTTAAAAGAAAAGATTCTCCGAATCTTCTATATTATAAAAGGGCGGGCGGAGAACCTCCTCCACAGTTATAAATAAACTTTGTCCGGAGGATCTGAAGCTCGAAAGAGCTTCCCCAGGGAAGCGACTCAGAATCCTTAACATTCTAGAAGATATGGTCGAACATAAAGATTAATTTAGGAATTCCAAACTCCACATAGAGTTAGCTGTGAGAATTGCCGATTGGGAGAAAGATCAAAGGGACTGACTGACTTTGTAAACGAACACATCGAAGAACCTAATGGATCGGGATTGGTGTATTTATTTTTTTTCCGGGACACACCTCCGTGCGCCCTGGCCGGGCTGACAGGTTGGTTTTTGGCGCCAAAAACGGAGGGAGAGATAAAAATATCTCGTTAGGTCTTGGTATGGTTGCCGCGGGTTGTCGTCGGCCCGACGGACTTTGGGAGAAGAACCCCTTCTCCCCCCGGATGTAGTCTTCATTAGTCTTGCCTTTTGTCGAGGACGAACCGAGTTATCAAACGATCAGAAAGAAATCCGGACCATGCATCTGGAAAGCGCTGGTGCAAGCCCAGCTCGTGACCCAGGAACTCCCCCTTAAGGTGCATTCCTGCCTTTTCCTTCTGCCTTTGCTACCGACGGGGTATTCCCGTCTAAAGAATTTAATCCTTAAGCTGGATAGCCTTTAGGCTTAGTTAGTTCAGAGTAATCCCCCTTGCACCTATTCTACTCCGAAGTAAAGAAAGATCACTCCTAAAAGCTGCCTTTCTCTTATATACTCAACCACTCGCCATCAAGAATATTATCCCCAACGATAAAGGCACGGCAGGTTTCGTAGATAGAGTACATGAGTCGACTTCTCCTCTCCTCTTATAGTATTCTTAGTTAACGTTAGAGAACTGGATTATCTGAGCATCGTCTATCTAATAGAGTCATAAGCTGGATCTACTGCTTAACCAAATGAGTCCTATTTAGGAGGTAGTATAGACTTCTGGACCCGAAGACTCAGATGAGTATGCCTCATATGTCTTTGGCAAAGTCGAGTTCTTTTCTTCTTCATCAGGGAAACTGGTCAATCAGGCTCTACAAGACCTCTACCCCAACTGAATCTATGTTAGCTCTAAACCACGTTATCAAGAATCATTCAACACCCATCAATAGCCACGCTATCTCAGTAGCTAACCGGCCATAATTATGGATCCAGATTTTAAATAAAAAGGTGGTGGCCGGGACGGGAATCATAAGAATCACCTGCAACGTCAACGACTGGATCAATTGCTTAATCGACTGAAAGGTGAAAGGGAGGAATCTCGTTAGACTGGAACGGGCTATTGATTGGATTTAGAAAAGAGAGTAGGTCCCCTTTTTTAGGCAATAAATGGGATAAGAGATCTTTCTATCTTACGCAAGTTCTGCTTTATCCTTCTTTCGTTCTGAGGCTTTCTTCTCTTATTTATTTTAGTTAAGACATTTTTATAAAAGGTTAGCTGAATAGCCTGTAGCAGAGTGGATTTACGGTATCCCCCCTCCTCTCTCTTAGAGTGCCAAAACCAAGAGCAATTTACCCACGGGCAAAGGCGTAGGAAGCACAGGTCAAAGAAGCAGCACTCGCCGCAGGAGATCGAACAGATCCGGTTGGTTGATTCAAGTCTAAGTAGCATCAAAAAAAGCGAGATACAGTGGTTTATCCCCATTGACCGAGTGAAGTAACAGCAGGCATGGCATCATAGGCAAAAAGAAAAAAGGCCTTGATTGACACGTACGTAGGTTCTGGTGGGAACATAGACATCTCACTCCGTGCTATGAACGAAGGAGCGCGTAAATCATTCATTCTTAGGCCCCGCCTAAACACTCACTCCCACAACGGATAGAGAGTCACTATGGCTAGATCAAAAGAACGCACGAAAGGAATAAATCTACAAAGACTGATGGTTGAGAAAGAACTATATAGATTGGTGAGGCTACCGGCTCTGTTGCTGATTCAACTCAATCGACAGATGAAACTAGCTCAGATGCTGCCTCCCCCTTATGGTGCTGCTCCTGATTCTCGGTCAACTAAATGAAATCAACGGCCAACTACTGACTGAGTAAATGTAAACTGGATCAATAGGAAAAAGTTGCATTCCGTTCCGTCAGAGGTTTATATAAAATATAGATCTCAATCTCGCTTTCGAACCAAAGAAAGACTATGGCTATAAAAACAGTAACTGCCGCAAACTACAGTTTGTTCCGTAATTTTATGGTGGTGCTTAGATAGTCACTGATGCTGGTTTAGAAAAAAATTATTAAAATGGAACTGGAACTCGGTCTCAATCTGTGGGGTAGGGATCTCGAAATGAAATAGGGTTCCTTGAGCGCTTTAAGCTGGATTTTATTTGAATTCTTATTATTCTAATGTGCTACCACCTTTGTTCTTGCTTCTCCTTCGGATCTTTGGCTATCTCGGATGCTCTTACTAAGGGATGTTGTAACATCACTCCTAGGAACTAACACAGATGTCGGCACCTCATTAGGGGAAAGACTAAAACATACCAGCCATTTCTATTCATTTCCCACCATTGCATTTTTTTTCTTTCACGAACGAATCCATCTTACTTATCAAACATCATTTCCCGAGCCGGGCATGAGCTACTCCCATCTAGCCAATCTCGATTTGGGATCTTAGCAGCTGCCCTTCTTTATACTGGGTATGAACTCAAAGAATCTCCTTTTTTGGACAGCCCCCCTATCTTGTAAGGCCAGCTTCTGTGGCTTTCCCTCATTGCAGAGAGGCTTTCGCTTAGCAACCTTTACCATAAGCGAAATCTTAATTGGTGATCTCAGTGAAATTAAGGGCATTCGAAAAAGACTCTAGGATCTTAGACTGTCTTGAATCGAGGATTTTATTCCTTCCCTCCCTCCAGCTCTCTAGTTCTCTTCCTTCGGCTCTCTTTTAAGGTATTCCACTGGTGTCTATTCACCCATCTCTTAAAAAGTCTAACTCGGGGAAGGGAATAATTTATTTAAGAACAACGTTCGTTTAACTCCGAAACGAGCCCTAGAAGAGGATCCTATCCGCTCATGGAAGCTAGTCACACAGCTCTAAAAACTAGAACTCAAGAAAGAATGAATAACTGCTCCAACTCCATAACTCACTAACCACAGAAACAGAGAGAAGCAACTCGGAACGGCAAGTTCGAACTGAAAGAGCTACTGAACTAACTAAACAATAAGAAGTTAAAGAGGAAGAGTAGTTTTTTAAGCAGATAGTCTTCTGAACTACGTACACCCAAGTCTTCCACTCGTCCGCGCTTCCCCTAGTGAGTGAGGGTCGATAAAAATTATCATCATTCTATCGAATTAAATTAGTACGCCTGGTGAACCATGCCTGGCCCTTTTGTATAAAAAAGAGAGATAATCCCCTCACTCAATTCTTTTACTTTGAAAGGAAATACACCTCTGTTGGAGGCCTAAGACGAAGAAACGCAGTTGCTCGATTGAAAGGTGAGGACGCTTAACTTCCCTTTTGGCTTTCTTCCGCTAGGAAATTGGACTCTGACTGAGTGTGAATGACCGACTTGGCATTATCCGCCGGCCTCCTTGCTACGTTGAAAGAACACAGGGAGTAGAGCGGCCCGTCTGAGTACATAAGAGATTGTTTACCAGAAGAGGTTGTTGGAGAAGTCCCCGGATAGGGAGATCCGGATAAACGAAAGGGGCTTGTCCTCACTTACTTGAGCAAGGAATGAAAGACTCGCTTGCTTAGCGCAGGACGGAACAAGAAAGGAAAGAAAAAGAGAAAGACCCATAATTCAACTAAGAGAAAAGCAAGTAGCACAATCCCCTCACCTAGGGATAAGACCCCTTCTGATTCTTGTACGTATACTAGATCTGTCTGGATTGGATCTACTAGAAGAGGCATCACTCGAGTTATGCCTCTATTTATGCCCTTAGGCAGGAGGAGCGACTGGGCTCTCTCGATTCATAGCAACTGGGAGAGGGGATGGCGGAACTTAAACCAGTACTTGTCTGGCATGGCCGGTTGAAGAATTCCTTTTAGAGATAGAGCTAGAAGCGCGGTTAAGCTATCACGCTTAGTGACATAAACAAACTAGCACCCTAGGGAAGAATCTTGGTCAAACCCGAAAGGAAAGCTACTTTAAGATAAGAATAAAACCGAGGGGTTTCGTCTGTCGAATAGTTACCCAGGAAAGCAAGATGCTATGGAAGGAGGGAAACCCGCTAACTACAATTTTATAGTTACCTGAGCCTGGTAAACCCGACACCTATGAGGATATCCGGGGCATTCTCCTCACTTTCGGGAGAAATGCACGACTTGATAGCTCATCTGCAGCCCTTCTCTTGCTCGGGCGATAGAAGCACACTCCAGAGACCTGCCCGCTTAGTTACATAAACAAAGAAGCTCCCTGGGGCAAGGAAAGTTAGCCACCTCTTTCACCCTCGGAGGGGTTTCCTTCGATAGAGGATTAGGAAGGGCATGACTACTATATTACTTGGCAGGTTTCATCATTCTTCCACCTCGAGGGATCGATGTGGGAAGGGCGCTTTCCACTATATGAGCTAGGAAAGCCCGTCTTTTTAATGAATTAACAAACCTTTTCCCTCCGTGGAGTGAGATCATCACGATAAGGTTTTAGAAAACCGGGGATTTTCGCTTAAAGAGCGATTTATCTCCGTAGACTCAGATAAAAATAGAATCGTTTTGACCTGGCTTAAAAAGACGCGATTTACGAATGAACAAAGAAGAAGCGAAGCGGGGAAGCCTTATTCAATCAACTACAATAAGAAGAAGGACAGGCCTGCACCTAGGAATAAATCCAAAACGTCGAGGTCTCGACGAGCCTTTAATTTATATTACACAAATTGTTGTGGACATAGTCAACCTCCTACTAAGAGAGGGAGACCAATCCCCAGGAAAGGGAAGTCCGGCTAACTCTATATTTTTTATAAATTTACTATATAGGATAGGGGCAGGTCTCGTTCTGTTGAAAGTGTTCGTAGCGCTGCTGGTTTAGTTCCCCACTCGGATTGTCGGGGGAGGGGAATTGCACATTTGGTTTGAAACTCTCTATCTAAGAGTCTTAGGTTCTAGAAAACCTTAAAGTCAGATGCAAGCTTAGTTGAGTTCAGTTACGCCAAGTAATTGCATATAGAGAAGAGAAGTAGCCGTTGAAGCAATATAAATATCATAAGAGAGAGAAGAAAGCTAGTTTTTTGCCCACCAAATCCCATGTCTTTCTTGGTTGGTAAACCCAACCGGCGATTTACATTACAACAAGTCTTTGCTAAAAGAAAGCAAAGCGGATAACTTTTACTGTGAATATATAATCATGCCAAGCTGGCGCGAGTTTTTTAGAGCAAGAAAAGAATATGAACGAGGAGAAAGCATTCGTTATCTTTATATGGATAGCCAATTCTTATTAAGATATTGTTTGTATTCTTTACCCGGAAAATGGGTTTACTATTTTGAAAGATCGGAACATGGGAATAGATATGGTACCAAAACGGACTACCTATTTCAATTTTTGTGCTTTCTTAAATTGCATACCTATACAAGGGTTCAAGTTTCGATCGATATTTGCGGAGTTGATTATCCCTCTCGAAAACGAAGATTTGAAGTGGTCTATAATTTACTGAGTACTCGGTATAACTCACGCATTCTTATACAAACCAGTGCAGACGAAGTAACACGAATATCTCCGGTAGTCAGTCTATTTCCATCAGCCGGCCGGTGGGAGCGAGAAGTTTGGGATATGTTTGGTGTTTCTTCCATCAATCATCCGGATCTACGCCGTATATCAACAGATTATGGTTTCGAGGGTCATCCA
>C688J18823_10001087_pt1 | contig 16597 bp, 20 predicted proteins | sample HopSoiMetagenom1_FD_18823 | JGI IMG/M metagenome (IMG submission 18823) | reverse complement strand
GTCGACGCGTTCGCCTGGCGCATCGGTGAGGAGGGGCGCGGTGTGCGCACCATCATCGAGATGGTGCAGCTCACCCGCGTCGACTGCATCATCTCGTCCGCCGGGATGATGCGCATGGCGCTTGCGCAGGCGCTGCATCACACGCGCTATCGCACCGTGTTTCAGAAGCGGCTCGCGGATCAGCCGATGATGCGCACGCTGCTTGCCGACATGGCGTTGGAGGTCGAAGGCGCGACCGCGCTGACGATGCGGCTCTGCCGCTCGTTCGATCTTGCGGCAAGCAATGAGAACGAAGCGGCACGCGCACGCTTGCTGACGCCAGCGGTGAAGTACTGGGTGTGCAAGATCGCGCCAAGCTTCATCTATGAGGCGATGGAGTGCCTCGGCGGCAATGGATATGTCGAGGAAACGCCGCTCGCGCGGCTTTATCGCGAAGCACCGGTCAACGCGATCTGGGAAGGCTCTGGGAACGTGATGTGTCTCGATGTGCTGCGGGCACTCTCGCGCGAAGGGGAGGCGGCGCGCGGTGTGCTCAACGATCTGGTGCGCCAGTGCGGCGATCTACCCGGCGCCAAGGAAGCCGCCGCTTTCATCGCAAACACGCTCGCCAGTGCGGAGGGCGCGGTGAAAGCACGCGCTGCCGTGGAGCGGCTTGCCTTGCTCGCGGCGGCCGCTGCGCTGACGGAGAGTGCAGCAAGCGTTGCTGAAGCATTCGCGCGCACCCGGCTATCTGTGGCGCGCGGCGGAACTTTCGGGACTGCTGATCTGTCGGTTCCGGAGGTCACAACTCTGTCAGAACGGGCGCTTCCGGGTTCGTGAACAGGAACGGCACCTTCTCCAAGGCGTTGTCTTCGCGATTGGCCGCCGCGCGCGGCTACAACGCCATGGAGAAAACAATGACCATCAAGAATCACGTGATTGCATTCGGCCTCGCCGGTGCGCTTGCCATCGGCGCCGCCGCGACCGCTTCGGCCGGTCCACTCTCGATCGACACGGGTGTGAAGAATGCGCCTGTTCAGACCACTGACGTTGCGTGGCGTGGTCACCGGGGTGGTTGGGGCTGGGGTGGCCCTGCCGTCGGTGTGGGCGCGGGACTTGCCGCCGGTGCATTGATCGGCTCGGCCGTCGCCGGCTCGCCGTATGGCGGCTACTACTATGATGATCCCGGCTATGTGTATGCGCAACCGTACGCCTATGACGCAGCGCCTGCCTATGTGGGTCCGGGATATGGGTATGGTTACGGGTACCGCCGTTATGGCCGATGCTTTACCGATGAGGGTTACGGCCGCCGGACGCCATGTGATACCTCCGGCCGCTAGCGGCTAGCGAAGAACTTCCGGAAAAGGGCGGGTCGAAGGACCCGCCCTTTTTTCTATCGATGTCATGACAGAGGCTCAGCACGACCGGCATCGTCACTGCGGCGAGCGCGGTCTGGAAGGTGAGGATTTGTGCCATCAGCGATGCGTCGCCACCCATCTGGCGCGCGAGTACGTAGGAATTGGACGAGGCCGGCACCGACGCGCAGCAGGCGACCACTGCGAGATTTATTCCGGACAGGCCAAGCCCTGCGCCGATCGCAATCGCGATCGTCGGCATCACGATCAGCTTGAGCGCGCAGGCGATAAACATCATGGCATTCGGGTGAATCAACTCGCCCACGCGCAGACCCGCACCGACGATGAGCAGGCCGAGGGCGAGGGACGAACGTCCCAGCGCATCGACGAAGGCATGCGCGGGCCCGGGAATCCACGCGGCAAGCGGGTTGAGCGCAAGACCGATACCGCACGCCCAGATGAACGGGTTTTGCACGATGGCCAGCATGATGCTGCGCCAGTCGGGATGAGCAGGCGTGGCGTAGCGCGCGAGCACCCACACGGCAAGCGCGTTGAGCACCGGGATCATCGCCACCATCGCGACCGAGGCCAGCGCGAGGCCGAGGTCGCCATACAGATTTCCGGCGACCGCCAGTGCCACGAAGGTCTGCCAGCGCGTCGCGCCCTGAAACAGCGAGGTGAATGCAGGTCCACCAGCGCCAAGGTGGCGCGCCAGCAAGGGCCGTAGCGCGAGGCAAAACATGGTCATCAGCAGCACGGCCGCAAGCAGCGTGCCGCCGACAGCGAGCACCGGCACTTTGGACAGGTCGGCGCGCGAGAGTGATTCAACGAGCAGCGCCGGAAACATCACGTAGTAGAGAATGCGTTCAAGCCCGATCCAGTGCGCATCCTGCTGGATGAGCCAGCGGCGCAGCGCAAGGCCGGTGGCGATCAGCAGAAACACCGGTACCAGCGCGGCGATGACGGCGAGCATGGCGCTATGAACGCGAGAGCCGCGCCAGCCGATCGAGCGCGCCCTGTAGAATGAAGGCCGCCGCGTGCTGATCGATCACCTGCGCGCGTTTGGCTCGGCTGACCTCAGCGCCAATGAGATCGCGCTCGACCGCGGCGGTTGAGAGACGCTCGTCCCACAGCCCGATCGGCAGGGCGGTCAGCCTTCCGAGGTTGCGCGCGAACGCGCGGGTGGACTGGGCGCGCGGACCTTCCGATCCGTCCATGTTGATCGGCAGTCCGAGCACGAAGGCAGCGGCGCGGCGCTCCGTCGCCAGCGCAAGCAGCGCCTCGGCGTCGGCCTTGAAGGCCTTGCGCGCGATCGTCGTCACGCCGGTGGCGAGCCGGCGGTCGGGGTCGCTCGCCGACACGCCGATGGTCTTGGTGCCCAGGTCAAGCCCGATCAGCGCGCCGCGCGCGGGCAACAGAGGCGCAATGTCGACAAGCGGCAGAACCGGCATGCGAAATGGCTAGCACATTGATCCGCGCGACGCCGCGGCTATCCTAGCCGGACCCCAGACAAGAGGATCCCCATGCAGATCACCTGGTATGGCCATTCGGCATTCCGGCTCGACTTTGGCGGAAACGCTGTACTCATCGACCCGTTCTTCACCGGCAACCCGGCCTTCAAGGCCGACCCGAGAGAAGCGATGCGCGGCGTCAAGCACGTCGTGCTCACGCACGGCCACGGCGACCATGTCGGCGACACGCTCGAGATCGCCAAGCAGAACGAAGCGACGGTCACGACCAACTACGATCTTTGCATGTGGCTTGCCGCCAAGGGCCTGCAGAAATTCAATCCGATGAACACAGGTGGTACGACTGACCTTGGCGCCTTCACGGTCACGATGGTGCGCGCGGATCATTCGTCCGGCGACATCAAGGACGGCATGCCGATCTATCTCGGCAATCCGTGCGGCGTGATCATCAAGGCGAGGGGCGAGCCGACGGTGTGGCACCTCGGCGATACCGACATCTTCTCCGACATGGCGCTGATCGCGGAAATCCATCAGCCGAAGGTCGCGATGGTTCCGATCGGCGACCGCTTCACCATGAGCCCGGTCACCGCCGCAATCGCGGTCAAGCGCTTCATCAAGGCCGAGACCGTCATCCCATGCCACTACGGCTCGTTCCCGATCATCGAGCAGACCGCGGACAAGTTCGTCGCGGAATTGCAGGGGCAGCAGGTGAAGGTGATCGTGCCCGAGAAGAATGCGCGGATTACCATCTGAGGGGCCGCGGCGATTAAGGTTTACAAAGGATAAACGTCGCGCCGCGTTTCGCTTTCGCCTACCCATGCACGGAGAGAGGACCGTGTCATGGGACGCGAACAGAGCGAAACCGGATACGAATGGGTTAACGCCTGGGCGGCGACCGCGATGGCGGAAACGTCAGCCGCGATGAAAGGTGAGGCTCTGCCGGAAGAGCCCGCCCTGGCTGTCGCAGCACCTGTGATCGCGCCCATTGCCAAGCCAATGCCACAGGACCAACTCGCGCACGACATTGCCGAGATCGAGCGCGCGCGCGATGCGCTTGATGCGCTGCCGCTCGCGGCAAGCTTCTCGATGCGCCGGCGCACGCAGGCGCTGACGCTGGTCCCGTCGCGCACCAGCGACATCGTACCGGTCGTCATCGGCGGTGTGCTGGCGCTGGTGATGCTCACCGTCTTCGGCGCCGCTGCGGCGATGACCAAGCTCGCACGCTAGACGAGATCAGCCGGCGAACCGCACCCGGATTCCGAAAGGATCCCGCGCCTCGGGTCCGCTTGCGGAATTCACGAGCGGCACATTCGCCGCCCTCAGCCCCTCCAGCGCGGCATCGCGTTGCGCCGTGTCGGCGGCTTCGATCGCAAACCACGACAGCCCCGCGCGCGCGTCATCGCGCTTACCGGCGCCGGCCGAGTGCCAGATGTTGCTGCCGACGTGGTGGTGATAGCGGCCGGATGACATGAACAGCGCGCCGTGGCGCCCGGAAGTCGGGTTGAGGCCGACCGTGTCGCAGTAGAAGCGCTGCGTCATCTCGAGATCGCCGACGCGCAGGTGAATATGCCCGATGCGCAATCCAGCCGGCGCGCCCGCGTGGCTGGTGTTGTCGGCTTGCGCCGCGAGATCGTCGAGGTCGAGCCGCTCGGTCGCCATCTGGATGCGGTCGCCGTTCCAGCGCCATTCCTCGGGCACCCGGTCGCGGTAGACCTCGATGCCGTTGCCTTCCGGGTCGTCGAGGTAGATCGCTTCGCTCACGAGATGATCGGAGGCGCCGGTGAGCGCGACGCGGTTGCGCGCAGCATGAACGAGCCAGCGACCCAGGTCGATCCGCGTCGGCTGCAGAAATGCGGTGTGATAGAGGCCGGCCGTGCGCGGATCATCCGGCGTCGCGCTTGGGGCGGACTCAAGCTCAAGCAAGGTGACGCCGCCGACGCCAAGCCGCGCCGTCTTGCTGTCGCGGTCGATGAGCTCCAGGCCGATCGCCTCGCTGTAGAAATCGGTGAGGCGCGACAGATCGCGCGCCTTCAGCCCGACCGAGCCGATGCGCAGCGGCGTGCGGTTGGCGTAGGTGACTTGCGACGAGGGATTGGCGGCGTCCATGGCGGGGCCTTTCGTGCTCGTCTTTATATCGGATCGCACAGGGCCGGGGGCAACGCCGAACTGCGCAAGGACAAATGTGCGGGTTTGCAAGTGCGCCTCGCTTCCGACCACGTAGCGCCTACCAAGGGGATACATTGCCTTCGCCGCGTTTCCGCCCGTGCAGCCCGAGCTGCCATCCCCACGGGCGAGTTCCTCACTTTGACCCTCCACAGCGGAGGCAACCAAGGCTTGGGTGCGTCCGCTGGTTGGCCTAAAATCCCAGTGTGCGTATCGCGGTCCTCATATCCGCAGTCAGCCATATGGCCTTGGTGGCGNNTGCGCTGCTGGGGACGCCGAAACTTTATGACAACCTCCCGCTCGAGACGATCGAGGTCGATCTCGTGCGCGACCAAGAGCCGGAGGCTGCACCTGAACCGCTGAAGGAGAAAGAGCCGGAGAAAAAGCCGCCTGAGAAGACCGCCGAATGGAGCCCTTTTCCCTCGGCATCCGCGGCTCCGTCCGCACAATCTCCCGCGCCTGACGTCAATCCGTCTCAGACCGAGCAGAAGCAACCCCAAGCCACACAACAAGCGCGAGCGCCCCAGCCGCAGCCGTCTCAGAGGGAATCGACAACGCAAAAGGCGCCCCCGTCGCCGACGCCTCCGGCGGAGCGGCCCATGCAGCAGGCGGTGGCAACGCCAACGCCGTCGCCTTCAGCAGAGCCTCCGGCGCAGCAATCGCAGCCGTGGATATTCGATCCGATGAATATTCCAGCACTGATGAACCTGCCCAACGGCGGTCCGCAGCCTGAATTTGATTCTGAGGCAACGACGACGACAAACCTGTCCGGCGACGACCGATCAGCCTTCAAGGAACACTTGAAGAAATGCCTGAATCTGCCTGGCGGAATGTCCGAGAGCACGAAAGTGACCTTGCGCATCTTCCTCAAGCGCGACGGAACTGTTGCCGGCGAACCGGTGCTGATCGAAGGAAGCGCTTCGCGCGACGGGCCCCGTTTGATGCAGGCTGCCACCCGTTCGGTGAAGGACTGCCAGCCCTACGGATTCCTGCCTGCGGATCGCTATCGCGAATGGAAGGTGCTCGACGTGACCTTCTCGCCGAAAGGCGTAGCCGGGGGTTAACATCGCGGAGTTTTGATCGCGTTGGTTGCGTAGCTCGGTTATGTTAGGGCAGAAAAACAGTGTGTGAGTTCAATCATTTGGTTGTCTTGTGCGTCGCACAATATCCCTTGCTGCGCTGCGATATTTCATCGATAATGCTGGCGAGTACGGGGTCGCCACAAAGGAAGAACAATGAGCACGACCTGGAACACGAAATACGGCCTGCGCCGGGTTCGGCAGGATCCGCCGACGCTGGAGGAGGCAATCTTCGCGGCGCGCGGATTGAGCGACGACGTCGAGGAGCAGGTCGAGATTGCGGCTGGCCTGATGGAGGTCAGCGCCGATGAAGTGCGCAAGGCCCTTAAGAAGGCTCCGCCTCCGCGCAACCAGCCGACCGTCGCCTTCACGAGCCGCGGCGGAACCGAACGTGCGGTCGTGGTCGAGCGCAAGCCGGCGCGTCGTGTGATGTCGCGTCCGGCGGACCGCTCTTTCGGCTGAGCCTTCTGGTGACAGTTCGTCGCGCGCGGTAAAACTGGCGGGCCGCTGGAGCCGCCCGATGAAAGCCGACACGCTCGACATTCGCCCGCTCTCGGGCGCGCTCGGCGCCGAGATCCTCGGCGTCGATCTTGCGGACAATCTCAGTGACGCGACCGTCGCAGCCATCCGCGCTGCCTGGCTCGAACACTGCGTGGTGTTCTTTCGCGGCCAGTCGCTGACGCCTGAGCAGTTTCTGCATACGGCCGGCCGCTTCGGCGAGCCGATCGATTACCCGTTCGTGAAGGGGCTCGACGGCTTCCCGCAGATCACGCCGGTCATCAAGCTCGAGCACGAGAAGATCAATTTCGGCGGGCTCTGGCATTCCGACACGGCCTATCTCGAGCGCCCTCCCATGGCGACCATGCTGATCGCGCGCGAGACACCATCGCGGGGCGGCGACACACTTTTCGCCAACATGTATCTCGCGTACGAGACGCTCTCCGATGGCATGAAGCGGATGCTCGACGGCCTTATCGCGGTGAACTCGTCCGCGAAGGCGGATGTGACGCGCACGCGCGAGGATCGCATCAAGGACTCAGGCAAGAGCGAGGCGAAGAAGGAATACGTGGCCGAGCATCCGGTCGTGCGCACGCATCCCGAGACCGGCCGCAAGGCGCTCTACATCAATGGCGGACACACGCTGCGCTTCACCGACATGAGCGTGGAGGAAAGCGCGCCGCTGATAAGCTATCTGCTCCAGCACGCGGTACGGCCCGAATTCACCTGCCGCTTTCGCTGGGAGCCGGGCTCGATCGCGCTGTGGGACAATCGCTGCACCCAGCACAATCCCGTGAACGACTATCACGGCCATCGCCGGGTCATGCACCGCGTCACGCTCGCGGGTGATGTGCCGCGGTAAGGAGCGCATTATGGCTCAGCAGACCGTCGTTGCACCGAAGACGAAAACCAAGACCAAGCCGCAGGTCGAGCGGCCAAAGCTCTGGAAGGTCATTCTGCTCAATGACGACTACACGCCGCGCGAGTTCGTCGTGATGGTGCTCAAGACCGTGTTTCGCATGAACGAGGATCAGGCCTACACCGTGATGATGACCGCGCACCAGCGCGGCGCCTGCGTGATCGCGGTGTTCACCAAGGATGTCGCCGACACCAAGGCGAAGGAAGCGACCGAGCTCGGCAAGAGCAAGGGCTACCCGCTGTTCTTCACCACCGAGCCGGAAGAATAGGCGCCAAGCTCCGTCAAGATTGCTTTTTTGTGCATTTTCTTAAAAGAATAATCTCCGGCAGAAACGGGAGGAATTGCATGCACGTTGGATCGCGCCGAACTCAGAGCATCGTGACGCTGATCATCGCCGCGATGCTGCCTGGCAACGTCTTCGCGGGCCAATGCGGTTTCCAGTTTGCTTTCAACCGGCCGGACGAGAATGGCACGCAGACCGTAAAGGTGTTCCGCGGCAACCCGGTGCCGGGTCTGAACAATCAGCGTCCGCTCCTGTTCATCACATCCTTGAAGGTGAACACCGACGGGACGAAAGTCTCGTACCACCAGGACGATCCGACGGCGCGACGGTGCGTCAACAATCCGAACGCGGGGCCCTGCGCGATCAACAATATCCGCAATGCCTATCGCGACTCGTCCCGGCCGGTCTCGGACTTCACCGCGGTGCGCAATGCTGGCTATCCGAACCCGAGAACCTTCCAGGTGCTCAGCCCCGACATCATTGAAAAAAGCAGCGCGACAGGAAAGCCGTGCCTTACGCCCGATGGTTATCTCGTGTCGATGACGGCGGATGTTGCGGTCGATGGGGGTTTTTCGCGCGTCGGCGATTGCGACCTCGGCAAATGGATTGACGCGATGACCATCCCGGCACTCGTCATTCCGAAGAGCACGGCGGCGATCCCATCGCAGTTCGTCGCGCAGGGGGTCGGGAAACGCTCGATTGTAGTTGCGTTTTCGCGTAGTGCCACGAAGCGCGTCGTGCCCGGCATCGTCGGCGACCTCGGACCCGCAAAAGAACTCGGAGAGGCCAGCATCGCTATGAACCGCGCGCTCAACGGCATGCCGGATAACGAGCAGCCGAAGAACGGCCCGGACGCGGTCGCGCGCTTCCAGGCCGGGCGCAGCGCGCTGTTAATCTTCTCGGGACCATCATCGATTGTTGCGCGGCCGATCACGCCCGAGCGCGTGGCCGCGGCAGGCAATGACGCGCTTGCGAAGTTCGGTGGTGCCGAGAAGCTCTACGCCTGCCTCAAGGAGGAGGTTGACCGGGCCTTCTAGGAGCGGTGCGTTCATCCCTGCATTATCGATAAGCAAGCCGCGCCGGTCCTGCTAACGTAGCTGAATGCAGTCTGGGCTCGACGATGCCGAGATGATGCGCCGCGCGATCGCGCTTGCAGTGCGTTCGGGGCAGGAGGGCGAATACCCCTACGGGGTGGTGATCTGCCAGGGCGGTAACGTCATCGCCGAGTCGATCAATCGCGTGGCGCACGAGCGCGATGTGACGCGTCATGCCGAGGTGGTGGCCATCTCGGAGGCTCAGATAAAGCTGGACAGCGTGAGCCTCGATGACTGCACCATTTATGTCAGCGCTGAGCCGTGCGCCTATTGTTGCTACGCGATCCGCGAAAGTCGCATCGGCCGCGTGGTGTATGGGCTGACGTCTCCGCATATGGGTGGCGTCTCGAAATGGCCGGTGCTGACCGACCGGGACATTTCGGACGCGATGCCGGAGGTGTTCGCGGAGCCGCCGGAGATATTGGCGGGCTTCATGGCCAAGGAGGCCGGGGACGCGCTGTTGAAAGCAAGCCCGGTGATCGGCCGGGCCATGAAAGCGCGCGGCCTGCTTGTCGCGCCGCAGGCGCATGTGGAGGCGACTCGCGCGCTCACCGTGCGCGAGCGCATCATGCGTGTCTTGCGGGGTGCGGTGTTTGACCGCTTTGGCCGCAGCTAGCCGGGCGGCAACCGGCTTCCCGCCGGCGTGCCGAACAAGATACCGATCAGCGCGGCGAGCGACACCAGCGCGAGGAAGGCGTTCATCGCGATCAGCAGGGCAGGAGGGATTCGTTTGATTTGCGGACGCGGCGGCGGGGCCCCCGGATTGAGCTGCCGCCAGGCCGCGACGCCGAAGCAGAAGGTCGAGAACGCGATGAGCATGCTGGCGTCCGCCAGCACCAGCCAGCCAGGCAGCACGCCGTGGAGCAAGGCACGGGCGCCGATGCCGCTCGCAAGCGCAAAGAGCCCGGTGCGGACCCAAGCCGCATAGGTGCGCTCGGCCGCGAGGATGTTGCGGTCGGCGGCGAGCCGCGTGTTGAGATCCGCACTCTCCTCGATTGCGGCGGCCGACTGCTTGGTCTCAGCGGCCGAGTGCGCGACCTTGCGGCTGTGCTGCGCGACCGTGCGGGCGGTCCGTTCGATTGGTTCGGTTTTCGGCTGGGCGGCCATTCGAACTAAACGCCCAGCCCAGACCGCAGGTTCTTACGTTTTCTCCCTGTCGCCCTCTTGAAATTTTACCGCTCCGTTCTAGGTCATTTTCCGTCCTGAACCCCGTCTGAAAGGAGAGAAGGAGGGACCCATGAGGGGCATGGAAATCGAACTCGAACAACTTCTTCATCCGGCTTCTATTTTCGACCACCCGCGGGACGTCCTGAACGACCCGGACCTCACCACGCAGGAAAAGCGCGCGATCCTCTCGTCTTGGGCGTCCGACGCCTGTGCGGTGGAGGAGATGCCCGGGCTGCGCCAGCCGCCCGGCAGCAAACAGCCGGTGAGCTTCGATGACATCGTCGATGCGTTGCGCAGTCTGGACTACGATCCGGATCGGCCGCGGCCGGGTGGGCTTGCGATGCGGCTGAAACGTCGGTGGCGCCGCGACGACGGCGCTGCCGGCACGCCACTGCGCTAGGCGGCGGCGTCAGTTCTGTTCTGGCGAGCCCTCGATCCATTCCAGGATGTGGGGGCCGAAGGCCATCATTGCGCCGACGAGCAACACGCAGAGCGTCATGGTGACGCCGAACACGAACCCTCCCATTTGCAGTCTCCATGCGGGCGCACGGACGACTCAGCAGCCCCGTGGAACTTTATCACTGGGCCTCATCTGTTAAACCGCACCCCGGTACGCGGCTGTCAGAACGCGTAACGGCCGGAGTGAACATCTCCGGCCGTTGCACTTGCGTGTGTTGTTGAACGACTAGCGCGAGCCGCCGCCGCTCTGGCCACCGGACGAGCCACCCGACGAACCGGAGCCGCCGCCCGACATACCGGAGCCGCTGCTGCTGCCGCTGCCGCTGCCGCTGGACGAGGTCGGCCGGCTCTGCATGTTGCCGCCGCGCCCGCTCTGGCTGCCGGAGGAGGAGGCGCTGCCCGACTGGCTGTTGCCCGACCGCGTCTCGCTGCCGGAGCTGCCGGTTCGCGTCGTGCTCGAGCCGCGCACATTCACGCTCGCGCCGCCACGTTCGCCACGCTCACGCACGCTGGTGCGCGATTCACCACGCACGGTGGTGCGCGACGACACCCCAACGCTTGCACCATAGCCGCCGCCGTGGCGATGGCCGCGCCGCACGATCGTGGTGGATGACGGCTCGCTGTACACATGATGGCGCATTTTCTTGCGCTTCACATAGATCGACGGCTCGCTGTAGCCGTAGCGATGCATATGCCGGCGGCGATACGTCACGTCATCGGAGCCGCGGACGCGCGTGTGGATCGAGGTGCGGCTGCTCGAGAACCGGCCACCACGCATGCCTTCGCGCTCGCCACCGCGCACGCTCACGCTGGTGCGCGAACTTTCGCGACGGCCCTCGCGGCCTTCGCGGCGCTCATTGCCGGAGGAGCGCATGTTATCGCCGCCGCTGCGGGCGCTGCCTTCGCGGCCACCCTGGCTGGAGGCGGAGCCTTCGCGGCCGCCTTGCGTCGCGCTGCCGCCCGAGCCACGGCTGCCCGACTGCGTGGCGCTGCCGCCGGATCCGCCGGAGCCGCTGGATGTCGCGGCGTTCGAGCCGGACCCGCCACCGCCGCCGCCACCACCTGACGCTTGCGCGAGCTGGATTTGATCTTTCGGGCCGGCCACCGCCGGCAAGGCCAAGCCGATCAACGCGGCCAGGCCGAATGCGACTGTCTTCATTCCGGGGCACTCCTTCATGACGTGCTCCCCCGCGGAACAATCCGCCCGCCGCTCCGCGGGTTCCTGGCGGGCGCGCTTTTTCTCGTTCCTGAACAGGCGTTTAAGGAGGAACCGGAAGGACCATCGGAGTTGCTGATCATGGGCGCCGTCCGTACGCCAAAATCTTAGGTGGCAAATTGTCGCGCTGGCGCGTACACTCGCGGTGTTTCCGGGCTGGGGTGGACATCAACTCGGAGCTTAGTCATGGCCTTTATCCAACCTAATTTTTATTCGCTCTCCGGCGGCGGTCTTCACGTCACCTACTCGACCAGCGGCATCAGCGGACAGCCGCATCTGCACTACGCGTCGCCGTTCCTCACCCGTAACTTCACCGGCAATGAGATTCACAGCGCGCCATCGCCGCTCGGCACGCTGGTCACGGTGACGATCCAGATGACCGTCGACTCGGGCTCGACCAGCTTCACGTTGCTGGTGCCGCGCGTGAACCTCAACGGGCCCGCCGACAGCGTCCACATCGTCACCGAGGGGATCACGACGCACCACCGCTTCTCGGTGTTCCAGGGCGCGATGCACGGGCAGCTCGACACGTATTCGGTGACGGCGCTTTCCGGCAACGCCTCGCACGTCGAATTCATCGTGGCGCAGAAGCCCGAGACGAAGGTCGCCTGAGGCGGCTTTCCCCTCGCCCTGCGAAGCGGGGAGAGGGTGCCCGAACAAAGTGAGGGCGGGAGAGGGGACGCTCGGTTCGCAAGAGCCCTCTCCCGGCTTCGCCACCATGAATGCATTGAGCGGCGTATTTGCCGGAACGTCGACCCACGTTCGTCGAGCAGTTCCTCGACACTAATGCTGCGGCGATGCGCCCATGGGCTTGAGTGCCCCGCCCCGATGATCAAGCGATCCTGGAACAAGATGTCCGCGTGCAAGTCGTCATCGAGAGGTGGGTCGGGGATGCGTCCAACCATGAGATCGACGCTGCGGTCGCGCAGCTCCCGAAAACGCATCGCGACGGGTTCGACCGGCACGACCTGAAACGCGATCTTGGATAGCGACGCGACACGTCAGCGATGACAACTGGGACAAAGCCGGAAGCCAGATTTTCGGGATATCCAATGTGGACCTTGCCGATCGCGGGGTCCGCCATGAATTCAATATCCCGGACACCCTGATTCAATTCGTCGAACACGATGCGACCGCGGCGGAGCAGCACATTCGCGTAGGATGTCGGTTCAGCCCCGCGCGGACTGCGATCCAGCAGGCGAACGCGTAGCGCGCTCTCGAGATTCGCGATGGCTTCTGAAACTGACGGCTGGGACATGCGCAGCCCGATTGCTGCTTTCGCCATGCCGCGCCCCGCGTCAGCCACAGCGCTGAGGATGTAGAGATCGCGCAGCCGGACCCTTCGCTGATCCGGCTTTCCCACTCCATAATCGGCTGAGGCATAGGCCACCCCTATAGGGTTCAAGCGTTTTCCTAGCTTCTCCTATGCGCAAAAGCCTCTCTGATGCTCAGCGTTGAGAGGAGCCCTAACATGCCCCGTCGGTGACCTGGATCGTGGGGCTGCTTGCGGCGGCGTTGAGCACGCAAGGCGCCGCAATTGACACGTATCATCACACTAATCGTGCCATTCGGGCCAGGCGCGGTGGCAGACCTGGTCGCGCGGATTGTCACGGACCGTATGCGCGTGATGCTCGGCCAGTCGTTTGTCGTGGAAGACTTCCCCGGCGCTGGAGGCACGATTGGCGTCGAGCGCGCGGCTCGCGCGGCGCCGGACGGCTACACGCTCAGCACGGGCGACCTGACAGGCCACGTATCGAGCTCGGCCATCTTCGCGGTCAAAATACGACTTGCAACGGGACTTCGAACCCGTGTCGCTGCTGTCCAGCGCTCCGCAGCTCTTCGTCGGCCGGCGTGACTTCCCGGCCGAGACCCTTCAAGAGGTTATTGCCTGGCTGAAGGCGAACCCGGCCGCGCATCGGTGGCGCTGCCGGGCAACTTCGGCAACGGCGGTCATCTCTCCGGCTTTCGTTGCAGAAACTGACCGGCACTTCGTTTCAGTTCTGCAGTTCACACTATGGCGTGGCCTTTGGGCGCCGGCTGGAACGCCCAAGGATGTGATCGCTAAACTGAATGCGGCTGTTGTGGATTCTTTGCTCGACCCTCAGGTGCGTAAACAGCTCGCCGACATCGGTAACGAGGCATATCCCAAGGAGCAGCTCGCGCCCGAGGCCCTGCGCGCGCATCAAACGGCCGAGATGGACAAATGGTGGCCCATCATCAAGGCGGCGAACATCAAACCCGAATGTAGGTAGCGCGGTAACCAGAGCTGGTCGCAGCCTCCGTCAGAACCTATCCACGATGCACAGGCAACACGGGATCATCACGCTTAAAAGTCGCATGCTGACCCCTCTGGCTCAGCGCTTCGTCGAATGCGCCCGCGAAGTCGCCAAGCCGTTGGCGAACAGTGGATTTTAAGTGCAGGTTTGCTTGCCCCGGAAGCGAAGTGCCACGATGTCGGTTATGGTGCCACTGTTTGGGTGACTTGGCCCGGGATAGCAGAACCGACGTGAATGACCCACAGCCCACGGTTTCCAGAAAATCGAAGCATCTTTAGCCTCTGAGCAAAGCGATCAACCCTTTTAAAATCTCAGTAGGAGATGGCGGGCAACCTCGAATGTGCAGATCGACGGGCACTACTGTGGAAACACCGCCTGCAACCGCGTAGCTGCCTGCAAATATGCCGCCGTCGGCCGCGCAGTCGCCAACCGCGACAACCCATTTGGGTCCTGGCGTGGCGCTGTAGGTGCGCTCCAGCGCCTCGCGCATGTTCTTGGTCACCGGGCCGGTGACCAGCAACACGTCGGCGTGACGTGGCGAGGCGACAAATCGAAGTCCGAAGCGTTCGAGATCGTAGAAGGCGTTTTGCAACGCGTGGATTTCCAGCTCGCACCCGTTGCACGAGCCGGCATCGACCTCTCGGATCGAGAGCGAGCGGCCGAGCCGGCGCTTGGCGGCGCGGTCGACGGTCGCGGCGAGCTCGGCCAGCGCCGCTTCTTCGACGGCGGGCGCTGCTTCGGTGACTGGGTTCTGCAGCAACTTTTCAAGGACGAGCTTGCGCATCGAAAACCCTAGAGATCATGCCCTGAATAGGAGCAGTTGAATGACTTGTTGCAGAGGGGGAAGTCGGCGACGATGTTGCCCTCGATCGCGACCTCCAGCAGCGGCCATTGAAACCAAGACGGGTCGCGCAGATGGCAGCGCGCGATGTTTCCGTCGGCGCCGATGCGCAGCCAGACGAACACATCGCCGCGGAAGCCTTCGACCAGCGCGTGGCCTTCGCGGACTTCACCTGTGTTCGGTACATCGGCGTCCACTGGCTCCTGTGGCAAGCGCGCCAAAATCTGTTCGATCAGGCCAAGGCTCTGTTCGATCTCGCGAATGCGCACCCAGACACGGGCGTTCACGTCGCCTTCCTCAAACACCGGCACATCGAAACGCAGTGCATCATAGGGCGGATAACCGGGCGTGCGCCGTACGTCGATGGCTCGGCCCGAGGCACGGCCGACATATCCGCCGGCGCCGAATCGCTTCGCGAGCTCCGGCTTGAGGATGCCGGTCGTGACGGTGCGGTCCTGCAGCGACGCAGTATTGTCGTACACCTCGATCAGTTCGGGGAAACGCCGCCGCAGTTCGTCGATCAGCGCGCGCAACCGTGCCGCGCCGTCCGGTGCGAGATCGACAGCGACGCCGCCCGGCACGATGCGGTCCATCATCAGCCGGTGGCCAAAGCAGGCCTGCGCGGCGCGCAAGGTCAGTTCACGCAGGATGCCGCATTGCGCGTGCATGATGGAGAAAGACGCGTCGTTGCAGATTGCTCCGAAATCACCGAGGTGATTGGCGATGCGTTCCAGCTCTGCCATCAGCGCGCGCAGGTGCACCGCGCGCGGCGGCACTTCGAGCCCAAGCGCGGCCTCCGCGGCGCGCGCGAAGGCGAGCGCATAGGCGACGGACGAATCACCAGAGGTGCGCCCGGCGAGCTTCGCGCCGCGGTCCAGCGTCGCACCGGTCATCAGTCCTTCGATGCCCTTGTGGACATAGCCGAGCCGCTGTTCGAGACGGACCACTGTTTCGCCGTTGGCGGTGAAGCGGAAATGGCCTGGCTCGATGATACCGGCATGCACCGGTCCGACCGCAATCTGATGTAGATTCTCGCCTTCAACAGGAAGGAAGACGAATGGCGCGGTCCACGGCGCCTCGTCCGGGCGCGGCCCAAGTGGCTGCATCACGTCCCAGGCGCCGAAATCGAGCCACGGACGCAGATCCCAAAGCCCGTGCGGCTCGAGCCCGTAAAGATCGCGGATCGCACGTTCGAAGCGGATCGCCGGCGGGTGGAGCGCGCCGACCGACGGAAAGCGCCCGTGGCGGCACTGATGGCTAACGACCGCGCCGTCGCCTGTTCTCTCGTCGAACAGCGCAATGTGCACGGCGCCTTGCTCTGCCCACAGACTAACCAGCGTCCAGCGCCCGGCGGCGAGATCGCGCGCAATGCCGGTCCATGCGGGTTCATCCACAGCGACGCGCGGCCACGGTGCATGCGCGCCGGCTTTGCTGAGGTGCGAGATCGTGTCGATGAGGCTCATGGGCTACCCGAGAACCTTGGCGACGTTCTGGAACCAGACAACCAGCGGCGGCGGCAGATAGACGCCGGCCGTGAACACGAGAGCGAGATGCGCATACATCGGCACGTATGACGCCTCAGCCGGTGCGCTAGGACCGCGCGGCTCGCCGAAGGCCACCTGATTGAGCCGCAGGATCAGCGCGCCGAAACCGATCAGCAGGCCGAACACCAGCGGAATGGCAAGCAACGGCTCGCGCGCGAACGTCGACGAGACGATGAGAAATTCGCTCATGAAGATGCCAAGCGGTGGCATGCCCGCGATCGCCACGACTCCAAGCACCAGCCCCCAGCCGAGCAC
>C688J18823_10001086_pt1 | contig 16613 bp, 8 predicted proteins | sample HopSoiMetagenom1_FD_18823 | JGI IMG/M metagenome (IMG submission 18823) | reverse complement strand
CCTTATGAGGCTTTGGGGAAAACGGCAGATCTGAAGACAGAACAAGGGAAGCCCTTTGCGCTTCAGCATTACATAGGTTCAGGTGCTATTGTTTGCAATACGATTTTGGGACCTGTTTGTTTAAGTGTTAACTATTACGATCAAACGGTAAATCCCTTCTCTATTTTATTCCATTTTGGCTATACCATCTTCAACAAGCGGGCTTTAGAGTAAGTGAGGTCCTGATTTCCATATTTTTTTGATTTTTGATTATATTTTACATAAGTTTGCCACCCTGATTCGGATAGGGGTTGGGAGAGAAATTCAATTTATTAATTCTTAAGACATTAGTATGAACGAATACGTAATTTATTTGGTTCCCGCATTGGGAATTTTAGGTTTGTTGGTGATGGCCATTAAATCGGCATGGGTAAATAAACAAGATGCAGGTGATAAGAACATGCAAGAGCTTGCCGGTTATATTGCCGATGGAGCAATGGCATTTTTAAAGGCGGAATGGAAAGTACTCAGCATTTTTGTGGTTTTTGCAGCAGCATTGCTGGCATTTTCAGGGACCATTCATGAAATCAATGGGCATGAGATTCACTCCAGCTCTATCATCGCAGTTGCGTTTATTATAGGAGCCGTATTTTCGGCAACAGCAGGTTATATAGGAATGAAAGCCGCTACCAAAGCAAATGTGCGTACTACACAAGCTGCACGTACAAGTTTGGCACAAGCATTAAAAGTATCCTTTACAGGTGGTACGGTGATGGGACTTGGTGTTGCTGGTTTAGCAGTATTAGGTTTAGGTGGTTTGTTCATCGTATTTATGAATGTTTTTCATGTTGTTGATGCCAATAGCAATGAAATGAGAACAGCAATAGAAGTATTGACTGGTTTTTCATTGGGTGCTGAATCTATTGCACTTTTTGCACGTGTTGGTGGAGGTATTTATACCAAAGCTGCTGACGTTGGAGCTGATTTAGTTGGTAAAGTTGAAGCAGGTATTCCTGAAGATGATGTACGTAACCCGGCTACTATTGCTGATAACGTTGGAGATAACGTAGGTGATGTTGCTGGAATGGGTGCCGATTTATTTGGTTCGTATGTGGCTACAATCCTTGCTACTATGGTATTAGGACAAGAGATTGTTGTTGAAAAAGTAAACGGTATTGCGATTGATAAATTCAATGGAATATCACCAATCCTTTTGCCAATGGTCATTTGCGGATTAGGAATTGTATTTTCTATTGTTGGAACATTTTTCGTTCGCATCAAAGACGAAAAATCAAATGTTCAGAATGCTTTGAACCTTGGAAACTGGAGCTCTATCATACTTACAGGTATCGCTTCTTATTTTATTGTAAAATATATGTTGCCTCCAACTTTATTTTTACGCGGGGTTGATTTCAGAAGCATCGATGTATTCTATGCAATCGTTGTTGGATTAATCGTTGGAGCATTGATGAGTATTATTACCGAATATTATACAGCAATGGGTAAAAAACCTGTAAACTCTATTATTCAGCAATCGGCAACAGGACATGCAACAAATATTATTGGTGGTTTATCTGTTGGTATGAAATCAACTGTTGCTCCTATTTTAGTATTAGCAGCAGGTATTATTTTCTCTTATTCATTTGCAGGTTTATATGGTGCTGCAATCGCAGCAGCCGGGATGATGGCAACTACAGCCATGCAGTTGGCAATTGATGCATTTGGGCCAATAGCTGATAACGCGGGCGGTATCGCAGAGATGAGTCAATTACCTCCAGAAGTACGTGAGCGTACGGATAATTTAGATGCGGTTGGTAATACAACAGCAGCTACAGGAAAAGGATTTGCCATTGCTTCGGCAGCATTGACATCATTGGCTTTGTTTGCAGCATTCGTAGGTGTAGCTGGAATCGATGCGATTGATATTTACAAAGCACCTGTTTTAGCAGGTTTATTTGTAGGCGCAATGATTCCATTTATATTCTCTGCTTTATGTATCGCAGCTGTTGGAAAAGCAGCAATGGATATGGTGCAGGAAGTTCGTCGCCAATTTCGCGAAATTCCAGGAATCATGGAATACAAAGCGAAACCGGAATATGAAAAATGTGTGGCGATTTCTACAAAAGCTTCCATTCGTGAAATGATGTTACCAGGTGCAATTGCATTGTTGGTTCCCGTTATTGTTGGATTTGGGTTTAAAGGAGTATTTCCTTTAGTAAGTTCTGCAGAAATTTTGGGAGGCTTATTAGCTGGTGTTACTGTATCAGGTGTATTGATGGGAATTTTTCAAAGCAATGCAGGTGGTGCATGGGACAATGCAAAAAAATCTTTTGAAAAAGGAGTGAATATTAATGGTGAAACCTATTATAAAAAATCGGAGCCGCATAAAGCATCTGTAACAGGTGATACTGTTGGAGATCCATTCAAAGATACCTCCGGGCCTTCGATGAACATTTTGATTAAATTGATGAGTATCGTATCTCTTGTAATTGCACCTTATATTTCTGTAAATCCACCAAGAACGATGGTTGCTGGTGGAACGTCAACGACTCAAACATGTATCGACAAGAATATGAAATGTGATGTATCCAAATGTGCATACATGACGAAAGAACAATGTGCTGCTTTTTGCGATGCAAATAAATTGACTGCTGAGGAAAAAGAAGTATGTATGCAACATGCAGGTATGGCAACCGGTGGAGCTGAAGCAAAAGCTTGCTGCAAAATGCCAAGCAGAACATCAACAACTACAGAGAAAAAAGAATAATTGTTTGTTTGTTAATAGTGAGCCCTTTTGAATTTTTCAAAAGGGCTTTTTTAATGTCAAAGGTTTTTAAAACCTTTGACATTTTATGGTTTTGCTTTCAAAAAACGTATGATATCTTAATACCTGTTTTACATTGCTATTTGTAACCTTGCTTAAAATGTAGCAATTAATTTATTAGGATTAAATTATTAAATGTCAAAGGACTTTAAGAACTTTGGCATTATGCAGTTTGTCTCACTATTTACAATCTGGATGTTGTAGCATTTTTAAAGAAATAGGTTTTTAGTAAAATGCGTACATTCGTGCAAATGGCCGACCCGTCACTAAAACATGATCATTTTCTATGCTTAAAATACGCACAAGCTTGTTTCTTTTTTCGTTGTTGTTTTGTTTAAGTTGCACTAAATACGCAGACGATAAGGAATATTTTTTTATTTCATCTACATGTGAACTGATCAGGGAAAATGAACGTATTGTGAATATGGATTCTGTTTTCGTTGACCGCTTTATTTTAAAAGCACCCTATTCACACTATACTATTTTGTTAAACGATTCAAGTGCTAAAGAGGATCTATCTAATCAGGAAAACAGAAACCCTTTTTTAATGTTTCGATTCTCTGTTCTTGATTCATCAGCAGAAGACATTGCCATTTCCGATTTGAATCTGCATTTGTTCAAATTGTATGATTCCATACCCGGTGATAAAATAGAAATTCATGGAATTTGGACAGGCAATTTAAATAAACCCATTTATCCTTCAGATGTGGTTGGAAAAATATTTTCAAATAAAGATACGATTAAAATTAAAGCAGGAACAACGAATCCTGTTGTATTCATGGTAACGGATTATGATTTGAAAGATAATAGTGAAGACGCAACTTTTTTGCTGCGAACACAAATGACCATCAAATATAGAAATGCGTATAACATTGTGGATATGTATGATACCATTGTGAAGCATGATCGGTTTTAGAGGATATCTGTTTTTAATATAAAACAAAAACCCCCTCCGGATTTCTCCTGAGGGGGTTTAAAAATTTAATTAATTACTGACTATTTGTTGTTGTCAATAACGATACGTTGTGTAGACACAAAGTTTTCGTTGTAAACTTTCAACATATACACACCATTCGCAAGTTGTTCCGTGCTGATTTCTTGTTTTTGGTTAGCGTTTACCATAGTAGAGATAATAACCTGTCTACCTTGTAAATCCATTAACTCAACAAACGCTCTTTCAGGAGCAACAACGTTGATAAGGTTAGAAGCAGGGTTAGGATATACTTGTACACTGATGCTGTTATCAGAAGTAGAGATACCAGTAGTAATGTTTCCTTTTAACTCAGCTTTCACTTGGTTACCGTTTAAATAACCAACTACGTTGAATAAATCAGAATTGCTAACAGTTCCAGTAAGTGTATTGAAACGGATAGAAACGATATTTTTATCAATGTCGTAGTTTTGACGGCTGTTAGAAGTGAATTTAAATGTTTTTGTAGCAGCTTGATAGTTACCTAATGCATCTGTTAAATAAGGTACTTGAGGTACTATAGAGTTGTAACTTAAAACATTTTCATTGAATTGAGCAGCTAAGTCAAGTGCAATGATTTTATCAGTAGAAACAAAGGATACCGGGATGTCGATGTAACCAGCACCAGAAGTAGCTTGATCTAAATTAAAATAAACAGTTCCGTCCTGAGTTTGAACAGCAGAACTTTTTTTGATTTTACCATCGTTAGCAACAGCATCGTAGTTACCATTGATATCTCCTAATAATATACCAGTGTATGCAGTTTGGTTATATACGGCACAAGCAGTTGGACCAGTAACCGGGATAGCTAAACAAAAAGGAACAACAGGCACTTTTGCTTTAGAGAATCCAACACCATCGTTTGACGGATAAGTAGTAGAGATTTTGTATGGTGCAGAAGCAAGTAATGTACTGTCAGCGAATAACCAATCTTTTGATAATTGTCCGTTAGAAGTACCATTGTTGCTGTAGTTCCATTTTTGTTTGAATTCAGTAAGCATTCCTGTGGAACGTTGGTTCAACTGAGAAACGTCACCCGCAGAGATTATACCGTCAGCATTTACATCAAGTGCAATTGCTTGGAAAATAGTAGGGATGAAGCTTAAATCATTCACTAACACTTTGTTTGCAAGAGCAGCATCCATACCATTGATAACGGGTTGAACGTTAGTGGTAGGAAGAATATCTCTTTCAATTGAAATGGAAGAACCATTCAAGATGTTGTAAGAGAAATGTCCAGTTAGATCAGGTTGAACAGCAGTAGCTGATTTGTTAGCACAAGCACCATCAGTACCATAAATGTTAGTGATTAAGTATTGGCTAGGATTAGCAGCATCATATTTAATAGGGCTGTTATCACTCCAGAATTTTAATGACCCATCATACGTTGTATTCTTGTAGTTGATGTATTTACCAGCAGCAGCTAATTTATCCGTAACACCGGTAATGTAACTTTCTTGTAAAGAAGGTACGCTGAATAAAGCAGTATCAACAGCAAGTAAAGAAGGATCTTTAGTAAATTCAACACATACTAATTGTCCAACTCCGTTGAAAGCAGCATTTGCAGGAGCAGTACCGTTTAAGTAAACAGAGATATTGATAACACCTGTAGCAGCATTGTTGTTAACAGCATAAGATGCATAGGTAGGGTTAATCAATGCAGGATTAACAGTAACGTTACCGGTAGCATGAACTTTAGCAGGATTGTAGTTTAATACAAGATCATATCCAATTACATTTTTCACTGAATCAACAGCGATGATTGGTAAGCAGAATGAAGGGTTTGAACAAACATCAGTTAGTGTTCCAACTAAATAAGGAGCACCACCAGCGCTAAGAACTGTAATGTTAACAGGAGCAGAAGCAGTACCAGTTAAACCTAAGTTATCAGTAGCTTTAGCAGTTAATACGTGAGATCCAACAACAGCAGTATAAGAAGCTGTGAAAGGAGCAGCGTTATCAACACCAACAGAAGTACCATCAACGAAGAATTCAACAGAAGCTACAGTACCATCAGCATCAGCAGCGTTAGCAGAGATAGCAACGTTGTTACCTACAAGGTAGCTAGCACCATTAGAAGGAGCAGTGATGGTAGCAGTTGGAGCAGCATTGTTGTTAACAGAAATGTTAACAGGAGCAGAAACAGCACCAGTTAAACCTAAGTTATCAGTAGCTTTAGCAGTTAATACGTGAGCACCGGCAACACCAACATACGAAGCTGTGAAAGGAGATGCATTATCAATACCAACAGAAGTACCATCAACGAAGAATTCAACAGAAGCTACAGTACCATCAGAATCAGTACCGTCAGCAGCGATTGAAACAGAAGAACCTGTTACGAAAGTAGCGCCGTTAGCGGGAGAAGTAATTACAGCAGTTGGAGCAGCATTACCATTTGCAACAGTGATATTAACTGCAGTAGAAGCAACACCGGTTAGACCTAAGTTATCAGTAGCTTTAGCTGTTAATACATGAGGTCCAACAACAGCAGTATAAGAAGCTGTGAAAGGAGCAGCGTTATCAACACCAACAGAAGTACCATCAACGAAAAATTCAATTGAAGCAACAGTACCATCAGTATCATTACCGGTAGCTGTGATAGCAACAGCAGCACCTGTAGTGTAGCTCGCGCCATCAACCGGAACTGTGATTGTAGCAGTTGGAGCCTGATTAGCAGGAGTTGTAACATTGATATTAACTGCAGTAGAAGCAGCACCGGTTAAACCTAAGTTATCAGTAGCTTTAGCAGTTAATACGTGGGGGCCAACAGCAGCAGTATAAGAAGCTGTGAAAGGAGTAGCGTTATCAACACCAACAGAAGTACCATCAACGAAGAACTCAACAGAAGCTACAGTACCATCAGCATCAGCAGCGTTAGCAGCGATATTCACAGCAGCACCTGTACTGTAAATAGCACCATCAGCAGGAGCAGTAATTGTAGCAGTTGGAGCTACGTTAACAGCTTGTCCCAAATCACCCATTAAGCTAGGAAGAACAATGTCTCCAGCTCCGGCATTTTTTGCAACAAAATTTTGACCTGGATTGCTACCTTCTTGAACAAGGATGTTCAACTCATAATGTAATTGACCATTGGTAGTTGTAATTTGTGCAATAAGCACTTTGTTTGTACCAGCAATAGGTCCGATTGCACCTACTGTTGTATAAAAGTTACCATCAGTCAATTCCATTGTGTTTGCAACAACAGTTCCATCCGTAAATGCTGCAGTAGCATCAGCTGTGAAACCAACTGAAGATGGAGAAATAAGTCCTGTTCCTGCAATCATACCATCTTGAGTAGTCAAAGGAACACCAAGAGCAGCATCAGCGTTTAATAAAACACCGGCAGTGTTACCTGCAGCTGTTACGTTGTTAGCAGTACCATTATCTTCTGTTTTTTGAATACCAAAGTTACTTGCTGCAACAGCACCAAGAGTCAAATATGTATCAAGTGCAAGAAGATTATTTTTGATTCCAGCTTTAGTTGTACCCGGTACCGGTGAGAATTGACCGACCGGGTTGTTGTAGAATGAACCTGTTGTTGTAAATTTTACAGCTTGGTTTCTTGTTCCATCAGCATACACAGAAAGAATTTTGTAACCAGGAAGTAAATCAGCATAAAATCTGTAAGTTACAGCTCCTACAGGTAAAGCACCAGTAGGTATGGTATTGTCAGTTGACTCCTGATCAGCTTGTGCAGCGTCAGCAGCATTAGTAACATAGTATTTTTCTACTTCGATCTTCTCAAGCCCATTTTGAGCATGAGCCATCAAACCTAGTAAAGAAAGACTAGCTCCCAATATTAGTTGTCTTGTTTTCATTTGTTTAGTTTTAGATGATTGGATTGGTGTTAAATTGTATGTTTAGGATTATTTACATTGTTGACCAAATTGTTGTAATAATGCGTTTAAGTCAGCACCAGATGTAGAACCATCTAAAGTGATGTCTGTAGGGCATGGTACAGCACCTTGTACTGCTTTAACAACAACACTGTAAGACCAGTCAGATAACCAGCTTTTTCCGCTTGGAGCAAATGCACCTCTGTATGGAGCAGCAACAAAGAAACCATCAACTGGAGCTGTAGGGCAACCAGTTACTGATAATGCAGGGTTTGGAGTTGCATCAGGAGTAACAGAAATAACAGATGTAGTGTTGTTAACAGTTAATGCAGGGTTGAAACCGGTAATAGTTGCAGCAGTAACGTTTAAGTCAGTAGTTGTAAATTGTGTACGGTCAGCAACAGAAACCAAAGAAGGGTTTTTATCTACAGATAAATCAACCATTACATCACCAGCACCACTTGTGCTTGTAAAATTAACGAATGTGTTGCATTTAACTTTAAAAGATGCAGATCCATTTCCAGCTGCAGTAGACCAGTTGTGGTAAGCTTCACTTGCACCAGTTCTTGTTCCAAGTGCTTTTACAAGATTTAAACCATATTTATAGTTAGCAAATACAGAATTATAAAGTTCACCTTCTGTTAATTCTTTTGCATTGATTGCTGCAATAGCACTGTTATCACTTGTTTGAGCAGTTTTGTTGTTACCAATCATTGTTGCATTGTAAATAACGGGATGTGAACGTGGTAAAAGATTTGATTTTTGATCATCAGCATCCATTTCAAATCCATTATCAGCATCAAGACTTGCTGTGTTATCAGTTTTAAGACTAAATAAGAATTGAACTTTTCCACGGTATCCATCATCATAGTCAAACGCATCATCATTACCAAAAAGAATGGATGCATATTTAATATTTACAGTACCACCCCAAGCTTCAATACCATCATCAGCGCTAGAAATGATATCAATATGATCAATGATTGTTCCTGCACCAACTGAACCTAAAGACAATGCATTAAGCTCACCACCTACCTGAAGGATTGCTCCAGCAAAACGGATAGATACATATTTTAAGATACCAGAATTGTCATTGTCATCAGTACCACCAAATTGATCTTTGCTGTTTGAACTTGCAAAACCTTCCATAGTTCCAACTCCATCAGCTACTGCTAATTTACCATCACCAACACCTGGTTGGAAAGGACCATTTGCAGCAAGTGTTAAATTGTTAACTGCTTTTCCTAAAACAACAACTCCACCCCATTGACCTTTGTTTGAGAATGAATATGTTCCGTCTAATGGATCTGCCTGAGCAGTGAAAACGATTGGACATTCAGCAGTTCCTGCTGCATAAATTTTTGCACCTCTTTCAATAACCAATGCTGTAGCATTAGCCGGAGTAGCGTCAAATTTTCCTTTGATTAATGTTCCTGCAGGTATAGTAATGCTTTGTCCACTTGGAACATAAATTTTTTGATCCAAGATATAAATAGTACCACAGTTTAAAACGGCTCCGTTATCTAACTCACCTGTAGTTGCATTGAAACCTGGTAAGCTTGACATGTTAACGGTAGCTCTTGATCCTATTGCTGGGCATCCGCATGATGCGCCAAGGCTAGTTTGACCAAAGCTTGGCAAAACAGCTGCAACAGATAGTGCTGCAGTTGCCAAAAATTTTGAAATAGTTTTTTGTGTTTTCATTTTTTTGTTTTAAAGTTCGTTATGTACACCTTCATTGATGAACAGCACAAATATCTATGAAACACTTGTTAATGCGATGATGTAAAACTTATGATATTGTTATTAGTGTGTATAATTAAAGTTGTTTGAATGTAAAAAAAATGTAAAGGAGCGAAGTAAATGCTAGCGGTGTTAAATTAAATAGAAATGAAAAATCGTATGTTGCAGAGAGACAAGATGTTTGAAAAATTTGAGATAGGAATATTTTATTAATGATGGATTTCATTTTACGAAGGTGTTTTTAAAAAAAGAGCCCTCACTAAAATGAAGGCCCTTAGGTAGAAATTTTCAGAAATAAGAAATACTTAAAACGTATGTGCAATACCAACACGAATACCTGCCGTATATAAATAATTTTTTATCTGCGCATTCATTAAAGGAGTGATGGCATAATTGAAAACAGGTTCTAATTTAAATACATTGTGATCAGATAAATTATAGTTTAGCCCGAACCCTGCTAATGCAGAAAAATTAACCGGTTCAGCACTATTTCCCGAATTTGATTTGAATTTATTGTTACTGCCGTCTTTATATTTTATAATTGTTGTTGTTTGTTGATCAATAAAAACACTAGCAGAGAGACCAGCAGTTATATAGAGCCGGATTTTTTTGTTGGTTAAGTAATAATTTAATTTAACCGGGATATCCAAGTAGTGATAACTGTAAAGAGAACTACTTTTATAAGGCACTCTTGCCAAAGGATCAGATGAAATATCTGTTTCAATAATTCTTTCTTTGGTTTGATAACCCTTATCTGCATATAATGCTTGAATTTCTAATGTAAGTTTTGGTAATAGTTTGCAACCAAAATGGATTCCTGTACTGAATCCAAATTTCGGTGTATCCATCTGATCTTGGATTTCTTTCAACCATGTATAATCAGTTGTGCTTTTCAATGTTTGGCAACCAATTTCCGGAGCATATGAAATTCCAAGCTGAAATTTGTCTGATCGAATTGAGTCACGTTCACTACAAAATGATGTAATGGGTAGTACAAGAAATACTAGGTTTTTGAAAATTTGTCTCATCTTAATAATCTTTTACACAACGTACACTAAAACCATAAGATTTTGAACCATGGTAACGAAATACATTTTTGTTTTTATAATCCAAGTAGCGATACCATACTTCATTTCCTTCGGTTGTGGCTGTCCACCAAAATCCAGTGTGCTGGATAGCCGGATCGCCTTCAGCGCCATTAAACATACGGCAACCACCAGCTAAAGCAGCAAAACCTATTTCGTCTGTGGCCCACACATCGTTGTATTTTTCCCAATACGTCGTTGTTACATTTCTTTCCTTCATTAATTTTTCACCTTGATCTGTACCTCTCCAACTCGTTTTATCAATATCTTCTGGAAGCATACCTACACTTTTTTCAAGATCCTTCCATTCTTGATCCGTTGCAATATGCCAGCCTACTGGAGCTATATTCTTTGAATTGCTAACTGCGTAATAATTATAGAGTAAACCTATTTCTTCGGATGTTAATGATTTTTTATAAAAACTCCCGACTGTATCCGCAACCCAATCTGTAGCATTCGTTAGTTCTTTAATAAGCGTACCATCATTGTAACTTTTTACTCTTAAATTCTGAGCCATCCACCATTTATCGGCGATTTTTACTGTTTTATAGGAATTCCCTTCAATGTCAGTAAGGTCTCCTGTTTGAGGTTCCGGTGCTGCGTCATCTTTCTTTTTACAGCTTTGAAAAAGAAACAGCAATGTGCTAAAGCAAATTAGTAAATAGACCGGTTTAAAAATTTTAGATTTCATTTATAATGCTTCTATTCAATTATTTTTTAATAAACATTTTATTTTTCACGGTACTACCAACACTAAGTCGTACCCAATATAAACCGGATGCAAAGATGGAAATATCAACATGCTGATTCGAAAAGGTGGTATAATTATCAATGATTTTTTCAGCTTTGATAACTCCATACACATCATTAATAGTGTATTTTATTTGCTGATCTTCTATATTCCCTGTAATATCAATATTCACTTGATCTTCTGCCGGATTAGGATAAATATCAAAATCAACAGAGTTATTTATTGCCGGACATACTACACTAATGTCGCGATCATTACAAAAACCCGGATAACAACATAATTGAGATAGGTTGACATTTGCATTTGAATCATAATTGCAGGCTAAAGGATCTGTGCAGCCACATACAATTCTTGTTTTGCAAGCGCTTGGTTCCATACAAGAATAGGAATTGTTGTATTCCAGGTAATGTGGATCTGTACAGCCGCAAGCTAATGGATAGCTTAATTTAGAAAATTGTTTGATGCTATCACCACTAATAACTGTATCCTTACCGCTTGCTACATAGGTGATGATTTTATTATCAGGCTTAAGTACTTCAATATTCAGATCAAATGAAAGTTTGCCTTTTGTTGTTAATTGAGCAATAAGAATTTGATTACTGTCTGGATTAACTCCGGTAACACCACTGTTTGAAAACTGCAAAATAGTACTTTTGAATTCAATTCCTTTTTTCAAGGAACCAAAAATAGTGCTGTCATCATTTGTTCCACTGTTCTCATCCAGGATTCCATAATTTAACCAATTCGTTGGAAGAGTTGTCATAAGCGCCATTCCATCGGATGTCGTTAAGGGAATGCCTGCAGCAGGATCGTCATTTGAAAGCAAATCAGAATCATTGTTTGTTCCTCCTATAAACGAACCATCTTTATCCGCCGCCTTTAAAATACCTCCGTATGTCTTGGTGGTTTTTCTTGTTGTTTGTCCTAGAGTCAACCAAGTATCAAGTCCAAGCGTATTGGTTCCATAAGAACTTTTTGTAAAATCAGATGCAAATGTTTTTCCATCCATATGATTATAAAAAGGTGCATCACTTGCAATTTTGAACGTATGATCTGCACTGCCAAATAGTTTGGTAAGTTTATATCCGGGTTTTAAATCAATATAGATTCTATATGTAATAGCTCCTTGTTCCAGTACACCATTGGTTGTATCGGTGGCATCTGCTGAATCGGAAACATAGTATTTCTCCACAATAACATTTTCCAGCTGAGCCTGAACTTTAATGTTGACAAATGAAATAAGAAGGATAATTAAAATGCGTTTCATGAATATTTATTTTATATAATCGTATGCTAAAATTGATAAGAAAGTCCCAACACGTAATTTGTCCCATATTTATACAAGTCATAGTTGGTATCCCAATTATCAAATTTGTAAGCTCTTCTGATGGGTGAATTTAAAATATCACGTACCGTCAAACTGGTGCTGAAATGTTTTCCAATCTTTTTTGTTACTTTAAAATCAAGCAAATGGCGGGGTAATTCATAAACATCCGGTACATCTTTAATTACGGAGCTTAAGGCAAGACGTGGACCCTGAATGTTATAACTAACTGTAAGCGTCAACCCTAAACTGTCAGCGGTATAAGTTAGCATCCCATTTATGATATAGGGTGCTTGTCCGAACATCGGGCGTGTAATCGTGTCAATCGGAATATAATTGTTTGTACCTACTTCTTGTTTTCTTACAAATGTGGTACGAGAACGAACAAGGGTTATATTGGTTCTAAATTCCAATTGTTTAACAATGGATTTTCTGGCTTCCAGCTCAATTCCCATTACATGCGCTTTATCAACATTTTCCCAGGTTACAGTATTGTAATTAACTAACTCGATATGATCTTTAAAATCTTTGTAAAATGCACTAACAGAAATATTGTCGCCTGATTTAAAATAGGATTCAAAGCGCAAATCATAATTTTTAATTTTGGCTATTTTTAAATCAGCGTTTCCTACCACATTTGCGCGATATTCATAATCAAAAATGGATACAGAAGAAAGCTCTCTGATACTTGGACGTGCAACCGTTTGACTATAATTAACTCGTAAATTAATTGGTGCTTTTTCATCTTTTCTGATGTTGTAAATTAAAGTAGCACTCGGTAAATAACTAATTTCATTTAATTTTCCAGGGTTAATCATTTTATCACCTTGCTGTCTGCGCAAATCATCTGCTTTTAAATGCATGATATCATATTTAACAACATCTGTATAAATATTCGCTTGCTCTACACGTAATCCGCCTGAAAATCTCAGGGAAGAAACAACAGAATAATCAACCATAGCATAACCAGCGGTAATTGAACTTCTCCCAAACGTATGATTAGAGGGATCATCCGTAAGTATATAATACATATTGATTGTTTTATTACCATTTACATCAGTTGCGAAATCAAAGTTTTTCGGGTCAAAAAACGGATCCAGATTATCGCTGGTCAATTTAATGGCAGAAGACATTACCTCGTAGTCATATTGATCACTCTTTTTATTATTCAACTGATAAGCGGCTCCGAATTTTAATTTTCGGACTAACCCTTCGGTTCCTTGTAAAGGTAATTCTGCAGCAGCTCTGGAATCAAAAATGTTATCTGTCAGATATCTGTAATAGCGATGGATACCATTACCAATAGTACCTCCGATCTGATAGGTTCCATCAACATTTTTTTGATACATTGTATTTTTAAAATCAGGAGCGCTGCTTGTTCCATTTGTGTAAGAGGCGTTCAGGTCAAGTTTTATATTCGGTCCAGGAATTAAATGCTCTGATTTATATTGATAAATCAATTGCTTACGTTGTTCATAAAACAGACTTTTAGTAACTAACGATTGTGTAAAATCACGATCATCCACCACATTCCTAACACTGTTTACACCATTGAAATTAGGCATGAATAAAAGGGAAACACTGTTGTTAATATTTAATTTGTAGGCAAGATTAAAAAGAGCGCTCCAGGTATTTGTTTGTTTGCTTATTATTTGTGACAAAGAATCTTTTTCAACTCTTCCCGTTCCAGTATTAGAAGTAACGCGTTGTGTAACCGATTTGGGATCGTATTGGATACCGCTTCCATAACGAAAACCTGCAACAATGCCCAATGTACGACCAAACAGTTTTGTTTGATTACCAATACTTAAGCTTTGACTATAATTAAGCGGTGCATTGCGGGTAGTTGTATTCCAATTATTTTTAAAGCTTTGACTTGATTGAACAGCTTCTGCATTAAAAGTTTCAAACGCTTTATTTTTATACCCACCGGTTGTATACTTATCTGTAGCTTCTTTTACGGCCGTGGAATTGTTAAGTAATTCTTTGTCTAATAAACCCAATTGAACCAAACCTAAGTTAAAGTAGGTGGCATTCCAAGGAGTCGTAGTTGTTATTCCCAATGATTTGTAATAATTTTCAAGACCTAATCCAACCATTTGTTGATATGGAGTAAAATTCTGGCTTCCATTGGTACTAACAAAGTTATTGTGATCAAATTCCCGGAAACCATTATCATATCCCATCCAATCGGTCGAACTACGCTCAGAACTAATTACGTTTTTAAATGTTGTTTGGGCGTTATATCCAACGGAAGTTTCCATGTTTATAGAAAGTTTATCCGGATAATCTTTTGTTTCAAGTGAAAGATAAGCACCTGCCCAATCGCCCGGCAAATCAGGGCTGGTTGTCTTGGTAAGAATAACATTGTCAATTAAACTTGCAGGAAATAAATCCAGGCGTATATTATTTGTAAACGGATCAAGCGTTGGAATACGTGATCCATTAATTGTTGTTTTCACATAACGATCGCCGATACCTCTTACAGTGATGAATCCATTGTTCATGGATACACCCGATACACGGGATACAGCCGCAGTAACATTCACATCTCCGGTTTTCTTCATTGTTTCAGAAGAAATAAAGTCGATGGATGCAACAGATTTCTTTTTGAGGTTTTCCATGTAGTACTCCTTTGCACGTGTTGCTTTGGCTGTTACTTCAATGGCTCCAAGATCCTGTGATACGGATTGTAGAATAAAATCTTTGATAATTGTTTGACCAGCTACTGGATGAACAACTTCTTTTTTTGTTTCATAGCTGATGTAGGAGATGATAAGTGTTTGCACAGAAGCATCTGGCAAAACAAACGTGTAGTTACCATCCAGATCGGTGGTAACTCCTACGCCAGGTTTTGATTCAATTGAAATGGTAACACCAATAAGTGTTTCTCCAGTTTTTTTATCAGTTACTTTACCTTTAATCGTTGTCTGTCCATAAGAAAATGAAAACAGAATTAAACTTAAGAATGATGCGAAAAATGTTTTTTTCATTTTTTTAAATTAACAAGAACGAAAAAAGTAAAGTAACTGTAAAAAATAAAAACTTGTACTTAATTGGATTCGATGATATGCTTAATTTTTAATTATTTTTTTTGCTGACGTTTGTCCATTAATATTTAATTGTATTGTATAGATACCTTGAGAAAGAGCAGAGATATCAACTGTTTCTTTCTGAGGGCCTGTCATACCACTTAATTCTTTTTGATAAACAATATTTCCTAATATACCATAAATGGTATAAGTGCCCTTGCTGTTTGGTTCAGTAGCAGTAAAATCTAGTGATAATTGATTGTTCGCAGGATTTGGATATGCAGAGAATGCTAAACCGGTCTTAGCAGGTTTAAATAAATAATCAACATTCGTAATGACAGAATCTGAATAATAATTCAAATGTTTGAACAAAATATCAGCGGCATGGAATGCACCAATAGTACTTTCAGGTTTTGGATTTCCCCAAACAAAAAATTGTCCATTTTCATTTCCTTTTTGAATTAATAAATTCAAATGAAATTGAAATTTACCACTTGTTGTGAATTGTCCAATCAAAATTCTGTTTTTTAATGAATCCGGACCCTTTACACCAACACTGCTATATATACTACCTGTTTTGGTAAAAACAGAATCTAACGTTTTTGTTCCATCACCTAAAGCGTCTTCAAAATCTGCTTCAAATCCAATAAATGAAGGCGCCACAGGGTTTGGTGTTTTTGTTAATAAACCATCTCTCTCTAATAACGAAAAATCCATTTTAGAATCCTTGTTTAACAAAATACTATCCGTATTACCAGCTTTGGTAATGTTATTTGTAGTTCCATCATCATCAGATTTTAAAACTCCCCAGACGTTTGTTCCTGCGCCACCTAGTGAAAAATAAGAATCAAGTACAAGTGTTTTGTTTTTTAGACTGGCTTTTGGTGAACTTGCAGATGTAGCGCCAGCACCATTGTTGTAAAAGGGAGCTGTTGATTTAAGTAATAAAACTTGATCTCTTTCTGGGTCGGAATATATGGATAGGATTCTGAATCCCGGAAGTAAATCCGCATACACTCTATATGTAACAGTGCCTACAGGTAAGGTACCGACTGGAGAACCAGCATCT
>C688J18823_10001085_pt1 | contig 16614 bp, 10 predicted proteins | sample HopSoiMetagenom1_FD_18823 | JGI IMG/M metagenome (IMG submission 18823) | reverse complement strand
GAACACGAATTTAAGGAATTTATCTTTTACAAGGAGTGCCAAGGCAAAGTATAGCGAAAAGGCACAGGTACTATGTCCGGAGGGAAAGCTATTGTATAAATGATTGTCCACACCAGGCACCAGGTACAAATCATGAATACCTTCAAAAAATTTTTTTGGTCTTACGACATCCGAGAATAGGGTATGTTTCAGCAGTTGGGTGATCAATCCTGAAGTAATACTAGCCAAGGCAACCACCAATGTAGAGCGAAAGCTAATGGTTAACAGGATGATGGCAGTTAACACAACCATATATCCATTACCCAGATTGGTGACATATCTGAAAAAAAAGTCAAAAAAATTGGAATGAAAAGAATTGAATTCGAGGTGTGTAGAAGCTTTTGTATTGGCTATTATAAGCACCAATCCACAACAAAGAAAACAGAAATAGGGTATTAAAAATGAACGATTGCTTTTAAAAATATCTTTCACAACAACTGGGGATTACATAACAAAATTACCACACAAGTGCGGTTTAGTTAGAGCCCAACACATTTAATAGTTTATTTACCTGGCTATCCCAAAGAAGTTTTGAAGTTAGCTGATCAGAGCTTTCCTCTGCAAAATCAACAATCATTAAAGAAATATCTCCAGTTAATTCATCACGTTCAATACGGAATTCAAAATAGGTACCTTCCGGTTTATCCATCCATTGCAGGCGTACATATTTATCTTCTTTAAAGCCGATCAGTCGGGCTTTTTGTTCACTTCCATCCCAGAAAAAGGTGAATATACCATCGCGAATGTTGACATCATCAGCAAACCATTCTGAGAGTCCACTTGGTGTAGTTAGAAGTTCATATAGAATTCCGGCTGAAGTACGAACAACGTATTCCAACTCGAACTTACCTTTTGGTTCTTTTTTAGGAGCTACTTTTTTTGCACCTTCTGGTAATGCAACTGTTAACGAAGCCATTGGATTCACAAATGTTTGCAAAATACGTGGCTTTTTAGGCTGTTTACTTTGTCTTTTGGTAGTTTGTATTATTTGTTCAATGAGCTCATCGTGAGCAATTTCCGGCTCGTCATCATCATTTTTTGATTTTGGCTTTCTTCCTCCCTTACCTTTTTTCTTGGCAGGTTGGTTACCAAAGTCCTCCGGTTTTATTTTTAGTAATTTTTCTTTCCCTTTAGTGCTTATTTTCTCTTCTTTTTTCTCCTTTTGAAGCGCCTTCGGCGCTTGGCTAACGGGTTTTACAGCTTTTACTGGCTTAACTACTTTGGTAGGTGCAGCTTTTACAATTTTTTTAACTGGTTTAACCGGTTTTTTAACCTTTTTAGGAGCTACGTTTTTAGCCTTGGCCACTGAAGATTTTGCGGAAGAGACTACTTTTTTTACTATTTTCTTAACTATTTTTTTGGCTACAGGTTTTGTCGTTTTCTTTTTAGCGGACACTTTTACCTTAGCTGACTTGGTTGGTTTTGCAGCTTTTTTAATAAATTTATTTTTTGAGGGTTTGCTAACTACCTTAGAAACAGCCTTTTTAACAGGTTTAGTTGACTTTGAGGTTTTAGCTTTTGTTTTAGAAGACGTACCTTTTGCCTTTTTGGCTGCAATCGGTTTTTTGGCTTTTTTAGAAGCCGACTTCGATTTTGTAGGTTTCACTTTTTTCACTTTATAAAGTTGTATGATGGTCATTTTCGAGAACGACCCATTAACAAAACTCACGCAATATATAAAAAAATATTAATCCACCAATAGCTTCATCCTGTTAAAAATATTAAAAAGGTCTTTTAAATATGAAAAGATAAGTAGTATATTTGCGGCCTCAAAAACAAATGGCGAGGTAGCTCAGATGGTTAGAGCGCAGGATTCATAACCCTGAGGTCTCGGGTTCAACTCCCGATCTCGCTACTATATAGTAGAAGCCCAATCTTGAAAAAGGTTGGCTTTTTTGTTAACTGCCTCTTCTAAGTAGTAGATCAAGTGTTCAAATCGCTTCGGAATCACAAGTTAAGTAAAGGTTTTAGATGATCAAGGCTGAAACCATTTTTATTTTTTAGCAATATACAAGGTTGTTACAAGGTGTTTTAGAAATAAGTGTAATTTTCTTTTTTATCCCCATCGCCCGGAATTAGTGGTATAAAGTCGAATTATTATTTATCTAAACCTTCCACAACAAGTTTAAGAAGTTGCCACTAGCGGAGACATTAGGCCACCGTAAAGGTGTTATTCCGTAACGCATTCATCCTGACGAATACTACTTAATGAGCTACATGATTATATTAAAAAGTTATACATTAGCCAAGTATTTATTGCAGTTATGACAGAAAAGAACACGGAAGAGTGATCAATCTGGACAATATACGTTGGGTAATATCCTAAAATGAAAACCTTGAAAAAGATCACCGTTTTACAGTTTAGTATTTTCTTCCTCCTTGCGAGTGTCTCTTTTTCACAAAATATTAGTGGAACAAACTCTTCAAAGGTTGATAGTATAAACACTCAAAAAAACGATAGTATCAAAAAGGATTTTTATTTAAAGGGATCTGTTAATCTTACCAACAAAGGAATTTCATACATACCTAATTTTTCAATAGGTAAACCTGCAATTATAGTTGACTGTTCTATGGGAGGCAGAAAGCTATTCTTTGAACCTCAATTTCGATTTGCACTTAACGGAGAACCTTGGGCGTTTCTTTTTCCAATACGGTACAAAATATCTAACAAAAAATTTCAACTGATTGCAGGTGTGAATCCTTTAATGAATTTTAAAAATTTGACATATATAGTTGATGGAGTTTCAACCACGGATTTGGTGAACCGTCGTTATTTGGGCGGTGAGCTTAAACCAAATTATTTCATTTCAAAAAACATAAGTGTAGGTGCCAGTTATTTGTATTTCCTTGGTATCAGTAAAGGTGCGTTGAAAAATACGAATTTTGTTTCCGTCAATACTAATTTTTCACATATAAAACTTGGTGCTGGATTCTTTACCAAATTAAATGCGCAAATCTATTATCTGAACCAGGATGGAAAAGACGGTTTTTATTTTAGCCCAACAGTGATAGTGCTAAAAAGTAATTTTCCGCTTTCAATACAATCTATTATAAATACTACTATCCGATCGAATATCCCCGGTAGTCAGAAATTTATTTGGAATATAAGTTTGATATACTCTTTTAATAAAACATATACAGAAAAAAATACAAATTAGTAAGTAGAGGAAGACTACCTATTTTAAAACTCGGCAGTCAGCGGAAGGAATAATTGAATAAGACCTTAAACATTTTCTACATGAAAAGACCTTCAATTGTAAAATTCATTTCCTGTTTTTTAATACTGTGTATTGCATTTAATGCATGTACCACTAAAAATTCAGATAAGGAGGATGCTTATCGGCCGGTGTTTTCTGTTGATACTTCAGAAAGTAAAACGTTGGTTTGGGGGTTTCCTAGTTTCTTGTATTGTGAACACGCAGATCTAACTGTCAAATATCTAAATAAACGTTTATCCAGTGCCCATATAATAGTAAAAGCTTTTCCAAATTGGGAAGAATACGTAAGTTGTTTAAACCAAAACAAGTTTGATATTACTTTAGTTAATGGTATACAGGCCTTGGACGCAACAAATAAAGGCTACTCCATTCTCGGAAAAATTATGGATGACAGTCAATTTGTTAGTGTGATTTTTACACGAAAGGATGCAAACGTAATAAAAATACATGATTTAAAAGGAAAAACAATTGCACTGCCACCTTCAAGGATGATTCCAGGCACGATGATGTCCTTATATTATTTATATCAGCACGGTTTAAATGTTAATAATGATATGAGGAAAATAAATGTAGCTTCGTTTGAATCATCCATTATATCTACTTATGTGGGTACAAGTGACGCAGGAATGTGTATGAAAAGAAGCTGGAATGTTTATGTGCGGGATCACCCTGAAATTTTATCTAAAGTGGAACTAAAATGGGAAACCTTACCGCTTATAAACAATGCTTTACTTGTTAAAAACACTACCGATGAAAAACTAACAGCTCAGTTAATGAGTTTGTTTTTTTCAATGCATACATGCAAAGAAGGAAAGGCCGCTTTAAACGGGCTTGACGTTAGCGGTTTTGAAAAAGCAACCTGTGATAACTATAAACCGATGCTGGATTTTAAAAGAAGTTACGATTCTGTGATTCATTAATGTAAAAATCAGAAAATGTTAATTAAAGAAATTTTTAAAAAGCTAATACCAACCGGTATCCGTTCGCGGTTAATCCTGAGCATAGCTATTGTTCAGGTAGTATTGATGTCATTATTTATATTGGAGCTGATGAACCGGCAGAAGACCTTCTTCTTGAAATTGAATCATGACCGGGCAATAGGGCTTTCCATCAGTTTGGCCAACACCGCAAATTCTTATGTGATTTCATATGAACTTGCCCGTCTTCAAAAATTAGTGTCTACTTATAAAAATATTCCAAATATTGAATATGCAATTGTAAGCTCTGGCGATGGTATTGTATTAGCGCATACGAATGAAAAATATCTTGGCTTGAAAGCTACGGACACGATAAGCGCTAAATTAAAACCGATAAATACCCTGCAAATACTAGTAGAGGATAATAACATGCTGGATATAGCCACACCTATTATTAACCACGATGAAATTATTGGATGGGCGAGAATAGGCATCTCACAAAAGTACATTGAACCCCACATAGCAGAAATTAAGCGAAGAGGCTTATTGTATATACTCATAAGTCTTATTGTGGGTTCCATATTCGCAATAATTGTTGCAGAAGGTCTGAGCAGAGGTTTGCAGAAATTGGTAACAGCTGCTCAAAAAATTAAAGCTGGGAATCGTGATTTGAGAGTTGGACCTTCAGGTAGTACAGAAATAAGTCAATTGGGGATAGCCTTTAATCAAATGCTCGATGATATCAGCGCCAACGAAAAGCTATTGAGCAGGGTGCTCGAAAATATGCCGGTTGGTGTTTTTATATTAGATGCACAAGGAAAAATTCTTTCTTCGAATACGGCTGCACAACAAATCTGGGAGGGAGTAAAATATGTGAGCAAAGATGAGTACAATGTCTATAAAGGATGGTTTCCCGACACGGGAAGGATAATAGAATCGAACGAATGGGCTGCTGCTGTTACACTAAATGAAAACAGAGCGGTTTTAAACCAGGAAGCAGAAATTGAGGGTTTTGATGGAAACCGTAAAACGATTCTTAATTCCTGCATACCATTGCGTGATACCAGTGAGAAAATAACAGGACTTATTGCTATTAATGTAGATATAACAGAACGTAAAAAAGCAGAGGCGAAGATACAGGCAAGCGAAAAAACGAGGAGACATATAATCAACTCTGCCCTTGATGCTATTGTAGGTATGGACAAAAAAGGGCTAATCATTATATGGACGCCACAGGCAGAAAGAATATTCGGATGGAAGGAAGAGGAAGTACTTGGCAAAAAAATGAGTGATGTCATTATTCCGGTCCAGTATCGCACACGCCATGAGCGGGGTCTCGAGCATTTTGTGAAAACAGGTGAAGGCTCTTTGTTGAATAGGACAATAGAAGTCGAAGCACTTCGCCGGGACGGTAAGCAATTTCCTGTAGAGATTAGCATTGCAGTTATTTACGATGTTGATAATGATTTCTTCTGTGCATTCATCCGTGATATTTCGGAGCGTAAACAAGCAGAAATAAAAATAAGACAAAGTGAAGAAAAACATCGTGCCCTGACCGAAAACATCAGTGATGCTATTATGCTGATAGATGAAAATCTCGAGAACATTTATCAAAGTCCATCGGCAGAACGTATTACCGGTTATACCCCCGAAGATGGAAAAAATAAAAAGGTGTTTGAGTTTATTCATTCCGATGATTTGAAAATCGGTGTTGAGTTTTTTCAAAATTCACTCAAATCACCAGGAGTACGGTTTCAAAGTCAGTTCCGAATAAAACACAAGCTGGGGCATTTTATCTGGATTGAAGGAACAGTAATGAACCTGTTAGATAATGAAAGTGTAAAAGCACTTATTGTGGATTATCGTGATATTTCTGAACGTAAAAAAGCGGAAAATGAGATTCAGAATCTTAACGAATCGTTGGAAGAAAAGGTGGTAGAGCGTACCGAAGAGTTGTTTGAAACAAACAAGGCTTTGAATCAACGCAGCCACGAAATAACAGACAGCATTAATTATGCTAAAAATATCCAACGGGCTATTTTGTCAAAATCCGAAGACTGTAATAAAATTTTTCCTGAATCATTTGTGTTGTGGATGCCAAAAGATGCTGTAAGCGGTGATTTTTACTGGTGCTACTCCAATCAGCATTATGGATTTATAGCTATGGTTGATTGCACAGGACATGGTGTTCCCGGCGCGTTGATGAGCATTATTGCCAACCAGATGCTAGACCGCGTTGTAAACACATATGGATTTATTGACCCGAAAGAAATCCTCTTCCATCTTGATGAGGCCATCATAAATTCATTAAGACAGGAAACAGGTCTTGTGAAGGACGGAATGGACATTGTCCTTTGCCGCGTTGACAAGAAGAATAAGATACTTACATTCGCCGGTGCACAGCGTCCGTTGTTCTATTTCAATGGAACATCACTGGATGAAATACCCGGCAACAAAATTGGAGTGGGCGGCTTCATGAGCGGTAATTATTTAAAAACATTTTCGCAAACAGAAATAAATTACAAGGAAGGCGATACCTTTTATCTTACTTCAGATGGCTATTACTCGCAATTTGGTGGGAAGGATAAAAAAAAATTAATGAAGAAAAGATTTATTGAACACATTGCATCTATAGTAAAATTGCCAGTTACAGAACAAGAACAAGCCCTACGAAAGTACTATGCAGAATGGCAGGGAAATGAAGAACAAGTAGATGATGTGTTAGTGATAGGTATCAAAATGTAATGGAATTTCGGGTTTTTATCCAGTAACAAGTATTGAAAGCCCATAGAGAATGCAATTTTATTCCTTAATTAGTATTCTATAAATGATTTCATTATTGCTTAGATAAGCAACTGAATAAAATCCGGAAGGATAATTTTCCATTAAAATTTCAACGTGTTTCGTGCCTTGTTCAATTTCTTCTGAAAACAGAATACGTCCTAATGCATCTATTATAGTTAATTTACCAGCATGTAATGCATCGATAGCGATGTTCAATTTTGAAGAAACAGGATTCGGAAAAATAGTAAATGGAGAGGTAGTAACAATTGAATTTTTTATTCCCGTTGCCTGCACATATTCATAAGCCCCGATATCAATTGTTCCATTTACAGGTCTGTTGTGTCTATTACCAGTGTGTACGTATTCCGAAACAGGAGTTAACGAATAGGATCCTGCGGTACCAGGGTTACTGCCTTTTCCAATTACCTTAGCGGTAGCTAGCAATTGATAATCGTAATTGGAAGCATTTGCAAATCCTAGTGTAGAAAATGCAGAACTTACCCAATTCGTCATTGTATCCAATGTCGTAGCTGTTCCACTAATAAGCGTTCCTGAACCTGCAAAAATATTGTTGACCATTTTTAATAGCCCAGTACCTGACTGAATATTTACAAAAGAACCTCCCGACCGATCATTGACGATTGTATTATTTACCAAGTATACATTCTGAGGAGCAGGATTTGAAAGTCCTTCCAACCCATATCCAATCATATTGGAATTACCGGAATTAGGGCCCTGTTCAATAAGGTTTCCAATAATTACTGCCAAACCACCATTTGGTAAATCTATATTTCGGCTTGCTGTTCCTGTTGTTTCATCTGATATTCTATTATAGAGGATATAATTATTCTGAGCACGGCTTTTAATTTCATGGCCTATTTTTGCATGATGCGTATAGCAGTAACGAAGCGTGAAATTTTTCATGTTCCCGATGTACATATTGTGAGAATAGCCGTCTCCCTGACCATTGTTAGCAAATTCACTATATTCCACAAGTACATCTGAAGTTCCTGCAACGGGATCATTGCAAAGAATTCCATTTTCATTGTCATGAAAATAACAGTACCGAACAGTGAAGGCTCCTCCTTGCCCTCTTATTCCTGCTCCATTTAAATCCGGATTTGCTGCACCTGAAAATTCAATGTATTCGGTTGTAATATTAGTTCCGCTAAAGTTCCAAATTCCTTTTCCGGAGCAAACCACATCTTTTATATGCGCCATACCTCCCACTCCTCTTAACAGTAAATTATTTTGGGTCCAGGTCGCACAATCGGAATAGGTTCCGGCATCAATATCCACCGTATCACCATTATTAACGAGGTTAGCAACCTGGCTTGGTAGTGTATATGTTTTTCCAGCGCCTACCTTATAAATTTTTGCGGAACTGGAAAAGGTTATCACTAGAAATGTAAAAAAAACGAAAATTTTTTTCATGATGCTCTATTTTATTTAATCATACCTTCTATAGATTTCTGAAGTTCACGTGCATGACTTAAAAATTCATCCACTGTCATTTCTTTGTAATATATTAATCCATGACTGGCCCTGATACGTGGGTCACTGTGTTCATAGAAATAATCTTTTCCTAACAGTAACTGCAAATCTTTTAATTGCTCCACCCATATTCTTTTTGCCAGATCACTGAATTTTCCGTGAAGTTCATAACTTGGAAAAGAGGCATTGACCTGACTTAAATAGCAATTCACAAATACATTATCCATTGCCGCCATTTCATTCAAGGAGACAGGAACAATTACATTGGCTTCTGCCGGATGAAAACGGAACCACACATTGCGATAACCCCAAATACGAAGGTTGGAAAGATCTTTTTCTTTTTTCAATTCACGCAATGCATCCGCAGTTGTTTGCAATACTTTGTAATGTGTATCAGGCCCACTACCTTCCGGATCAAACGTGAGGCTAAGCACCGTAGGGTTTACTTCTTTCAACATTTTTAATACCGGGAGAACATCTCTTTTATTATCTGGTTGTTCTGTAAAAATATCGCCTTTATAAAACCCCAATCGATTGTGATAAATATTTTTTACCTGTGTTCCATAATGCGCCCATACCAGTTCTTCTTCAAACTCCCGAATCATTCCTTTGAGCCGTTGCATCTGTGGATCATTCTTTTCTCCATCATAACTTTTACGAAGAACAATTAACAGCTCCGTAATCGTTGCACGTAATTCGTTCCTGTTTTTTAGTTCATAGGTATCCACAATAGCTCGCACGATGCGATGACAAACACCGCGTTTGCGCTCATACTCTTCCCCACCGGCTAATTTTGTTAAGTAATGGTATACATCCTTATCCCATTTAAACTTATATCCTGATTGAAAAAAATCAGCATAGTTGATCATTTGAATTTGCCCCTGATCAATAAACTTGGAAGTGTCTTTCAGTAATTCGATTACATAACTGTTGGTAACTGCAGTAAATCCTGAAGTTAATACCGCAAAATGAAATTCATTGGAAGGTTCTGAAAAATGACTGGCAATATGGGGTAGCAAACCTAACATAATGTCATCGTGATGGGGTCCGGTATGCAAAAAAATCTGGTTGCGTTCCGGAGATAAGCCCTTATTAAATTTCTCCATGATTTGTTCCTGCACCGCGATAACTGTTTGCTTACTTACATTTGGTATAAGCTTGCTGTATGCATCAGTTGTAAGATCCTCAAGCGTTAACCGATGTCCATACTTATACGCTCTTTTACAAAGATTAATAATGGAACGTTGGGTTTTTTCTGATGACCATGCGGTATCCTGATAATATGAATCCACTCTATCCGTCAATTTATTGGCGGCTCCTTCTGTTAAATAAAAACGTCCGTTCTTTAAGTTGTTAAGGATGGAGGCCGGGTATAAATTGGATGGCTCTTGTTCCAATGATTGTTTGATAATCTCGGCTTTTGCTTCCCCTGAGGCAAGGATAATGGCTACCACATCCGGATTGTAGGTAATAGTTTCCAAACCGATTGTTATAACCAAGCGATTTGACGAAATTTCGATTCCTCCAAGATCTGTTGCGGCAACGGCCTGCGTTTCAAAGTTAGTTGAAGTTAAGCGTGTGGTTGAATAAAAATCCGAACCCCGTATGTTAAATGCAATATGTCCATCCGGACCAATTCCGCCAAGGAAAAAACCGATACCACCTTTTTCACGAATTTTTGTTTCATAGTTTCGGCACCATTCATCAATCATAAAAATGGCTTGCTGCTGCAGTTGTTCATTCGCAGTTTTACATTCCCTGTAACGTAAGGAGAGGTCCACTTTATAATCTGGAAAGATTTCACCATACTGTTTTCCACCCGGTAAAGGAATTTCATCCGAATTAATAAGCAATGCTTTTTTTTCATCCAAGCCAAATCCTTTGATGTAAAAATTCTGTACGTAATTGTAAAAGCTATTGTGTTGTCTGGAACTGATTGGATAAAATTCATCCAGTTGAACAAATTGAAGACCCTTGAGTACCGGTTTTTTTATTCCTGAAAGTCCATGTTGTATAAGGATATCCTGGCGTTTTTTATCATCCCATTTTTCCAACAGGTATTGGGTCCATTTGATAAAGTACTCCGGGGTTTTTCCAGTTGGTAAACTAATAACCCCTTCCGGATTTGAGGCTGCCCATTCCAAAAACCTCAGTGCGCTTAACAATCCTAATTTCGGAAAGTTATCGACGAGGATATAGGGAATATTCGTGCTTCTTTTTTTTACTCCTGATAACTCATCAAAAGCTTTTTCCACTTTGGAGAGTTGCTTATTTTTTATCTGACTCATGGTATACCAAATCTAAACTATCTGGTTCCATTCCGCAATTTTTTTACCGTTTATAAAACTAAAATCCAAATCGTGAAAGATTTGGGCTCTTTTTGTAAACAGATCTTTATTCCGTTATACCTTTGTATTGTCTTCAAAAATTAAATATACTCCCATGAAAACAAATCCTAACGATCCTTCAAATTGGAAATACGGAATTTTCTATTACAATAAAAATGATAAACGGCTTTGGGTCCCGAAGCGAATACCTGAAATGGGGATTACTGTAAACTTTGCAAATCGCTACTCACATTTGGTTATTGGTGGTATTCTTCTGGTTGTGGTTATCCTGTCTATTTTTAGGAATAAATGAAATCTCCATTTTATCTTCGAAAACTTACTATCATCCTGTACGATACAGCATAGTTCATTTCAACACAAACGATTTTAATTAATAAATGACAGTTACCCGAAAAAAAGGCTGTTCTCGACTTTCGAGACAGCCTCTTGTTTATACATTTTATACTGATTATACCGCTGTTAATAATTGATCATATTCCTGAACTTTCATTTGTTCCTTTCTTTCTTCATATTCCTGAATACTATTACAAAGCACACGATACCCTTTATCCAATTGCTCAGAAGACATACCTGCAGTAACAGTCATTCTAATACGTCCATGTTTTCGGGGAACAGCCGGATACGGAATACTATTGGCAAGCACTCCATTATCACCCATAATTTTGGTTATATCAATTACTCGTTTGAAATTACCAAGAATGATTGGAAAGATCGCTGTTTCTGCATTTCCGGTATTTAAATCCGAATTACTAAGCAAGGATCTGAAGTAATGAATGTTCTTCCATAAATTATTTTTTCTGGTAACATCTTCACGTATAATTTTTATGGATTCCAATGCAGCCGCATTCGAAACTGCTAAAGGAGCTGTTGTAAAGAAATGAGGTCTGCTTGCTAAACTTAAATAATTGATCAACTCCTTTTTTCCAGTCACGAACCCCCCTGATCCGCCAATTGTTTTACTCAGCGTTCCTACTAAAATATCTATTGTTTCCGGCGGCATGTTGAAATGATCCAGTATTCCCAGCCCATTCTTTCCAATAACTCCAAACGCATGTGCTTCATCTACCATTAGCATCGCATTGTATTTCTTACACAAAGCAGAAATTTCCGGAATATTGGCAATGTCACCATCAACTGAATAGACAGCATCTACCACTACAATTTTATTGGTGTATTGTCTATTTACCCTACTGAGGATCATTTCTAATGATCTCATATCGTTATGTTTAAATAACATTTTATTTTTATCTGCTACTCCATCCATAATACTTGCATGTGCGAACATATCAACAATTGCTATGTCATTGCTTCTTAAAAGAGCTCCCAGTACACCAATATTTGTCATGAAACCAGTAGGAAATACAAGTGCTTTATCATAACCGAATGTATCTGCAATTTCATTTTCCAAATCAATTTTCATTTTTGTTAATCCGGAAGCATTGCACGCCGCACCTGCACCCACACCATATTTTTGCAACGCTTCGATCGCTGCGTTGATGACTTTTGGATGTTGAGACATATTCAAATAATCATTCGATCCAAAATTCAGCATCGTTGTCACTTTATTATCCGACAAATCAAAGACTTCCTTTTCTATCGCACAACCATTCAATGAATACCGTTTATAGGTAAGCATTTTATTTTTTTTCATATCCTCTTCCCAGCTGCTTAAAATAGCTAAGCGTTCTTGAATGGTAAGTTTATCCAGGTTAGGGTCGGCTAAAACTTCATACAACGTATACTTTGTTGCGTCTATATTATTAAAATTTGAAAGTTCCAAAGCGATATCATTGGAACTGGAGAGGGAATAATAAGTTTTCATGCGTTAAGTTAAATTAAAAGTAATCTGCGTATTTAATTACACAAAATTAACCATATAATGTTAACCAATGATAGCTTATTTGTTAAGTTGATGTCGTTATAACACCACAAGAGGTAAAATTCTGATTTACAAAATATTATGCCAGTTTTTTAACATTTACTAAATTCTTAAACCAATCACAACAATATCATCTGTTTGACCCGTGTGACCTTTCCATTTATGATGAATATCATTGAGGTGTCTGTGTTGATCAGCCATTGATTTTTCTTGTACATCTAAGAGTTCTTCCTTTAATTGACTGATTTTAAATTTTTTCTTATTCATATAATCAAATTGATCACTGTATCCATCTGAGAATAAATAAAATGTGTCTCTTGAAAAGACATCCATATTAATGTTCGTAAAGGATGATTCCCGATAATTTAATCCAATAATATTTTTTGTCGCCTTAAATGAGTATAACGTATAATCCCCTTTTTCTTCTCTTTCGGAATAACCTGGTGCTTCCGGATATTGGTTTCCTCTTACCAATAAAAGTGGTCTGTTGGCACTTGAAAATTGAAAAGTGGAATCCTGATAATTTACTACACATATACCCAGGTCAATACCATCATGTGATTCTTCGCTTGAACTATTGTTTTGTAAATAGGAAATAAATTTATTCCTAAGTTTTTCTAGTATTGCTGCAGCATTTAACTCCTGCCCTTCCTGGTTTACAATCTCTTCTAATAAAGATATACCAATAACACTTAAGAATGCTGCCGGCACACCATGTCCGGTACAATCTGCCACTACCACGATTCCATAATTACCTTTTTCCTTTATCCAATAAAAATCTCCACTTACAATATCCTTTGGCTGAAACAAAACGAAATAATCACTAAATAACATGCATAGTTTGTGCTCATCCGGAATAATTTTTTTTTGCAGGTATGATGCATATGTCAAGCTTTCCAAATGCTCTTTGTTTTGCTTCTCAATGATCATTTTTTGTTGATTCACTAAATTTCTACCTTCATCAAAAGATCGCTTTATAAATCGCGTTGTAAAAAACACACCAAATAATATCAGCATAAAAACAAAAACAATATCGCTGTAATAAGCTCTTACATTAGCATAAGGATGAATCAGAATGTAACCATAACGGTACTCTAACAATAGTAATCCTCCTATATTACAAAGCACCAATATGAACAATCCATCCTGCTGACTTGGCTTCGCTATAATATTTAAAATGATGACAGTAAACAAATACATAAACGATGTTGAACCAATTGCACCACTATTCATAAACCAGGAAATGGAAAGCAAGAGCAACACAGTACATGCAGACAACCAAATATTTGTATAGTTTTTGAATCTGGACAGATAGTATAAAAAAATAAGTAAAAAGGAAGAAATGATTGTAAAGATGTTCAGAATTAAACTGAACCCTTCAAGAAAATTAAAAATGCAACTTAGGATAGATATTAAAGATGCGGCAAATAAAAAAGTATTTGAGTTAATTCTATCCAATGAAAAATCATGATCTTCATCTGTAAGAAAAAATCTCAACGCTTTGTTAAACCAGCTAAAACGGCTTCGTAATCTTTTTATCATTATCTGATGTAGTGATTTTACGTTTCTTGCTTAATTTTTTATCTATAAGAAAGCGAATCGCGGTTAAATTAGCCTTTTTTTGCAATATAAAAAATGAATTAACAATTTGCTCAATCATTTTTAACAGTGATTAAACCCTTGAATAAGCCGATATTTTTCATTTTCAAATACTTGCATTTAGGTTACTGGTGTTTAAAATATTGCATTAAATATTTTTCAGTTGGCTTATAGCAAATCGTGGGATGCATGATGAAACAATGTTAATATTCATATTACTTTATTCTCTATATTTGTCACGATTGTTCTTTACTTTATTCTTCATCAACAGGAAAAGGTTTTACTTAATTGTAGATTAATAGGGAATCGTGTTCAAATCACGAACTGTCGCGCAACTGTGAGTAACGCATGTTTTTTACCAGATTAATATCCACTGTATGCAAGAGGCATATGGGAAGGATGGTAAAAATGTTACAAGTCAGGAGACCTGCCTTTACCGAATTGACAATGCTTTCGCGAATTGAAGCTTCTGGTCAAGTAGATGTGTTTATTAAATTGTTATAGATTTCTTGCGGAGATCTGTACTTTTTATTTCATTCAACACATTCTCTTTTCAGTTCCGTTTTATTTTGCAAGTATTGACAGGGTTCAGCATAGAACTTTAACTAGTTGTTATTCACTAAAAAGTTAAATGTAATGCAAACACACAATCTTGGTTACCCGCGAATTGGTAGCAACAGAGAACTCAAAAAAGCCTGCGAGCAATATTGGTCAGGCAAATCAAGCCAAAAAAGCCTCGTGCACGTTGGTAAAAACATCCGCCTTCAAAATTGGCAACTTCAAAAAGATGCAGGCATCGACTTGATCCCATCCAATGATTTTTCATTTTATGATCAAATTTTGGATATGAGTCTTACACTGGGCGTCATTCCTGAACGTTACCACGATGTGATGTTAGATGAAAATAATACCGAACTGGATTTGTACTTTGCGATGGCAAGAGGTTATCAAAAAGGTGGTTTGGATATTACCGCTATGGAAATGACAAAATGGTTTGATACCAATTACCATTACATTGTTCCTGAATTTAAAAAGGGACAAAATTTCAAACTGTTTTCTACAAAAATTATTGATGAATTTTATGAAGCAAAGCAAGCTGGTATCCTTACGAAACCAGTGATCATAGGTCCTGTAAGCTATTTACTTTTAGGAAAGGAAAAAGAGCAAGGCTTTGATAAAATTGATTTGATTAAATCAATATTACCGGTATACATGGAGTTGCTAAAAAAATTAGAAGGTCTGAATGCAGAATGGATACAATTTGACGAACCGTTCTTAGCATTGGATCTGGATACAAAAGCAAAGCAAGCCTATACATTCGTTTATGCTGAAATTAAAAAAGCATTTCCTGAATTAAAAACAATTGTCACAACTTATTTTGAGGGATTGAAAGACAATCTTTCCTTGGCAACCTCATTGCCTGCTTGTGCATTGCATATTGATTTGGTACGTGCTCCAGAACAGCTGGATGAAGTTCTTGCCGTTTTACCAAAACACCTTAGCCTTTCTTTAGGTGTGGTTGATGGAAGAAATATCTGGAAAAATAATTTTCAGTTATCACTTGCATACATTCAAAAAGCAATCGATAAGCTTGGTGAAAATCGAGTGATGATTGCTCCTTCCTGCTCATTGATACATTCACCATGTGATCTTGATTTGGAAACGAATGAAAAAACACTAACAGCGGAAATAAAACAATGGCTCGCATTCGCTAAACAAAAGATCAATGAAATGGTGACATTGAAACAATTGACAGAAAAAAATCCATCGGATGTGATCACGAAAAAACTACTGGAAAATAATGCTGCTGTAGAAAACCGGAAGACATCCGAATTAATTCATAATGAGGATGTAAAAAAACGTGTATTGGCTATTTCTGCAACGGATGATCAACGTGCACAACCTTTCATCATTCGTAAAGAAAAACAACGCAGGGCATTAAAACTTCCGCTCTTCCCAACTACAACCATTGGCTCCTTCCCGCAAACTGCAGAGGTAAGAAGCTGGAGGGCAAAATTTAAAAGCGGAGAATTGACACAACAACAATATGATGATTTGATTAAACATGAAACCGAAGAAACCATTCGCTTTCAAGAAGAAACCGGTATTGATGTATTGGTACATGGTGAATTTGAAAGAAACGACATGGTGGAGTATTTTGGTGAACAATTAGCCGGTTTCACATTTACAAAAAATGGCTGGGTACAAAGTTATGGTAGCCGCTGTGTGAAACCTCCGGTTATTTATGGGGATGTGTGTCGTCAGAAATCGATGACTGTCCAATGGTCGGCATACGCACAATCGCTAACAAAAAAATTAGTAAAAGGAATGCTTAC
>C688J18823_10001084_pt1 | contig 16622 bp, 9 predicted proteins | sample HopSoiMetagenom1_FD_18823 | JGI IMG/M metagenome (IMG submission 18823) | reverse complement strand
GATCCGCAGCCACCACAGCCAGACGCAGCGGTCCGCAGCATCGGCCGCGCCCAATTGTTGAGCCCGCGCCCCGCGCAGCGCCGCACGGTTCCACACGTCATCCCATGGGCGAGCCTGCGCGAGCTCGGACGGCGCAGGCGCGGTGATGCCAGCGCCGAGCCAGTCGAGCACGTCGTCGCTCAGCTCTGTCAGGCCGTCGCGGTGACCGGTGACCTTCAGCGATTCGGCGGCCAGCGCCAGCCGGGCCTCGGTGCCGATACGCTGCCCGAGCCGGTGCACCAGCCGGGGGCCGGACTTCGGATCGCACAGCGACGCAACCACATCCCGGTTGAGCGCTGCCGAGCACTGTTCATCTTCCACACCGGCCCGCATCAAGAAGTCGACCAGCCGCAGCACCTGGTCCGGCCCCACGTCGCGCGCGTGCTCCAGGGCCGAGCCGACTTCCGCCGACAGCTCCGTCGGCGGTCGGTGAATTCGCCTCGGGCCTACGGGGACTGGGCCTAGCTGATTCAGCCACATGTCATCTTTGACGGCGCGGCGCACGTAAGTCAGATCGGCGTGTGCGCAGGCCGGTCCCGGCGGTGCGTGCTGCACTGCGTCCCAGGCATCGGCAGTGCTGCTGCCGACCAACGCGTTCATGACTTCGGTCATGGTGGCGTCGACCGCCGAGCCCGGGCGCGCCCCGCGAGGGGTATGCGCCGCGATGACGCTGTGCGCTTCGGCGTGGGCGTCGGCGTACTCGTCGGCGGTCGCCACCGCCATCGCCATCGGCCACGCCGGAGGCAATGCGGTGTCCTCGATTTGGCTTGCGAAGCGGTCGATTTCGTCGAGCACCGCCCGCGCCGAGCCCGGCTCCAGCAGCACCACCTGCGCCATCGCGGACCACGGCGTCACGGCAATCGGCTGTCCGGTCGCGGTTCGGTGTGGCTCTCTCCCCAGCTCTCCCAACGACAGGGTCGCGGTCTCGTCGATCACCACCACCTCGGCCGGAACCGCCGCGAGGTCGACGACCGGTACCGCGGTCAGGTGCTGCTTGCTCTGCAACGCCAGGCCGAGCTGGTGGGCACGATCGAAGGTGGAGAAATTAAGGCGAGCGGCCGTGCCGGGCGACATCAAGAAGCTCACCAGGCCAATCCACTGCGCGGCGGCGTCGGCGGTCTCCACCCCGAGCACCACCGGCGCACCCCCGTCGAGCGCGGCGGCGACCGCGTCGAGCAGCCCGAACAACGTGGCCAGCCGCCACGTGCTGGTGTCCAGCGCGAACGCCACGACACTGTCCTTGGTCACCGCCGCCGCCGGTCCCGGCGCCTCGTCGGGCAGGGCGGCGCGCGCGACCGCGACCGCCCCGTACGGGCACACCCACAGCGGCGACCGCCACCGCTGGATCGGCCGGNGGCGCGGCGCTGCGTCCGGCGTTCGGTCCAGCACCGCGTGCGCGAATACGTTGCCGGGCCGGCCTGTGCTGTCGGACCCGGCGGGCACGGTGTGCCAGTAACCGGCGCGGCCGCCGTCGATGTGCCGATAGGCCAACCGCCGCGGACCCCGCTCGAGCTGTTCAGGTGTCGGGTAGGAGGGCAGCGGGTCGACGGGATCAAACGTCGTGCGCACTCCCGCCACCAGTGTCTGCACTTCTTCTTCGGTCAATGCGCCGCCGATCTGCTTGATCTGCCAGCCGCCGGCGGAGTCGGCCCTGTCGAACGACGTGTACGCCAGTTGGCCGTAGCGGTTGGTCATGGCGCCGACGCAGTGAGTCGCAGATTCTCCACGGGCGGGTCCAGCAACGCTATGGTGCGCAGCCGTGCCGCGGAGGGAGTGTTCACGAATAGCCTTATCCAGCCACGCAGTCCACGCAGATTCGCCTCCCACAGCTCACCGCCGCCGTGCGTGGTCAGCGCCGACCACCGCAGTTCTTTCGACGTCTCCCCGATGGGGTGGCCGTGGTCGTTGACCGGAGCCGCGTCGACGGGTTGTCCGTCGTGCATCGACAGCGGCATCCGTTGCGGGTTGTTGATCAGCACGAAGGCAGGAGAGCCGGGAAGGTCATACTGCGAGCGCATGGCGATGGTGGCGTAGGTGGGCGAGCCGTCGGGGTCCCGGCCGATCCACACCGCGTACTGCAGGCGCACAAGCCCCGCATACTCGACGCTACGTATCGCACCGACAACACGGCGCCCCGCTGAGAAGGCCACCGGCGCCAGTGCAGCGAGCACCCGGTGGCGGGCAGCTCCTGCTTGGAGAACTGCATTCCGCCGTACTTCTCGTATTCCTCCAGCGAAATCTCAAATGATCTGCCGGTCAACCCATTTCGCGGGTCGTAACCCTTGGGGGCCAGATGCACGACCACGGCCGCGGCGCCGGCCGGCCAATCGAACGTCAGCACCTGCTTGTTGCCGTATTCGGCCAGATCGACGTCGCCGATCACCCCTGTGCGTACCGACGACAGAGTCTTGCCCAAGCGCGCGCGCCCGGCCAACACGGTGACGGGGGTGAAGTAGGCCCGGCTCCAGCTGCCCGGCCACGACACTCCCGACATCACCGCCCGCGGCCGGCCCCGGTCGTCCTGGCGCCGCGAAACTGGTTGGGGCAACAGCAGTTCCGGGCCGAGACCGATTTGGTCAAGCGCGGCTTCGGGTAACTCGACGGCGTCTCCGCCGGCGCCGGGTGCGGTTTGGCTGCGGTAGATGACCACACGCCCGGTTGGCGGCGGCGTCCACGTCAGTTCGAAACTCGATCCATCGGGGCTGTGCGCACCCATCGACAGATCGGCCACCGGCGCCAGCACCGCGGACACGTCGACGGTGGCTTCGGCGGCCTCCGACAATCGCATGACGCCGTCGACGGTCACCGCGCAGCGCACCCGGTAGATGTATCGCTGCCCCCGCAGCGCCTCTGCGTCAACGAACCCTTCGCGGTTGTCGCTGCCTGTCAGAATGCGATGCTGCAGTCCTTCGCGGCCGGCCTCTTCGACGGGCATGCGGTAGATGAACACCTCGCTCACCCCCGGCGGCACGTTCCACCGGCCGATGACCCGCCCGTTGTCCTCCCGAATCGAGAAGTCGCGCACCGCAGTTACCAGCACGGCGTCGGCGTGTTTCGCGGGTTGAGCGGCCACGGCCTGGGCGGGGGTCTGCCCTGTGTTGACCCACACCTGGTAGTGGCGCACCGCGGCATCCGGCGGCCGGTCGTCGGCGACCGAAGTGCGGGTGGTAGCGGCTAACAGGTGTGCCCGGTCCGGTGAATACGGTGGATTGTCCTCCTCGCTGACGACGCGATAGATGACGACGATTTCAGCCCCATCATCGGGCGCCGGATACGGTGGCCACGTCAATTCGAGGGCGCCAGCATTGTCTTCGCCGGGCCGGCGTCGCCGCAGGCCGATCGTGTGCACCTCGTCACGCTGCTCGCCGAAGGTGAACTCGACGAAATCATCTGTGGCATACTGGATTTCGTCCGCGTCAACGTCGACCTGTGCTTCCTCGGCCACGGCCCGGTGCCGGCTTGCGGCACTGCCCGGTTGGCCCGCGCGGCTTTGGGTTTCCAGCTCGGCCAGCAGTCGAGCCATGTCCTCGGCGTGCTCGGCCACCGACCCGGGCAGCATGGCGCGGATCTGCGCGACGTCGGTGCGGCCGGAGCGCAACACCAGGCGCAGGTGGGCTTCCTTGAAGGCATTGCGCGACACCGCACCGGAGTCAATGAGCTGCTGGCGCCACGCAATCAGCGCCGCCAGCCGCGGATCATCGGCCGCGTCGATGTGGTGCGGATCGGGCATCGCTAGAACACCATGTCTTGGCGGGGCGGCACGTCGCGGCGGTCGCTTCCGCTGAACAACGTCACGTCCTCATCGGCGCGCGATGCGACACTGACGCGGGGCTCGAAGACGGCAAAGTCGTACGGCGGCAAGCCGTCACTGGCCTGCACGACCACCGCGCGGTAACCCAGCCCTTCGCGCGCGACCGCGGCCTCGTCGATCGCCACCGCCGAGCGGCCCGCCGTCGTCGCGGCATGGGTGAACAGCGAAGCGTCGAACGCCGCGGCCCGCCCTCGTCGGTGCTCGGTGATGCCGGCACCGAACTGCTGAACCGGAACATGTTGGGCCAGACCGGGCACCAGCACCGTGCCGCAGAGTGCGTCGGCGACCTGACTGTGCTCTTCGGCGAACATCTGCTCGACCCGGCCCCAGAGCGCGTCGGCACCGGCGAGTTGTACCCGGCCCGACGCCACGGCAAGGGACCACTGATCGAGCCCGGATCGCGTGCCGACGCCAGGCATCCGGAACAGCATGGCGGGTTCCTCACGCAGCCGGCCGGCCACCTCGTTGACCATGTCATGCCACGGCTCGGTCAACCAGCCCAACCCGTACAGACGCCGCTGGATTGCATGCACCGCGTCGCTCGCCTGCTCCTCACCGGGTTCGGCCACGCCGAGTTGGGTCGAGCGGGGCAGGCCATCGAAGAGCTGGCCCGGCGAGGGTCGCGCCACCGGCGCCGGTCCAAACGGGGCCCGCAGCACCACTCCCAGCACGCGGCACCACGACAGCAGCTGCCCATAGGCGGTGGAGAGCCGGCTGACATCCTGCAGTGCGGTGCGCAGATTGGCCTGCATCGCCTCCAGCTCACCCATTTGGGACTGGCGTAAATTCATCTCCGCGAACAGGTCTCGCTGTGCGAGCAGGAACAATCCCAGCGACACCACAAGGTAGATGGCCAGCATCACCCCACCCGTCCACAGCGCGAACGGCCAGCGGATCCAGCCCACGGCTGCGATCCCGGCGAGAATGACGAGCACAAGCAGCAGCCCCCAGAAGAACGTCTTGAGGATGACGCTGACCGCCCGCTGGCGCGCCCGCAGCCGCTCGTCGGCCGACGCCCGGTTGGTAGCCTGCTGAATCTGGTCCACCAGCTGTGCCACCTCGACCCGGGCTCGGTGCAGAAAGTCGGCCAGGATCGAACTCACCTGCCACCCATAGCTTCTAGCCGAAACCCGTTGCCAGCCTTCCAGGTCGCTGCCGGCGGTGCGCGCCTCCACCCCGGCCGCGGGATCGGAGTAGGCCCGTTGCAGCCGTTCGCGCAGGGTGACTGCGCCAAGGACGTCGACAGGCTCCACCGCACTCAGCCCGATGACCGCGGAAAGCGACGTCGGAATTGCCGAAAACCGTTCGGCTGCACTGGGAACCACGTCGGCAGCATTTGCCAGTACCCCGACCCCCGAACCCACCTGGATCGGCTCCAGCCCCGCGGCACGACGGCCCCCGTCGGCCAGGGTCAGCGCGCCGTTGACGAAATCCACCCACAGTGCGCTGAGGTCTTGCTGGGCAAGATGTTCGGGTTGCGGGGCTCCGCCCAATGCGGTGTTCAGCGTGTCGGCGCTGCGGCCAAGGTCCTGCCAGTTGGCCGCGTCGGTATTGGTCACCACCGCGAACGCGGAATCCTTACCGCCGAACACCGTGCCCTGCACTGTGCTGGCGAGCACCGACGACACCGAGCCCGTCACCGCCGCCCACCAGGCCCCGGGCGCCCGGCGCAGCGCGGCGCCCATGAACTTGACGAACATCCTCAACGCCGCCCAGATCGAAATGGATTGGGCGCCAACATCTCCGGGCGAGAGCCGCGGCCCGCGGAGCACGTCGCGGTGCTTGGTCCACAGCGCTCTCGCCATGGTCTGCGTGGCCGCCGCGACGTCCTCGACGTAGACAACGGGTACCTGACCGCCACGGGGCAGCGGAAGACGTCCCGCCGGATCGAACAGCTGGGCGCGCAGGCGCTCTTCGACCTCGGTGGTGTCCAGCCGACGGTAGAAGGCCCGAACCGCGCGCACCGTCTGCCCCGGCAGAATCTCCGCGGTATCGAACGGTGTCTGCTGCAGCCCCGCCCACAGCCCGGCAATTGCGGCGATCACCGGTGCGGTGTACTGGGCGAAATCGAGCGCATCGGTCATCGGGCCCCACGGCACCGCGCCCAGGCCCGGGGCCGCCGAGTCCTCCGGCGCGACAAGAAGATTGTGCCAGCCCTCCAGCACCAGAGCCGAATCCGGTGTCGTCGTCGCCGCGTCTCCCCGCGTCAGCAGCACGCGCAGCAGGCTGATGCGCGCACCCATCGAGGTGCTGCGCAGAATCTGCTCGACTGTCCGCTCGGACACCAATGGCACCCGCTCGGCCGCAGGCGCGTCGACGGGCACCAACACCACCACCCGAATGCGGTCGTAACGCTCGGTCGTGACCAACTGCTGCAACACCACCGGCTCGGAGCGTCCGTCACGTACCACGGTGGCCGGGGTGGATGCGCCGCCGACGTCCGCGGCGTCCACCCAGGCGAACGCGGCGAGCAGCCCGACGGCGGAGTAGTCGGCCAAGACGGCGACGATCTCGTCGGTCTGCGCCCGCGGCACGACGAGCACGGTCAGCGCCCGTCGTGAAGTGGTTGGCATCGACATCGTCAGAAGGTTCCGCCCTCCGGGATCACCACGGGCCCGACGTCACCGAGAACGGCTGTCCCGGCGGTCGCCCTGTCAGGGGCCAGCGCCACGGCCTCGCGCTGCACCAACCGGATCATGGTTTCGGTCGCCCAGTACACATCTGGGGCGAGGTCACGGAAGACCGGTGTGTGCGACGCGGTCGACCGTGTCGGGATCGAGGTGAACACTCCCCCGGGCGTCGCACCCGGCATGTCCGCCGGCAGGTACTGCGCGGCGACGTCGCGCACGTTGCTCAGCCACTCCACAGCCGCGCCGGCGCGCTCGGCGGGTGTCTGGGCGGCGGCGATGCTCTCGAGCCGTGGCGCCATGCCTGGTGCGCCTGCACCGTTGGCCAGGAAGTCGCGCAGCACGTCTGCCGCCGACAACTCGACAATGCCGCTCGCCGGGTCCTGCGAATGCGCGTCATAGAGCGCGCGCAGCACGCCATAGGGTCGCAGCGAGCGCATGACCGGCGGCTCGTGGCTTTGGGCGATCGCCAGCAGGATGCTCTCCAGCACAGCCGGTAGCCAGTCATAGGTAGCGATGAACGCCGACGGTGGACTGAGCAGGGGGTTGGGGAAGTTCAGCCACTGTCCTGCGTCGGCATCGTAAATGCGGACGGCGTCGGTGTAGGGCGACTGCGGAATCTGAATGCGGCCGACCATCTGCCCCAGGAACCACCCCGCGGTCATGGCCCGGCGTTCGTCATCAGTCATCGGCAGTGATGCCGGCAGCGGGCGCGCGCGGCGGTAGCGCCAGAACGTACCGCGGCCCGGCCCGGCGATCTGGGCCCACTGCGCCGCGGCGGGTTTGAGCACCGAGTCGAACGCCAGCGGCGAATAGTTGGGGTAGGACCCGAAGATGTCCACCCGGGTCACGCTGTCCTCATCCGACAACGATCGGTGGTAGTTGTCCTTGGTGGCCTGGTCGATGCGTGGGTTGTTGCGCAGCACCTCGAACAGCGCGTCGGCAACCGGCTGGCCGGCGAAGGGCACCTCGGAGAACTTGTATCGATATTCCGTCTGCTGCCCCGGATGCACCCGCTGCAGCGCTTCGTCGTTGACGCTGGCCAACGGGCGTGCCAGGGACAGCGCCTCGGCGAACTTCGTCGTGATATCCCGCCGGCGCGTGGCCAACTCCGATTCCGCGGCGCCCGCACCCTGCACGAAGTCGCGAAGCGACACCTTGCAGAACTCCTCGAACGCCTCCCCCGGCCGGCTCACGTAGAGGCGGGCCCGCGCCAGCAGCTCCGCTGAGCGGGTGTGCACGTCGAACTGCGCCATCGACGGCACTCGGGATCGACGCGTCTGGGGGTCCGTGCCCAACGCGCGCGTCACCCATGTCGCGGTGCGTTCGATGAGCCCCCCTGGTGCCGACACCCCGCCCGTGGTGCGCCACTGTCCCAGAATCACGTGGGTGGTGGCGTCATCGATCGCGGTGCGCAGCGGCACCATCGCATTGGTGCCGGCGACCGCCTTGGGCAGATCGATTTCGTAGCGGCCCTTGAACGCTGACGAGCTGATCAGCAGCACCTCGTTGTTGGCTTCGGCGAAGCGAGCCGGCACAAGCTCGTCGGCGTCGGCCGGCCAGGCCGCGTACTGGTCGGTGGCCAGCCGCGCCAAGCCGACATCGGTGGGTGGCTCTGCGCGGGCCTTCTCCAGCAGCACCATGGCCTCACCGAGCGCTTCGCGTAACGGCGCCAACATCTCCGCACCCATCACCCGCATCACATCGCCGATCCGCGCGGCCGCGTCGGCAAACAGTTGGCGCCGCACATTGGTGCGGAACCCGTCCAGCGCGGTGGCCAGGACCTGATCGGCGTTCGACATCACCCCGCGCAGCGAGCGCAGCGCCGCATCCACCTGCGGCGGCACCGCCACAATGTCCGAGGGCCCCATCGTCCCCAGCTGCGCCACTCCGGGAGCCAGCACGTCGTCGATGTGGCGACGCAACTGATCCACCAGCTCGCGCGCATAGGGCAGGCCCAACGTCGCGATTGCGCCGCCCACCATCTGTTCGAGCCGGCCGGCGAACTCGACGTGCCAGGTGAACGCCATGGTGTAGGCCGCATCGGCGCAGGCTCGCAACAGCTCACTTCGCCGGTTGAGCACGGCCTGGCGGAAGATCGGCACCCACTGTTCGGCGGTCATGCCCTCGGGGTTGGGCAGGTATCCGCGCAGCTGGCGGTCGATGAGCCCGTTGACGATGGTGGCCGCTGCTTCGGCTGCGAAGGCGTCTGAGCCGATCCAGCGACCCAGGATGCCGACCCGGGTTTGCTCGTCGCCCGGGTTCGGCGGGAGTCCCAGCTGGCCGCAGTGCGCCGACCACTGGCTGCCCAGCAGCGAATCGAGTTGCTCGGTGCTGGACGCCGGGTTGCCCGCCTGAAGGTGCCCGAACAGCAGCTTGTCCACGCAGCTGCGGGCCAGCCGCTGCGCAGCGTACTCGGCGTAGCGGTCGCGGCCCATACTGAGGCTGGCGAATCCATAAGTGCCCCAGGGCAATACATCCCACGCCGAGATGCCCCAGCCCAGCAGGTCCCTGTCACCCTCGGGGGAAGCGGTGTTGCCCAGGTCGTACGAGACGAACTGGTCGCTGGCCGCGCCGCTCATCATCAGCCCGGCCAGCCCTCGTGCCAGCCCACGGTAGACGGCCCACTGCGAACCATCGCCGAACAGCGTGCGGTCCGCGCCGATGAACCGGCCGACCGGGAACACCCGCGCGAACGGGATCGGCTCGCCCTCGCCGTGATGCTGACCCAGCGCCCGCATGATGCGTACATCATGTTCGCGCGCCGCGCCGGCCTGGCTGGCCACGATCTCACCCAGCATGGCGAGCGAATTCGCCCGTACCCCAATGATGGAGCTCTGCGGCAATGAATCGAAGATGTCGGGGGTCACCATGAAGACGCCCATCAGTTTGGGGTCTAATCCCGACACCAGTGTCAGTAGCCGGCACACGTCCAGCGCCATCGACGCGCCCGCGCCGCCGGCCATCGACGACACCACCAGAACCAGGGGCGGTTCGTTGGGGTCGAAACTGCCCATACCGGGCACATCGGCGGTGGACATCTCCGAGATGGTCTCGACCCGAAACAGCGCGTCCCACGCCGCTTGAAGGCGGTTGTGAATCTCGGTGGCCTTGCTGAGCGTGATCATTCGCCCGATCGCGCGGTACTGTCCTGCGCCGGCCGAGATCGGGATAGCGACCTCCTCCGGACTGCGGGGTGCCCAGGTGGCGATGGTGTCCAATGCCGATTCGGCGCCCAGGCGCTGCGACACCGCCGCGTCGAGGATCGCGTAGCTGCTGCCCTGCGGTCCGCACCCGATGTAGGTGCCGCCCTGCTCGGGGACGTTGGTCAGTCCCTCGGGGCCGGTTTCTGGTGCGCTTGGCACGTCGATCTGGACGAATTGCCAACCGGCCAAGAGCTTTTCGATACCTGCGGCGTGCAGTTCGGAGCGCAGCTGGTCCATAATGAACGCCAAAGTGGCGCCGCCGGAACCACCGCATCCCACTACCAGGAATCGTCGCATTCAGTTTCCTTCCCTGAACGGGTCGAACGGATCTGGGTCATAGCGCCCGGGATGCTGCGCTGGCCCGGTGGTCTCGAACGGATCCTGCGCCACCGGCACACCCGGCCTGCCGTCATCGAACGGTGAAACACCTTCGCCCCCTTGCTCATTCGAGGAGGCCAGGCCGGCCTGAACCGCTCGCAACCGCAAGCCGTTCAGCAGCTCGGGCAGTCGGCGACCGACGTCTTCGTAGAGTCGTTCGCGCGCCGCGGTGTCGGTGCGCCCACCTACCAACAGCAGCACCTCGGCGATGTTCGCGGGCCCGCGGGGATCATGCAGCACCACCCACTTGTTGTGCACTGCCAGTGGCAGCACTGCGCGAAGTCCGGTGCGGTCTGATGCCGGCAGCCGCGAGCCCACGCTGACCAGACCCTCGGCGTCGACGGTCACATAGCCTGCGCCGAACGGGCTGCGGCCCATCGTCGCGGTCAGCGTGACACCTTGCACCGTGACTTTGCGCGCGCCCCCGGCCAGTCCGGGCACCGGCCGGATCAGATCGGTGTCGGCCATCGCGAACGACTCGCCGTTGCGCAGCACCACGTCGTTGCTGACCTCGACCGGAATCCGCTCGGCCAGCATGGGGGTGTCGGGGATCTTGCTGACCCACCACTTCGACGCATACAGCAGCGCCAGCGGAATGCCCGGACCCAGCAGCAGCGCGGCGATGAGCACCAGCACGAAGTTGGTGGTGTTCAGCGGCCGGATCAGCGAAGCCACAAACGGCACCTCCACCACCTGCGCGTCGCTTGGATTATCCAGTGCGGCAACATGAATGGGCACGGTGCCGTTCAGCCCGCCCTGCCCGTCGCGGTCGGTGCGCAGCGTCACCGGCAGCTGGGCCGGCTGTCCCGCCTGCACCTTCAAGCAGTTCTGCGGGGAGTTCGCCGTGGAGGTGACCCGCGGGGTGCCGATGTCGTCGGGTGCGGCCACCACTTTGGCCGCGTCGCTGTCTGCGATCCAGGCGCAGCCAGGGCCGGTGATGTTCAGCTGCGCGGTCGCGCCTTTGGTGGCCTGCACCGTGCCGAAGTCGATGCGCTCTCCCGGTGTGGGCAGGCCCAACCTGGGCAGGAGCTGCACGGGCACATCGACGTCCTGGGGTGACAGCTGGGTGCCGGGTGCGATCAGCGCGCCGGACGGGTCGGTGGCAGGTGCGGTGGTAATCACCAGCGACATCCGCAGCACCGCATGCCCGGGATTCACCTTCGTCAGGTCGGCGTCCACCGGTCGGGCGATATCGGCTTTGGCCACCGACTGCAGCAGCGGGATGGGCGCCGCACCGTCCGGCACCAGTGCCGCCGACATGGTGGCGCTACCCGCAAGGTCGGTGGGTTGCATGGACTTGCCCTGCCCGTCGACGAGGCCGAACGTCAGGCCCTTGAGCACCTGCCCGCTGCGCCAGGACACTTTGTCGGCCTCGACAAGCGCCGGGAAGATGTCAGTGGTGATGTGGATGCTGACCCGTGATACCGCGTCGGGATGCTGACCGGTGGTGTCGACGTAGACAACCGCCCACTGGCCCGCCCACTGCGGGCCGCCGGTGTTCTGCAGCGAAATAGTCTGCGCCGACTCGGATTGCCACTCGTAGGTCACCGGCACACCGTCGATGTCGGCGGTGTTGCGGCCGTCTTTCCTTGGCAGCTCCAGCGTCTTGCCGGACGGTGAAATCAGGTAGGGCACAACGCCGGCCACACCGCCGGAGCCAAGGATGTTCACCGACTTGATCGATTGGTCCAGTACGAAGTTGTGCCGTGCCTCTGGGCACACCTGCAGCTGGCACACCCCGCCTTGCTGCGTTGTGCCGGGATCGGGGTTGAGCGCGTCGAACCCGAAGAGCATGTCGTCGATGTTGGAGACGGGATAGAAGTCACCCGGCACCGGATCAGCGATCTTCCCGCAGGCCATGCCGCTGAGTCCGTGGGCCGTGCTGATCGCCGACATCACATCGAAGTCAGTCGGTGTCTTGTTGGCGCCCAACCCGATCCCCAGCATGATGATGCCGCTGGAACGCAGCTGGTCGGCCAGTCCGCCGGGCCGGCAGATCGAATCCACCGCGCGCTTGGTGGTGTCGTCGACTCCGTTGGGACTGCCCAGATTTGTCCCGCCGGCATACGGCTTGGAGAGGTCCCGCTGAGTGAAATCGATCTTGCCGTCGGAGAACCAGGCGATCGCCTGGCAGCGCTGTCCGCCGTTGGGGCCCTGGCCGCGCGTTGCCAACGCCTGCCGTGCGCCGTCGAGCGCCAGCCAGTAGTCGGTGTCGATGCCGGTGTTCTTGCTGCCGATGCTGCCCAGCTCAGAACCGACCTGGGCGGCCGTCGACCCGGTCAGCTTCGTCCAATCATGTTCGGGCGCATACGTATCGGAGAATCCGGCGGAGGCGACGTCGAGGTTGGCGCCCACCCTGTCGGCATAATTGCCCAACGTCTGCAGCAGGTAGCGCGCCGCCTGCACCCTCGCCGCCTGCGGGTCGCTGCCCTGCAGGCTGCTGGACTCGTCGAACAACAGCAGCAGATCCCCGGCCTTCTGCGAGGCCAGGCAGGCACCGAACCGCTTGGCCCCGCCGCCGACCGGCTCGGCGTGCGCGGACGGAACCGCCCAACCGCCTGACACAGCAATGAGCAGCACAACAGCCAAGAACTGCAGCAGTAGCCCGATGCGCTTGCAGGACGGTGGAATTCGGTGTGTCACGGACATCTACTGCCTGCCCGCCCATAGCGCGATCTGCCAGGCGCCCAACGCGATGCCCACCAGACAGACGACCAGCACCACCCAGTACAACGTGGCGGCCCAGCGCGGCGCTGAATAGATCGACTCGCTGCGCCGGCGGATGTCCACCCGCGAGTACATCGCCAGCGCGCCGATCGCCAGCGGCCCGGCCAACAGCCAGCCGGCCAGCGCGGTCGCGAACACACCGCCACCCGACGTGGCGCTCAGCAGCGCCAGCGCTGCCCCGGCCACGGCCAGCACCAGCGCCACGGCGAACCACTTCAGCGGCGGACCGGCGGTTTCCAGCGTCCCCGTGGTGGTCGCCGTGCCGAAGGCGTCCTGCCGGCGCTGCTGTGTCTTCGGCTCATTCGTCCAGGGATCGAAGCCGGTGGAAAAGCCACCACTGCTCGGTGCGGGCGGTTGAGCACCCGCACTGGCTTGCGGCGGGGTTGTCGGCGGCCCGAAGTCGCTGAAATCGAAGGGATTCCGTTGTCCCACGTTCACCACCCCGCCCTCTGGCTGCGCGGCTGGCGGGTAGTTGCTTCGGGCATCGTCATCAGCATCAGTAGGGGTTCAGGCACAGGGCGAACGAATGGTCCGGCGGCGCGGCGATATAGACGGAACGGCATTCGTAGTTCGCGGAGACTCGAGCGGTGACGGTGTACACGCCTTCTTTGTGCGCGCAGTCCGCCTTGAACAGATCCAATGCGTCGTTGCCTTCGTCGCTGCGCAGCTGGATTTCCACGCAGGTGCCGACCGGCACGGTGGCGAGGTCGAGCTTGATCCGCGGAACGGTGCTCGGCGGCGCCACCGAGGTGACCGTCGAGGGTCGTGGCCGGGTGGTCGACGGCATCTGATCGGTGGAGGCGCTCTGCGAGGTCGAGGCCGTCGTGTCGGACTGCGAGTCGGTGGTCAACCACCAGATGAGGGCGGCGATCAGCGCGACGCACATCAGATACCCGATCACCAGTCCGGCAATGGCGGCTGGCCGTCCCCGCTCACCGGTGCGCCGGATCTGGGGCAGAGCCAGGTGCCCCAACGCCACCCCCGCCGGGGGTACCACGACTGCGAAGATCGGCGAGAGCACCGCAAAGGTGTTGTAGTCGGCGGACGGCGGCGCGCCGTAGGGTCGACCGCTCGAAGCGCCCTGCCCAAACGGACCCGCGGTCGGTGGCGCGGACCCTGGTCCAGGGGGTGTGCCGAACGGATCGGCCGACTGCGGCTCGAATGGATTACCACCAGGATGCATCAGACGACCTTGTCCGTGACCTGTGACAATCCTATGCCGCAGGTCTTCGGCCAGCGAACCGTCGGCCTGCCTTCACAGCCGACTCCGCTATCGCCAATCAGTGACCACCTCCTCATGATCACCCTCGATAATTCGAGATGCAGGCAAAAATCGTTTCTTGCCTGTTGAACAGTGCCTGCACTGGGCAGGAGTCGGTCGACAAGATCTGGTCTACCCGGAATACCCCATCGCGTACCTCGCACCGAACCGGAAATATCAGGATGACGTTGGTGTCGGGCCCCCTCGTGGGATCGGGCTGGGTCTGCTGAACCTCCACACAGTCGCCCACCCGAAGCTCTTCCACTCTGACCGTCGGACGCTGGGCAGGGGGTGGGGTGAACACCGTCGTCCGCGGAGGTGGCGGCGGAGCAGCTCCCGGCGTGGTCTGCGTCGCTGTCGTCGAACCGGGTGACGACGGCGACTCGGAACCGTTGGAGCTCAACAGCCAGACCACCAGCGCAATCAGCGCCAGCACGATGATCACGTACGACAGGGTCAGCCCGACTATCGCTCGTTCCCGACCGCGTTGGCGGCGCCGTTTGATCTGAGCGAGCGCCACGTGCCCCAGCGCGGCGCCGGCCGGGGCGAATACGAACGCGAACACGATCGACAGGGTCGCGAACGTGTTGACTTCGCCGCTGGGCGTAACCGGTGGCGGGAAGACCGAACCTGTGGTCGGGGGAGTGCCTTGGGTGAGCGGCGGCGTGTATCCCTGGGTGCTCGGCGGACCACCGAAGGGGTCCGGACCGAACGGGTCGGGCTGACCGCCCCCGTACCCGCCGTGTGTCATCTGGTTGTCCGCCCCTTCGTGACGCGCGTTACATGACCGATTCCATCACCATCATTGGTCGATATCCGCAGAACGGGTGTGCGAGATGGGATCGTGACGCGTCGCCGATCGACGGCTGACCAAATTCCCACGTGCGAGAGGCCCGGTAATGTCCGGTGATCGAGCTCTTTGCGGGGCGGAACACATATCCAGATTTGCCCGCGTGGCGAGCGACAGTCGGTTTTGTCGCTCACTACGCGGGCACTTTGGGGTATGTGGGCCCAGAGTTCAGCGCAACGGACCGGTGAAACTCCAACTGACGGGAGCGGCGAACGTCGCGGCCTCGTAGAACGCAATTGAGCAAAGTGCAACAGTTTTCACGATCTCCGGAAGGCTTACTCAGGTCTGGTCGGCACGGCGCCCGCCCCGCCATCCGACCTCGTGGTTGTCGACGGAATGCCCCGAGGGTGTTCGATCCATCCTGAAGGCCCTGAAATGGTTTTTCCGCATTACCCCAAGCAGCAACCAAGGTCGCGGACGCGGTAAGCGAAGCCCGGTGCTCGCTGCTTCGATAGCCGGTCTCATCGGGGCTCTCGTGTTGACGGTTGGGATGTTGCTGGGTGTTCAGCTCAGCGGCGCGACAGCCACAACGCAGTCAGAGCCTGCTGCCCGGGAGGCTGAACTTCGACGTGCGCAGGAAGCCGCACGCCTGGACCGGTTGCTCGGCGCGGCGCCGATCGCGGAAGCTGCGCAGTGTCATTCATGACTTAACTCGGATCGGCTGCCGCTTCCGGTACGTGCCGCGCCACAGTCGCGTCCATGGTTTCGCGCAGTGCAGGTACTTCATCGAGCAAGCGGCTGAGATCATCGCGTGCGATATTCAGCACCTCGGCCTTGCCCGTCGTCGTCACAGTCGCGTTACGCAGTTTCCCGCGGCGAAGCGCCGATTCGCCGATCACCTCGCCCGGCCCCACTACGGCGACGCGGTCCCGGCCGACGTACACCCCCGCCTCGCCGCTGAGAAGGATGTAGCAAGCATCTGACACAGTCTGCTCACGAATCAGCGGCCATGGCTTCGACGTCGACGTGCGACGTGCTGCTCGGACGATTCGCTTCAGGTCGTCATCGGAGAACTTTGCGAATGCCGCGAATTCCCCAAGCCGGCGGGCGTCCTCTTGATATTCCTTTTCCCGGGCTTCTCTCGCCTCGGTGGTCTGATGCTTGTTCATAGTCGCTCCCCGGTCGCGATGTGACCCGACATCGGGAGCCTAGAACGCGAGATTGCCCTCAGGGCCGGAACTGCAGGATCCTGTCGTCGCCGTCGCGCGGGCTTCCCCGACCGTCGCGGTTGCTGGTGGTGAACCACAGCGTGCCATCCGGTGCGGCGACAACGGTGCGAAGCCGCCCGTACTCCCCGACGAACATCGGTGCGGGGTCAGCCAATGAGCCGTCGGCCGCGACCGGTATCCGGAACAGCCGCTGACCGCGAAGACACGCCACCCACAGCGAGCCGCCGAAGTATGCCAGCCCGGACGGCGACGCTTCGTCCACCGGCCACTGGATCACCGGGTCTATCAGCCCCGGCGTGTCGGCGCGGCCTTCCGCCATTGGCCACCCGTAGTTGCCGCCCCGCTGGATCAAATTGATTTCGTCCAGCCGGTTCGCGCCGTACTCCGTGACCCACAGCCGCCCGGCCGAATCCCACGCCAGCCCTTGGATATTGCGATGGCCGAACGACCATACCGGCGAGGCGGGATCGGGGTTGTCGGCCGGGACGGAGCCGTCGGGATTGACGCGAAGTATCTTGCCGCCCAGCGACGACCGGTCCTGCGCGAGACCGGCA
>C688J18823_10001082_pt1 | contig 16651 bp, 17 predicted proteins | sample HopSoiMetagenom1_FD_18823 | JGI IMG/M metagenome (IMG submission 18823) | reverse complement strand
TAGAATCCGCGCTTCCTTCCTGGAAAGCGCGTCTGACCCGATCCTCTTCGCTCCTGCTCGCCTGGTACTTCGTGGCGGTGTGGGGCTCGGGGTACGTCGCCACCAAGGTCGGGCTGCAGTACGCGCCGCCCTTCACGTTTCTGACCCTGCGTTTCACCTTTGGCCTCGCGTTCCTGGCGGCGATCGTCCTTGCCTGGAAACCGCGCTGGCCGGCGACGCGGACCGAATGGCTCCACCTCGCGGTGGCGGGCGTGCTGATGCACGCGGTGCAGCTCGGCGCGAGCCATTACGCCCAGTATCTCGGCATGTCGGCCGGCGTCACGGCGCTCGTCATCTCCTGCCAGCCGCTGCTCACCGCCGTCATCGCATCGCGCTGGCTGCATGCGCGGCTGGCGCCGGGGCAATGGATGGGCATCTTCATCGGCCTGGCCGGCATTGCGCTCGTGGTGTGGCACAAGATCGACATCCGTGAAGTCACGCCCGGCAGCCTGGCGGCGACGCTGATCGCGCTCGCCGGCGTGACGGCGGCCACGCTCTACCAGAAGACCTTCTGCCCGAACGCGGATCTCAAGGCGGCGGCGGTGGTGCAGTTCGGGGCGTCGCTCGCGGTCCTCGCGCCGCTTGCGGTGGCGGTGGAGGGCTTCCCCGTAGTATGGAGCGGAGAGCTTCTTGCCTCCATCGCTTTCCTGGTGATCTTCGCCTCCTTCCTCGCCGTGAGCGCGCTGCATGTCCTCATGCGGCACGGCGAGGCGACGCGCGTGACGAGCATGATGTACCTGCCGCCGATTTTCGCGGTGGTGCTCGAGGCGGCGATGTTCCACATCGTGCCGACNGGCCTCACGCTCGTCGGCATCGCGGTGACGTGCGCCGGCGTGGCGATGACCGTTTGGAGCCGGCGCTAGTGGAGATAGCGTTCTTCATCCTGCTCAACGCCTTCGGCCACCTGTGCTACGTGGGCAGCCGGATGACGACCTCGCTCTTTGCCCTTCAGCTCGGCGCGTCCGCCTTCACGGTTGGATCGCTCGTCGCCTGCTTCGCGCTGGTGCCGATGTTCTTCTCGGTCTTCGCCGGGCGGCTCATCGACCGCGTCGGGCCGCGCGGGCCGGTGATGATCGGCCTCGCGCTGATCGCCATCGGGGCGACGCTGCCCTACCTCCATCCGTCGATCGCCATGCTGTACGTATCCGCGCCGCTCATCGGCACGTCGTTCATGCTGGTGCACATCGCCATGAACAGCGTATTCGGCGCCTACGGCACGCCGGAGGAGCGGGCGGTTACCTTCTCGTGGCTCGCGCTCGGCTTCTCGATCTCGAACTCCGTCGGGCCGATGACTGCCGGCTTCGCCATCGAGAGCTTCGGCCATGCCGGCGCCATGCTGGCGCTCGCCACGCTGCCGGTGATTGCCCTGATCCTCCTCTGGCGGCGCAAGCGCCCCCTGCCCCGCCCGGTGCATGCGCCGCGCCCCCGCGGCACGGGGGTGTTCGACCTGCTGCGCGTGCCATCGCTTCAGCACACGCTGATCGCGAGCGGTCTCCTCAACATGGGGTGGGACATCTACAGCTTCCTGATGCCCGTCTACGGCAACCAGATCGGGCTCGGGGCGAGCACCATCGGCATCATCATGTCGACCTTCGCCTTCGCCACCTTCGTCGTGCGAGCGGTGCTCACCCAGCTCGTGCGCCACGTGAAGGCCTGGATGCTGATCAGCTCGGCGATGGCGGTCGCCGGCGTGGCGTACTTCCTTTTCCCGTTCGTCGACCGGGTGCCGGTCCTGATGGCGCTTTCATTCCTGCTGGGCCTGGGCCTCGGCGCGTCGCAGCCGGTGATCATGGCGCTCCTCTACGAGGCGTCGCCGCCGGGCCGCCAGGGCGAGGCGGTCGGCATCCGCACCACGATGCTCAACATGAGCCAGACGTTCATTCCGCTCTTCTCGGGCGCGATCTCGGCCGCGCTCGGCATGATCCCGGTGTTCGCCCTCATTTCGCTGATGCTGCTGGGCGGCGCTTGGTTCGCCCGCTCCCGAAACCGTTAGAATCTGCGCGCCATGCGACGCGTAACCCTCACGCAGTTCCTCGTCGGCCGCCAGCAGCACAACCTGATCAACGCGGATCTGCGGCTCCTGCTCGAGACCATCGCGCGCGCCTGCAAGGCGATCAGCACGCGGGTCAACAAGGGGGCGCTGGCCGACGGCCATGGCGGCGCCGAGACGAGCAACGTGCACGGCGAGATCCAGAAGAAGCTCGATGTCCTCTCGAACGAGATCCTGCTCGAGGCGAACGTCTGGGGCGGCAACCTCGCCGCCTTCGCTTCCGAGGAGGAGGAGAAGCCGGTGCCGATCACCGAGCCCTACAAGCGCGGCGAATACCTGCTCCTCATCGATCCGCTGGACGGCTCGTCCAACATCGATGTCAACATCTCGGTCGGCACCATCTTCTCGGTGCTGAAGTGCCCGAAGACGCCGGAGGGCAAGTTCTGCGAGCCGGAGGAGCAGGCGTTCCTGCAGCCGGGCAACCGCCAGGTCGCCGCGGGCTTCGCGGTCTACGGACCCACCACCGTGTTCATCCTCACCGTCGGCGAGGGCGTGCACGCCTTCACGCTCGATCGCGAGACCTACACCTTCGTCCTGACGCACCCCGAGATCCGCATCCCGCCGGAAACGCAGGAATTCGCCATCAACACGTCGAACATGCGCCGCTGGGAGCCGCCGGTGAAGCGCTACATCGACGAATGCCTGGCCGGCACCGACGGCCCGCGCGGCAAGGACTTCAACATGCGCTGGGTCGCTTCCATGGTCGCCGACGTATTCAGGGTGCTATCGCGCGGCGGCATCTTCATGTACCCGCGCGATGCGAAGAACAAGGACGGGCGCCTGCGCCTCATGTACGAGGCGAACCCGATGGCGTTTATCGTCGAGCAGGCGGGCGGCGCGGCGACCGACGGCAAGCAGCGCATCCTCGACGTGCAGCCCAAGGGCCTGCACCAGCGCTGCCCGGTGATCCTCGGCTCGCGCGAAGAAGTCGAGCTCGTTACCAGCTACCACCAGTAAGTACAAAAGAAAAAGGCCGGGGATCGCCCGGCCTTTCTCTCTCCTCCCTGGAAACTTTTACTTCAGGTGCTTGCTGACGAGTTTCGTCATCTCGAACATCGACACCTGGGACTTGCCGCTGAACACCGGCTTCAGCTTGTCGTCGGCGTTGATCATGCGGCGGTTCTTCTTGTCCTGCAGGCCGTTGCGCTTGATGTAGGCCCAGATCTTCTTCGTCACCTCGGTGCGCGGCAGGCCGGCCGAGCCCACGACGGCCGCGAGCGGACCGGTGGGGGTCATCGGCTTCATGAAGGCCGCATTTGGCTTGCGCTTCTTCCCCGCCGCCTTCTTCGCTTTCTTCTTCGCCATCTAGTTTTCTCCTCTGAACGTTCGCTTGATTTGGATCCCGGGATCCCCCGCTCCCATAGAGCGGTGAGCCGAAAGATGCCGAATCCCCGAGAGCGTGTCAACGACTTTCAGAGGGAAAACCGATCGATTTCCCTCGGGCGTTGCTTTTCCGACCGTAGAATTCCGCCATGAACCTCGCGAGCCTCCGTCAGGAATACATGCGCGCGGGACTCTCGGAAAGCGATGCGGATCGCGATGCTATGCGCCAATTCGAACGCTGGTTCGAGGACGCGCTGAGCGCGAAGCTGCCGCTGCCGAATGCGATGACGCTCGCCACCGTCTCGAGCGATGGAGCGCCGGCGGCTCGCGTGGTGCTTCTCAAGGGCGTAGAGCGCGGCGGCTTCGTCTTCTTCACGAACTATGCGAGCCGCAAGGCGCGCGAGCTCGCCGCTCATCCGCACGGCTGCCTGGTCTTCATGTGGTCGGACCTCGAGCGGCAGGTGCGCATCACCGGCACGGTGGAAAAGGTCGATGCCGCCGACTCCGATGCGTACTTTGTCACGCGGCCCGTCGGCGCGCGGCTCTCCGCGTGGGCTTCCGAGCAGAGCGAGAAAGTGACTTCGCGCGCGGTGCTGGAGAAAGCGGCGGCAGAGGCCAAGGCGCGCTATGGCGACTCGCCGCCGCGCCCGCCGCACTGGGGCGGCTACCGGCTGACGCCGAGGGAGATCGAATTCTGGCAAGGGCGCGCGGATCGCCTGCACGACCGGCTGCTCTATAGCAGGGCCGGCAATATCTGGAAGATCGAGCGCCTTGCGCCCTAGCAGTTCCGGCGGTCGCGAGGCCATCGTGCTCCTCGCGATCGGCGCCTTCGTGTCGGGAGTCTCCCTTCGTTCCGTCGAGCCCATGCTGCCGCAGCTCGCCGCCGATTTCTCGACGAGCGTGTCCGCGGCCTCGATCATCGTGACCGCCTTCGCGGTCGCGTACGCGGGCGCGGTGCTGCTCCAAGGGCCGCTCGGCGATCGCTATGGGAAGCTCCGAGTCGTCGCGATCGGCGTTGCGCTCGCCGGGCTCGCCTCGCTCGGTTGTGCCGCTGCGTGGAACATAGGCTCGCTAGCAGCCATGCGTTTCCTGATGGCGATCTTTGCCTCCGCGCCGGTGGCACTGGGCATTGCCTATATCGGCGACGTGGTGCCGCTCGAGGACCGCCAGGCGACGATCGCCCGCTTCATCGCCGGCTCGATCTTCGGCCAGACGCTGGGCCCGCTCTTCGGCGGCATCTTCACCGACTGGGCGGGCTGGCGCAGCTCCTTCGTCGTGCTCGGGCTCCTCTTTCTCGTTAGCGCCTCGGTGATGGTCGTGCGCACACGACGCACATGGCCAGCGCCCTCGCCTGCGCGCTTCGAGCCGCTCACCGTGCACGCGCGGCTCCTCGCTCGCGCGCCCGTGCGCTGGCTTCTCCTCGTCGGCGCTGCGGAAACGTTCTTCTTTTTCGGCGGCTACGTGTTCCTGGGCGCATTCCTGCGCGATCGCTTCGATCTCTCGTACACCGCCATCGGGCTGGTGCTCGCCGGCTATGGTGTCGGCGGGCTCGTTTATTCCTGGCTGGTGCGCTGGTTCGTGCCGCTCGGCGACCGGCGCCTTGTCGTGCTCGGCGGGCTGCTCGGGCTCCTCTTCTTCGCCACTATCGTGCTCGTGAACGATTGGGTCTATGCGGTGCCGTGCACCTTCGGCCTGGGCCTCGCCTTCTATCTGATCCACAACACCATCCAGACGAAAGCGAGCGAGGTCGCTCCCGACGCTCGCGGCTCCGCGATCGCGCTCTATGCCTCCGCATGGGCGGTGGGCCAGGCCTCCGGCGTCGCCGCGCTCGGCGTCGCGGTGGCGATGGTGGGCTACGCGCCGGCGATCCTCGGCGCCGCCATCGGCTTCGCGGCGCTCGGCTTCTGGCTGCGGTTCAACATGCAGCGCCTGCAGCCGTGAACGTGGCCGATTTCATTCAGCGCGCGGGCCTCGGCACGCCGGTTCGCATGGAAGCGCTTTCCGGCGGCGTGTCGTCCGACATCTGGCGCGTCGAGCTTCCCGACCGTCTCGTCTGCGTAAAGCGCGCGCTGCCGCGCCTTCGCGTCGCCCAGGTATGGGAAGCGCCGATCGAGCGCAACCGCTACGAGCGCCAATGGCTGCAGATCGCGCGCGAGGCCGCGCCGTCCAGCGCGCCCGAGGTGCTCGCCTGGGACGACGACGCCGGCGTCTTCGCCATGGAGCACCTCGCCTTCCCCGTCTGGAAGAGCGTGCTGCGCGATGGCCATGCCGATCCCGCCTTCGCCGCCCAGGTCGGCGAGCGCCTCGCCGCGATTCACAATTTCACCCGGGATGGAAAAACCGCCGAGCGCTTCCCGACCGACGACATCTTCTACGCCATCCGCCTCGAGCCCTATCTCGTCGCCACCGCCCCCCGACATCCCGATCTCGCCGAAGCGCTCGTCGGCCTCGCCCGACGCACCGCCGCCACGCGCCAATGTCTCGTGCACGGCGACGTGAGCCCGAAGAACATTCTTGTCGGCACCGACGGCCCGGTGTTTCTCGACGCGGAGTGCGCCTGGTATGGCGATCCCGCTTTCGATTTGGCCTTCTGCCTGAACCACATGTTTCTCAAATGCATCTGGGTCCCGCATGCACGCAGCGGCTTCCTGCAATGCTTCGATTCGTTGTCCCGGGCGTACCTGTCCGGGATATCGGATGCAAAGGCCGTGGAGCAGCGCGCCGCCACGCTGCTGCCCGGGCTGCTCCTCGGCCGCATCGACGGCAAGTCGCCGGTGGAATACCTCGACGAAGCGCAGCGCCTCCTGGTGCGCACCGCCGCGCGGCGGCTCTTGCAGGAGCCGCGCGGCACGCTGCAAGAGCTGAAATTCGCATGGCAAAAATACTCGACGTAAAAGGCCGGCGCGTCTGGGACTCGCGCGGGCGGCCCACGGTCGAGGCGGAGGTGGTGGTCGGTCGCGGCACCACGCCGCTCGCCATCGGGCGCGGCATCGCGCCCGCGGGCGCCTCCACCGGATCGGGCGAGGCGCGCTCGATCGATGTAGCCCTCGCCGTGAAGAACGTGAACGGGCGCATCCGCGATGCGCTGCGCGCGATGAGCGCAGCGGACCAGCGCGCCGTCGACGAGCGGCTGATCGAGCTCGACGGCACGCCCGACAAGAGCCGCCTCGGCGCGAACGCCATCGTCGCCGTGTCGCTGGCCTGTGCGCAGGCCGACGCCGCGGCACAAAAGATTCCCCTGTGGAAAAAGCTGTCGGGCGAGAAACGCGTGGCGCTTCCCGTGCCGCAGGTGCAGATCTTCGGCGGCGGCGCGCACGCGCGCGGACGCGTGGACATCCAGGACTACATGGTGATCTGCATCGGCGCCGGCAGCTTCGCCGAGGCGATCGAATGGACCGCGCAGATCTATCACGCCGCCGGCGCGCGGCTCGCCAAGAAGAACCTGCTGCAGGGCGTCGCCGACGAAGGCGGCTACTGGCCGGCCTTCAAGACGAACGAGGAAGCGCTCGCGGAGCTCGTGGGCGCGATCGCCGATGCCGGCCTCGAGCCCGGCGTCGATGCGGCCATCGCGCTCGACATCGCAGCAACGCAGCTCTTCCGCGGCGGCCGCTATCACCTGGCGCTCGAGAACCGCAGCCTCGCCGCCGCCGAGATGCAGGCGATGCTCCTCGGCTGGATCGAGCGCTATCCGATCGTCTCGATCGAGGATCCTTTCGCCGAGAACGACGCGCAAGCGATGCGGGCGTTCACGAAGGCGACGTCGATCCAGGTGGTAGGCGACGACTTCTTCGTCACCTCGGCCGATCGGGTGAAGGCGGCGAACGGCGCGTGCAACACCGTGCTGCTCAAGCCGAACCAGATCGGCACGCTCACCGAGACGCTCGCCTGCTGGGATGCCGCGCGCGCGGCGGGCTACCGCGCCATCGTGTCCGCGCGCTCCGGCGAAACCGAGGACGTCTCGATTGTCCACCTCGCCGTCGGCTGGGGTGTCGGCCAGCTGAAAGTAGGAAGTTTTTCTCGTTCCGAGCGCATGGCGAAATGGAACGAGGCGTTGCGCATCGAGGAGCTGCTCGGCGCGAAGGCGCTGCCGTTCCCGGCCCGCAAGCTCTTCAAGACGTAACCGGTAGAATTCCGGCCGATGAGCTCCAGCAAGATTGCCGTGCGGCCGTTGAACATCGTGGTCGTCGACGACGAGCCGGACACCGTGTTGACGCTGCTCGACCTGCTGCGCGAGCAGGGCTATCGCGCCGAAGGCTTCGGCAGCGGCAGCGAGGGCCTGAAAGGGATCGCCAGGCTCGATCCCGACGTGATCATCTCCGACATCGCGATGCCGGCGCCCAACGGCTGGGATGTCGCGAAGGAGGTGCGCCGCCTCAAGGGCAACGCTCCGCGGCCGCTCATGATCGCGATCAGCGGCCAGTACACGAAGAGCGCGGACCGGATGCTGGCGCAGATCAGCGGCTTCAATTACTACTTGACGAAGCCCTGCGATCCGCAGGTCCTGATCAAGCTGATCGAAACCGCCCACTCCCAATAAAGGTCGTTTTTCATTTCGACGGCAGCGAGGCGCTGGCGCAGCGCCTAAAGGCGCTCGGGGTCGAGCTCTGCCCGGAGAGCGACAGCGCCGCCTTCGAAAGACTGTTGCCCGACGCGCAGGTGCTCTGGCACGTGCTGAAGCCGGTGACGGCACACGTGATCGATCGAGCGCCGAAGCTAAAGCTCATCCAGAAGATCGGCAGCGGCGTGAACACCATCGACGTCGAGGCGGCGAAACGCCGCGGCATCGCGGTTTGCAACCTGCCCGGGACCAACAGCCGCGCGGTCGCCGAGATGGCGCTGCTCCTCATGCTCGCGTGCCTGCGGCGCCTTCCGCAATTGCAGCACTCGGTGCGCGAAGGCCGCTGGCTCGACGCCTGGAAGCTGCAGGACCGCTTCGGCGAGCTCGGCGGGCGTACGGTCGGCCTCGTCGGCTATGGCGAGGTGCCGAAGACCCTCGCGCCGATGCTGGCCGCCATGGGCGCAAAGGTCCTCTACTGGGCGCGCTCGCGGAGCAATACCACGCTGGAAATACTGTTGGCCGAGAGCGACATCGTGTCCCTTCATCTGCCGCTCAACGGGGAGACGGAAAAGCTCATCGACCCGCGGCGCATGAAGCGCGGCGCGATCCTGGTGAATACGGCGCGCGGCGGACTGGTCGACGAAGCCGGTCTGCTGGAAACTTTAAAAAGCGGCCATCTCGGTGCGGCCGGCCTGGACGTCTATGCGCAAGAACCGCTGCCGGCGGGGCATCCGTTGCTGAAATTCGATAACGTGGTGTGCGCGCCGCACCTCGCGTGGCTGACGCAGGAAACGCTGGAACGAAGCATTGGCGCGGCGCTGGAAAACGTGCGCCGCCTGGAGGCGCGCGAGCCGCTATTGAATCGCGTGGCCTAGCTGGGCCGCACGCTCTGCCCGCTCTCCATCGCCACGCGATCCAGGAACGCGCAATCCTCCTTGTAGTGGATCACGCCCGCACCGAGGTCGAGGAAGGCGATGCCGCCGAGCGCCTTGACCGCGACGTCGATGTTGCGAATCACCGTTTCGCTGAGGTTCAGGTAGTCGGCGTGCACGCACACTACCGGCACCTCCTTGTAGTGCGGCAGGGTGCGGATGTACTGCAGGAGCTCCAGCATGCGCGATTCGTCGAATTCCATCCCGATCACCACCAGCTGGAAGCCGTCGTGGCGCAGCGCGGTGATGGCCTGGTGCATGGTGCGGACGAAATGAAGATCGTGATCGGGCAGGCAGTCCCGAATTTTCCCGTCCGTCTCCGGGGTATCTGCCACGAGGACCTTCGCTGGTGTCGGCATGCCCGGCGCTTGAGCAAGGTTTGGTCCCAAATCCAATAAACAAGGCTTTGCGGTAAAGGGCAGCGCCGTTAAAATCTGTCGGGAAAACTATTACGACTCCATGGGTAAATCCGAAACGCCGAGTTCGCGCGGCAAGACCATTTCGCGCGCGCTGCCGAAAACGCTGACCGGCATCGAAGGTCTCGACCAGATCACGGCCGGTGGCCTGCCGCGCGGTCGTCCGACGCTGGTGTGTGGTGGCGCCGGCTGCGGCAAGACGCTGTTCGCCATGGAGTTCCTGGTGCGCGGCGCGACGCAGTTCAACGAGCCCGGCGCATTCATTACGTTCGAGGAGACCGGCGAGGAGCTTGCCGCCAACGTGCGCTCGCTCGGCTTCGACCTCGACGCGCTCGTCGCCGCCAACAAGATCGCGCTCGACCACGTGCGCGTCGAGCCCGCGGAGATCGACGAGACCGGCGACTACGACCTCGAGGGTCTTTTCCTGCGGCTGGGGCTCGCCATCGACACGGTCGGCGCGAAGCGCGTGGTTCTCGACACGATTGAGTCGCTCTTCGGCGGCTTCACCAACCAGGGGCTGCTGCGTGCGGAGCTCAGGCGCCTTTTCCGTTTCCTGAAGGACAAGGGCGTCACGGCGGTGATCACCGGCGAGCGCGGCGACGGCCAGCTCACGCGTCAGGGCCTGGAGGAATACGTCTCCGACTGCGTGATCCTGCTCGAGAACCGCGTCACGGACCAGATCACCACGCGCCGGCTGCGCATCGTCAAGTACCGCGGCACCTCGCATGGCACGAACGAGTACCCGTTCATCATCGACGAGACCGGCATATCGGTGCTACCGGTGACTTCGCTCGGCCTGGGCCACGACGTATCCATGGAGCGCATGCCTTCGGGCGTCGCGCGGCTCGACGCCATGCTCGGCGGTAAGGGCTACTACCGCGGTTCATCCATCCTCGTTTCCGGCACGGCCGGCACCGGCAAGACGAGCCTCGCGGCGCACTTCGCCGCCGAGACCTGCCGCCGCGGCGAGCGCTGCCTCTACCTCGCGCTCGAGGAGTCGCCGAACCAGCTTTTCCGCAACATGCGCTCGATCGGCATCGAGCTCGAACCCTACGCGAAGAAGGGCCTGCTGAAGATGCACGCCTCGCGGCCGACGCTCTACGGCCTCGAGATGCATCTGGTGCAGATCCACAAGATGGTCAGCGAGTTCGACCCGGCGGTGGTCATCGTCGATCCGATCTCGAACTTCGTTTCCGGCGGCACGGACGCCGACACGCAGTCGATGCTGCTGCGCCTGCTCGACTTCCTGAAGGCCAAGCAGATCACCGCGATGTTCACGCACCTCACCTCCGGCGCCACGTCGGGCGGCACGTCCTGGGAGGGCACCGACGTCGGCGTTTCCTCGATCATCGACACGTGGCTCCTGCTGCGCGACATCGAGCTCGCCGGCGAAAGGAACCGGGGGCTCTACGTCCTCAAGTCGCGCGGCATGGCGCACTCGAACCAGATTCGCGAGTTCGTCATCACGCCCAAGGGCATCGACCTGGTCGATGTCTATGTCGGCCCCGAAGGCGTCCTCACCGGCTCGATGCGCGCGGCGCAGGAAGCGCGCGAGCAGGAGAAGGCGCTGGAACGGCGCCAGGACGAAGCGCGCCGCCAGCGCGCGCTCGAGGCGAAAGGCGCCGCGCTGCGGGCGCAGATCGCCGCGCTGCAGGCGGAGCTGAACGGGTTGTCGGACGAAACACGCCTGCTTGGGCAGCAGCAGCTTGCGCGCGAGGACTCGCTGACGCAGCAAAGGGAGGCCGCGGCGCGCCGCCGCGGCGCAGAAGTCGCAAACGAGAGGAAGAAAGTCGCGAAATGAGCAGCGCCGATAAAAAACAGAACGACGAGGTCTGGGAGCTCAGGCTCTACACGGCCGGGCAGACGCCGAAGTCGCTCGCCGCGCTCGCGAATCTAAAGCGCCTCTGCGAGGACAACCTGAAAGGCAAGTACAAGATCGAGGTCATCGACCTGATGGCCAATCCGCGCCTGGCGAAGGAGCACCAGATCGTCGCCATTCCGACGCTGGTGAAGAAGCTGCCCTCGCCGCTGCGGCAGATCATCGGCGACCTCTCCGACCGGGAGAAGGCGCTCATCGGCCTGCAGCTCACCCCGCTGCAGCGCTAGGAACTGGAAAGGAGACCCGCATGAACATGGAAACCACACAGCCGGCCCTCAGCGAGGCCGAGCAGCTGCGCCAGGCCATCGCCCATGGCGAAGTCGACGCGTTCCTGGTCGGCAAGGACGACAAGGAAAAGCGCGTGCTGCTCCTCGCGGGCGCTTACCAGCGCTACCGCCAGCTCGTCGAGCAGATGCAGCAGGGTGCGATCACCTGCTCGGTCCACGGCGACATCCTTTATGCCAATCAGCGCTTCGCGCNNCTGATCGGCGTGCCGCTTTCGCAGCTCTACGCCGCGCCGCTCGACGGCTACGTATCGGTGCCCGATCGCGCCCGCCTCGCGAGCTTCCTGCTGGTGAGCGCGCGCCTGTCGTCGATCGAGATCGCCTTCTCGCGCCGTGATGGCCTGCAGCTGCCGGCGAAGCTCGACCTCGTCAACTTCGCGGACGGCTACGCCACGATACTCGTCACGCCGCTCGCCCAGCAGCAGTGGGCAGGCGTGGCGGAGGACTCGCTCAACTTGATGCGCACCGCGGTCGAGGGGTTGACCAGGGGGTCCGATCCGCAGGCGAAGCGCGCGACCGAGGTTCTCGCGCGCGAGATCAACAGCCTGGCGCGGCTCCTCGACGAGATCCGCCAGGGGCGCGCCACGTCAGTCGAGGAGTGCTAGCCCCGAGGCAGAAAGGCGGTAGCGGCGGTCGCAGCCGGCCGCCGCCTGCTCGGAGTGCGTGGCGAGGATCGCGGCCGCGCCACGCTCCTTCGTTTCTTTCCTGAACAACTCGAGAACCTGGCGCGCATTCTCGGGATCCAGGTTTCCCGTCGGCTCGTCCGCCAGCACCAGCTTCGGCTCCCCCACCAGCGCCCGCGCGATCGCCACGCGCTGCAGCTCTCCGCCCGAAAGCTCTCGCGGCATGCTCATTTCTCGACCTGAGAGACCGACCGCCGCGATCATCGCCCTCACCTTCCCTGCATCCGTGATCCCGCGCAGCAGGAGCGGCAGCGCAACGTTCTGCTCGATGCTCAGCTGCGGCAGCACGTGGAACGCCTGGAACACGAAACCATAGTGGCCGCGGCGTAGCAGGGTCAGCGCGTCGTCGTCCAGGGCGGTGAGGTCCGCGCCTTCGAAGCGGATCTCGCCGGAGTCCACCGGCTCGAGTCCCGCGATGGCGTTGAGGAGCGTGGACTTGCCGATGCCCGATTCGCCGAGGATGGCGACGTACTCGCCGGCCGCGAGCTCGAGCGAGATGTTGCTCAGGATGGAGCGGGCGCCGAAGCGCTTGCTGACGGCGACGAGCTTCAGCACCTTAGAATCGTACTATGCACGCCAGCGAGCTCAAGAAACGCCTGGAGCGCGAGCCAGTCGAGCTGGTGCGCCTGGCGTGGGCCGATCCGCATGGCGCCTCGCGTGCGAAGGCGGTCTCGCTGCCCGTATTCCTGGAAGCGCTCGAGCGCGGGTACAACATCGGCGTCGCCACCACCACGCTCGACTCCGCGGGCGCGCGCGTGTTCAAGTCGTTCACGGCTGGCGGCGGCATGGACCTGCCGGAGATGACCGGCTCGCCGAACCTCGTCATCCGGCCCGATCCTTCGACGTATCGGGTGCTGCCGTGGGCGCCGGGCGTGGGCTGGGTGCTGTGCGACGAATATTTCACCGACGGCACGCCGTTCCACTTCTCGCCGCGCCACCTGTTGCGCAGGCAAGTGCAGCGCCTCGGCAATCGACGCCTGATGGTCGGGCTCGAGGTCGAGTGGTACCTCGCGCGCGTGGCGGAGGAGCGGCTAACGGAAGAGCACGTCGGCATCCCCGGCGTGCGCGGCCGTGCGATCCGCACCTATCCGATCGAGCCGGGCTACTCGTACCACTCCGAAACCAATCTGGACATCATGCACCCGGTGCTCGGCGAGCTCGCGCGCACGTACAGCGCCCTTGGACTACCGTTGCGCTCGATCGAGAACGAATGGGGTCCCGGCCAGGTAGAGTGCACGTTCTCGGCGCAGGATGCGCTACGCACCGCCGATGACCTGGTTCTCTTCCGGACGGCAACGCGGCAGGTGTGCCGCCGGCTCGGCTGCTTCGCCACGTTCATGGCACGCCCCGCGCTCAAGGGCTACTACGCGAGCGGCTGGCACCTGCACCAGTCTTTGGCCGCCGACGGCCGAAATGTTTTTGCAGCCGATGCGCTCCTCTCGCCCACGGCGGAGGCATGGCTCGGCGGCCTGCTCGAGCACGCGGTCGCCTCGACCGTCTTTGCGACGCCGACCGTGAATGGCTATCGGCGCTTCAAGCCGAACTCGCTTGCGCCGGATCGCGCCGGCTGGGGCTTCGACAATCGCGGCGCGATGGTGCGCGTGATCGGCGGCAAGAACGATCCCGGGACGCGCATGGAGAACCGCATGGGCGAGCCGGCGGCGAATCCGTACCTCTATATCGCCTCGCAGATCGTCTCGGGGCTGGACGGCATCGAGCGCAATCTGAAACCCGGGCCGCGCGACGACGAGCCCTACGCCGCCGACCGGCCGATGCTGCCGACGACCCTCGGCCAGGCGCTCGATGCGCTAGAGGCGAGCAAGCTCTACCGCCAGCAATTCGGCGACGTCTTCGTCGACTACTACCTGAAGCTTAAGAGGAACGAGCTCGGCCGCTATCGCAAGTGGGTCGAGGACAACCGCGCGAGCGAGGCCGAGCCTACGCAATGGGAGCAGGATGAATACTTCGACTTTTTTTGAGCACCTGGTGCACGAGGACCGCGTGCATCGCTCGATCTACACCGATCCGATGATCTTCGACCTGGAGATGACGCACATCTTCGGCGCGGTGTGGGTTTATCTCGCGCACGAGAGCCAGGTGCCTCGCCCCGACGACTATTTCACCACCAAGCTGGGCCTGCGGCCCATCATCGTCGTGCGTGATTCTGCCGGCAAGCTGCGCGCGCTCTTCAACCGCTGCACGCATCGCGGTGCGCGTGTGTGCCGCGATGCAAAGGGTTCGGCGCGAACCTTCCAGTGCCCCTACCACGGCTGGACCTACTTCAACAGCGGGAAGCTGCGCGGCGTGCCATGGCCCGAAGGCTACGCGTGCGACTTCAAGGACGATCAATTCAATCTCGCGCAGGTGCCGCGCGTGGAGAGCTATCGCGGATTCATCTTCGGCACGATGAATCCGGATGCGCCTTCCCTCGCCGACTATCTCGGCGCTGCAAAGAAGCCCATCGATGAATGGCTCGACCGCAATCCCGGCAGCCGCGTCGTCGTGAGCGAGGCGAACCGCCTCAAGTTCAAGGGCAACTGGAAGCTCGCGTACGACAACGCGTGCGACGGCTATCACGTCGTCTTCTCGCACCGCTCGCTCCTCGATACCGAGAATCGCCACGCCAGCGACCCGAGCAAGGGCATGTCGTTCTATATGGGCAAGCCCGACGAGGCCGCCATGTACCTTCAGTACTTCGGCAACGGCCACCACTTCAAGGACAAGCGGCCGAACGTGCCGAAGCATCCCGGCGCGCTGTGGGAGATGGAAGGCCTGCAGCCGGGCATGGAGTCCTATGCGAAAGCAATCAAAGCGAAGCTCGGCGCAAAGGCGCCGCGCGCGCTGGATCTCGCCTCTTCCGAGCCGGTGAACATCAACATCTTCCCGAACCTCTCGATCCTCGGGAACCACATCCAGGTGTTCCAGCCGATCGCGGTCGACGAGACCGACAGCGTCTGGTACGCCACCGCCATCGTCGACGAGAACAACGAGCTCGAGGGCATGGCCGACGCCGTCAACGCGATCCGGATGCGCACGCAGGAGAGCTTCCCCAACTTCGGCGAGGTCGACGACGCCGCCAACTTCGAGGAAATCCAGAAGGGGCTTGCCGCGTGCGAGGACGAATGGGTCTACATGCACCGCGGCCTCGGCATCCCGGGCCGCGTGCAAGAGCTCCCCGACGGCACCCTCAAGGCACCCGCGACCGATGAAGTCTTCATGCGCGAGCACATGAAGGAATGGAAGCGCCTTATGACCGCGCAGCCGAAGCTGGTCGTGGCTCGATGAGCTTTTTTTCTTGCCGCCCCCCTGACAAGGGGGGATGCGAGCGGCCTTTGCGAGCGGGGGGTTTTGTTTTTTGCGACAACCCCAAACCCCCGGGGTCAAAGCGGTGAGTTACGTCGATGATCGCTTCTACTCGGAACTGGTTCAATCCTTCAAGGATTGGGATAGATCAGAGCTGGAAATCAAAGATCCCAAAACCAGAGACGAGTGTCGGCAACTTCTCGAGCGCGAGGCGCGCCTCCTGGACCAGAGCCGCTTCGAGGACTGGCTCGCGATGTATGCGGAAAACTGCATCGTGTGGGTGCCGGCGGCCGAGACCGCGGGCGATCCGCGGCGCGAGGTGGCGATCTACTTCGATGACCGCCGGCGCCTCGAGGACCGCATCTATCGCCTGCGCACGGGTAAGGCGTGGTCGCAGGTGCCAGCCAGCCGGACGGTGCGCATGGTTTCCAATGTGGAAGTGTTCAAGGCGGCCGACCGGATGATGGTGCGCTCGAACCTGCTGATGACGGAGTTTCGCGCCGGCGAGACGCGGCTCATCGCGGCATGGTGCGCGCACCGGCTGGCCGGTGGCAGAATCGAAGCCAAGCAGATCAACCTGATCGATCGCGATCAGAGCCTGCGCAATCCCAGCGTGCTGCTGTAGGAGGAGGAAGCGAAATGTACGTGCGCAATGCCTGGTATGTCGCCGCGTGGGACCACGAGATCGGCCGCAACATGATGCGGCGGGTCATCCTCGACGAGCCGGTGGTCATTTACCGCACGCTCGACGGAAAAGCCGTCGCGCTCGAAGACCGCTGCTGCCATCGCCAGGCGCCTCTCTCGATGGGCAAGCTGATCGGCAACACCGTGAAGTGTCCTTATCACGGCCTCGAGTTCGACCCGACCGGCAAGTGCGTGAAGATCCCGAGCCAGGATTTCATCCCGGGCTCGGCGAAAGTGAAGTCCTATCCGATCGTGGAGAAGAACCATTGGGTCTGGATCTGGATGGGCGACCCGGCGAAGGCGGATCCGACCAAGGTCGAGGACTTCCACTGGCTCGACGATCCGAAGTGGCGCTACGGCGGCAACTATCTCCACGTCGACGCCAACTACCTATTGCTGGTCGAGAACCTTCTCGACACGACGCATCTGCCGTTCCTGCATCCGACGTCGCTCGGCACGGACGCCTTTGCACGCTCCGAGCTCGAGGTGGCGCGCGAAGG
>C688J18823_10001081_pt1 | contig 16654 bp, 14 predicted proteins | sample HopSoiMetagenom1_FD_18823 | JGI IMG/M metagenome (IMG submission 18823) | reverse complement strand
GCCGTGGCGCTGCCGATCCCGCCAAAAGACACGATCGGTTGCGCCCGGATTTCCGGTTTGTTCATGGCGCTCACGGAATTAAGTCCCTGTGGTGAGTTAAACACTCTTCGCTGCAACGTTCCTGGTGTCGCGAGATCCCGATAGAACTTGGCGGGCTTCGGCGTTCCGACAGCTTTGGGGGCATAGGTCGTTGCCACCCGGTCGTTCAACTCGTTAGGCAATCCGATCCAGAAATCGAGATCGAGTGGTTCGCCGAAGCGTTCGCGCCAGTAAACCGCGATCGATTTTCCGGTGATTCGGCGACTCAGCTCGTCAATCAGGAATCCAAAAGTTCGGGCATGATAGCCGTGAGCCGTGCCGGGCGGCCATAACGGCGTTTGTTCTTCCAAAGCTGAAATTACCGCGGCGTAATCCAGAACGTCCGCGGGCGTATCCAGCGCGCAAAGGCCGGCGGCGTGCGCCATGACATTTGCGATCGTGACATCCTCTTTCCCATTCGCGCCGAATTCCGGCCAGAACTCCACGACGCGTCGCGAGATATCAATCCTGTTTTCCTGCAAGGCGTGCAGCAAACAGGCGCTGCCAAGTCCTTTTGTGGCCGACCACACCAGGACCATTGTGTTCGGCGTCCACAAATGTTCTTTGCGATTGTCCCGGTAGCCGCCGCTGAGATCGAGGATTGGCTCACCGTATTGCCACACCGAAACAGCGGCACCGAGCTCGCCGAACCTGCTGAAGTTTTCCTGAAATACCGGTTCCAGCCGCTGCCGAAGTTCGTTGGGGTCGAGCTTCACAGCCCCCAGAGTAATCCGAGTGAGGACGATGCCAACCAACAGCGGCGACAAAGTCGCCGTCGACTAGATCATGTCTTTAACGGCTTCGAGGTCGGGATCTTTTTTCGCTAGCTCACGAAAACTGGAATCCATGCGAAAGCTGGTTTCGAGATTGATCCGCGCATCTTTGACGTTGCCGAGGAGCGCTTCGTAACAACCCATGTTGTAGTAGTAAATGGGTTCCTTCAGCAGTGCCGCGGGCCCCTTTAATAAAAGTTGTTTTGCTTCGGCGGTCTTTCCTAATTCATGAAGACAAAAGCCCGCGTGCAGATAGCCGGCACTGCAGTCCGGGGCGGCGCGACAAAGTTTCTGGCTGATCCGCAAAGCGGACGCCCAACGTTGCGCTCGCATCAGGTGATGCAATCGCAATTGCAGAACTTCAGGTCGATTTTGCTGAGGCTGTTCAAGCGCATTCAGTTCCGCGATCGACTGCCGGGTCATGCCTAGTTCGGCGTACCCACAGGCGGCGCGAAAATGCCATTCGAAACTCATAAACGGGGTTTAAGCAGGATGCCTGCCCGTTTATGGAAATTTTAGTCGTTTCGGAGCCCCAATCCGCGGCCGATCCGGCCCGTTTTCCCAGGGAAAAGCGGGTTTTCAGTGGTGCCCAAATCACTTCACTAAAAGTTCTTCCAGCTCGCTGACCCGTCGGTCGAACAGCGCCAGGGTACTGATGATTGGGTCGGCTGTTGTCATGTCCACACCTGCCGCTTGCAGCGCGTCCAACGGATATTTTGAACCGCCTGAACGAAGGAAGTTCAAGTACGCATCCACGCTGCCTTCAACTCCGCCGAGCACACGCTCGGATAACGCTACTGCCGCCGAAATACCGGTGGCGTACTTGTAGACGTAGAATGCGTGATAGAAGTGCGGAATCCGAAGGCACTCCAAATCCAGCTGCGGGTCGAGGACGACGCGATCGCCGAAATAGGCCGCCAGTAGCTTGCGGTATTCGGCTTTGAACACGTCAAGCGTCACCGCGCCGCCATTTTCTTCGATGCTGTGAATGGTTCGCTCGAATTCGGCGAACATGGTTTGCCGAAACAAGGTGCCGCGAATGTCATCGACCTGCCGGTTGATGATGTAGGCCCGCATCTTGGGATCGCTGGTCTGCTCCAGCAGATAATGGGTCAGCAACTCCTCATTGAAGGTCGAGGCCACTTCAGCGAGGAAGATAGGGTAATCGTAGTCCTGAAATCGTTGGGTTTGCTGCGCGAACCAGGTGTGCATCGAATGTCCGGCCTCATGCGCCAGCGTGTACAGATCGGCAAACACGTCCTCCTTGTAATTCATCAGGATGTAAGGAGGCGCTCCGTAACTGCCGGACGAGAACGCGCCGCTTCGTTTGCCCTTGGTCTCGTAACGATCACACCAGCGGCCGCGCAGGCCCTCGCCCAGTGCGTTCACATATTCCGAGCCTAACGGCTGCAACGCACTCAGGATGCGGTCGATCGCCTGGTCGAAGCTGAGCCGGACCTCCATTTCCGGAACCAAGGGGACGTACGTATCGTACTGATGCAGTTCGGTTAGGCCGAGCACCCGCCGGCGAAGATCGTAATAGCGGTAAAGTGGCTTGAGATTCGACCGCACCGAATCGATCAGACCGTTGTAGACCTCCACTGGCACCGCATCCGGGAACAGAGCGGCTTCAAGTGCGGAAGAATAATGCCGCGCTCGTGCGCGAAAGATGTCGGACTTGACCGAGTAGGCTAGCGAGCTGGCCAATGTATATTGATGGTCCTCAAACTCCGCGTAGAACTGAAGAAATGCTCGTTTGCGCAGCGCCGGCTCCGGTTTGATCAGAAACGAACTGAATGAGCTTTGGGTAAGCGGACGTTCCCGGCCGGCTTCGTCCTTAAGCACGCCGAATTTCATGTCCACATCGGTGAGCTGCGAAAACGTGTCGTCGTACCCACCCAGCGCGACACTGCCCAGCGCGAGTAAGCGCTCTTCTGGCTCGGACAGAACGTGCGGCTTCATTCGGCGGATCTTGCTGAGCTTGATGGTCCACTCTTGCAGTGCCGGGCTCTGCAAAAATTCTGCGAACTTGCTGTCCTCGATTGCCTGAATCTCCGGCACCACGAACGCACTCACCTCGCCCAAAGTGGTGAGCATATTCTGCAACTGTCCGTAACGGCCGAGATACTCGCTGTTGGCGCTGTCTTCTGACAGTTGCAGCGAGGCGAAGTGGTAAAGGCGCTCGATTTTTAGGTCGATCTGCTTCTCGAACTCCAGGAGTTCCGCGAGCCGCTCGGCCGATTCTGCGACCCGGCCCTTCCACTCCACGATCTTCGCGCCGGTTTGTTCTACCCAGCGAAAATCTTCCTGCCACTTGCCGACATCGGCGAAGAGGTGTTGGAGATCCCATTTATCCGACTCCGGGACGTCTGCCCGGGTTGGTGTCGTTGCGTCGTTAGGCGTATCGGTCATGATCATTTAAATCCGGTTTCACCTTCCTGGTGAATTCGCGGGCCCTTAATGGTAAGCGGTTCGGGTGCCTCCTCCGCGCTAATACGCGGGCAGCTATCGATCCATTTGGCGGCATCCGGTCTGGCCCAATGAACGGCATTGCGCAAAACCAGTCTGACCGTTGGATGGTGATAGATCGGATATGCTTCGTGACCCGGCCGAAAATAGAAGATCTTGCCGTTCCCCCGTTTCCAGGTGCAGCCGGAGCGAAATACTTCGCCACCTTCGAACCAGGAGATGAACACGATCTCGTCCGGCGTCGGAATCGCGAAAGGCTCGCCGTACATCTCCGTGTTCTCGATTTCGAAATAACGATCGATTCCAGCGGCGATGGGATGAGCGGGGTTACATACCCACAAACGCTCCTTCTCGCCGGCTTCCCGCCAGATCAGAGAACAGCTCGTGCCCATCAACCGCATGAATGGTCGCGAGTAATGTGATGAATGAAGGGCAATCAGGCCCATTCCTTCCCACACCCGGCCGATAACTCGATCCACCACCTCGGTCTGGACCTGGCCATGAGCAGCATGTCCCCACCACACCAGCACATCCGTCGATGCCAGAGATTCTTCGGATAATCCGTGCTCCGCGTCCTGAAGCGTTGCGGTTCGAACTTCGAACTCTTTTTCTTCCGCGATTCCCTCTGCGATGGTGCTGTGCATTCCGTTAGGGTAAATTTCGCGTACGATCGGGTTCTTTTGCTCATGCACATTTTCGCCCCACACCAAAACGCGGATCGATGAACCCATTGGTGACAGTTGCACTAAGAGGAGACGGCGCGCAAAGGAACACTCTTCATCGGTGTTCCGCGGCAATGATCGTTTTCACCGCCGGATGGGTTGCGATCTTTCGCATGGCCTTTTCCAGAAGTGCTTTCCCTGGCGGAATCTTTGGCCATGGTGACGCTCCCGATGGATGCGGCAATGGGATCAGCTCAAACGTGCGGCCGGCACGGATAACCTTGAATGTTCGACCGATCACCGTTTCCAATCCGGCGCATTCGATGAACTGCTGAATCGCCAGTCGGCCGACCGGCACGACCAGCTGCGGCCGCAGGATTTCAATCTCTTCGTCGAGCCAGGTGGAGCAATTGAGCACTTCATCCGGAGCCGGTACCCTGTCTCCGCCGGCAGCGTTCTTCCCCGGAAAGCAACGGCACACCGCGGCGAAATAGATTTTCGCGCGAACGGTAGTCTCGCTCAGCCCGCAGTATCGCTCGAACCATTGGAACAGTGTTCGGCCGGCAGTCCAGGCGAACGGCTTCTGAAGAACCGGTTCGCGGGGCCCGGGTGCCTGACCAACCAATAAGATCTTGCTGATGACCGGGCCGCCCGAGACCGGCGTCGATTGCATGCGCGGACAACGCCGGCACTTCAACAGCCGATCGACATGATCAACGAGCAAATCCCTGCGAGGCACTGCCGGCATGTCTGTAGGCTAATGCAAACAGTGCACGCAAACCGCTACCGCCGAAACAGCGAGAACAGCAGGGTCAAAACAATGCTGACAACGATGCAGGTAACGACGGGAAAATAGAGCGAGAAGTTGCCGCGTTCGATCCGGATGTCACCGGGCAGTCGTCCTAGCCATCGGGGAAAAACGCCGGCCCAGAGTAGGAATCCGAGCAAAGCGATCACTAATCCAACCATCACGAGAACTCGTCCAAGGTCGTGCATTCCTAACTAATCTGACGCAACTCCCGGCACATTGGCGCTCCTTTTTTTGATGTCACAGCGAAAGACCACATTTGCACTCGGCCTCCGGTGCGAAGACACTTCTGCTGATGGCGGTGCAGTTCAGAGATTATTACGAGACCCTCGGCGTTTCGAAAACGGCCACGGAGGATGAAATTCGTAGCGCGTTTCGAAAACTGGCGCGCAAGTACCATCCCGACGTGGCGAAGGACAAAAAAGAAGCCGAAGAAAAGTTCAAACAGATCAACGAAGCCTACGAGGTCCTGAGCGATCCGGAGAAACGGAGAAAATACGATCAGCTCGGCGCAAATTGGGATCAGCCTGGAGGATTTCAACCGCCACCGGGTTGGGGTGGTGGCCAACAACCTGGCGGCGGTTTTCACCGCTACGGCGGCGGAGGAGATGGTGGAGTCGAATTCGAATTCGGCGGAACCGGCTTTAGCGATTTCTTCGAAGCGTTTTTCGGCGGTGGCCGCGGCAAATCGGCCTTCGGTGGGTTCGGCCAGGCTCAGCCTCAGGCGGAGCGCGGAAGTGACGTTGAGGCGGACATCATGGTGCCGTTGGAGGAAGCACTGAATGGCGCTACCCGCACAGTTTCACTGCGGAGACCCGGCGCAAAAAAGGTGGAAAGCTATCAGGTGAAGATCCCGCGTGGTGTCCGGGAGGGACAGCGTATTCGGCTGGCCGGCCAGGGTGAAGCTGGTGAACGTGGTGGGAAAAGCGGTGATTTGTTTTTACGAGTGCGTCTGGCCCGCCATCCGGATTTTCGGGTCGAAGGCAGCGATCTTATTCATGACAGCAAAATTTTTCCGTGGCAGGCAGTTCTGGGAAGTGAGCTCCAGGTGCCGACCTTGGAAGGCGACGTTCGCCTGAAAATTCCGGCAGGCACCCGAAGTGGACAGCGATTTCGGCTGCGGGGACGCGGTCTGACCGGAAGTGCCGGCAGTCGCGGAGATCTTTACGTCGAAGTTCAAGTCGAGGTCCCGAAAAAGATCAGCGATCGCGAGCGCGAACTCTGGACTGAACTGGCACGGCTGCACGCCGAGGAAAGCTAATCCTGGATCTCCTCGACAAGGTTTCGCGCCGGCTCTAACTAGACGTTGATGAAGATTGCGTTGGGCAGCGATCACGCCGGTTTCCGGTACAAGGAAAAGGTGAAAGCCCTTCTGTCGGAATTGGGACACGAGCCGAAAGATTACGGCACGTTCGATGAGCAACCGGTCGACTACCCGACGTTCATCCGACCGGCGGCTGAGGCGGTTCCTCGGGGCGAGTGCGAACGGGCGATCGTTTTCGGCGGATCCGGCAACGGCGAGGCGATGGCGGCAAACAAGGTGCGCGGTGTACGATGCGCCCTGTGTTGGAACGAAGAGAGCGCGCGGTTATCCCGTCAGCATAACGACGCCAATGTCCTTTCGATCGGTGAGCGAATGGTCTCGGAGGATCTGCTCGTGAAAATTGTGACGCTCTGGCTCGAAACGCCTTTCGAGGGTGGCCGTCACATTCCCCGCATCGAAGCTCTGAATCAGATGTGTTAGGCGAGCCGGTCGAGGCAGACCGACAACAGGAATAACGCGCTAACGAAAGCGTTGCTCTGAAAGAATGCGCGATTGATCGCGCCGACGTCATCCCGCCCAGCGCTGTGATGTTCGTAAATGAGGGTTGCGAGAATCAGAGGCAGCGACGCAAAGTAAATTTTGCCGAGGCCGGCGCTCACTCCGAATCCAATCAATCCGAATAGGGCGAGCCCATGCAAGAGTTGAGCAAGCCGAAGGCTGTGGTGGATTCCAAACTTTACTACCAGAGATCGTATGTGTTCACGGCGATCGAACTCATAATCCTGAGTGGCATAGATCACGTCGAACCCGGCGACCCAGCAAATCACCGTCGCCGCGAGCAGTAGCGGCGGCAAAGCGACCGAATTGCGCACCGCGATCCACGCGCCTACCGGCGCCACCGCTAATGCGAATCCCAAAAAGAAATGGGTTAACGACGTAAATCTCTTCGTAATCGAGTAGAACAGCACGATCACCAGCGCGACCGGAGACAGCAGAAAAGTGAGTTGGTTGATCAGCGCAGCCGATGCAAGGAACCCGAGCGAGCTGACGATAAGGCCTGCGATTGCAGCACTCTTCGGAACCAGCAGATGGCGCGACGCCGTCCGTGGATTCCGCTGGTCTAACGACCAGTCGGCAATCCGATTGAACAGCATTGCGGCCGTGCGCCCGCACACCATGCAGCAAACAACCAGTAACAAGGTTCGAACATTCGGCAGACCGTTTGCTGCGACAACCAGCGCACCGAGGGCAAACGGAAGCGCAAATATGGTGTGTGAGAACCGGATCAACTGCAGAAAACGGCTGATCGGTGATCCCGCGACTTCACCGGACATTTGAGGAGTCGTCGCGCTAATGGTTTTCATTTCTGCTCGAGCAATGAGCGGAGACGTCCGGAAGCGCCGGATAGAATGGGAAAGCCGTGCGCGAAGAGAATGCGCTCAAACTTGTGGTCCAGAAGCCGCCAGAGCGATTGCCTCATCATTTTTTGATCGGCACAATATTTCGCCGGGAGAAGCGTGAAGCCATAAGGTTCGAAGTTAATCAGCGCATCGCCGACAATCAGCGTCCCTTTATTTGCCGGGGAGAACACCGCGATTTCGCCGGGAGCGGCGCCGGGAATCTCGAGCGCCAGTAGTCCGGTAGGAATTTGATCGCCGTCAGTTACGGGCGAAATCTCCGGCGTTTCTTCTGCCAGCGCGGCTTCCGGGTGAGCGAATACCGGCGCCGACAACCTCTGGGCGAGCGTCCCAGCGCCGCGCCAATGGTTTTCGTTGGTGACCACGATGGCGCATATGGGGCTGGTCTTTTGAATGGATTCGAACTCGGTGCTGACCATCCCGATGGGATCGATTAGAGCCGTCCCATCGGCGCCCGAGATGGCGGTGGTGAACAGATCGGTTTTGAGGGTCTGGTCGAACGTTTGCCACACGGCTAGGGAGGGCGACAGACGGTGGAACTGGGCGGACGGGAAGGTCACAGGTGCAGTGGAAGAGCCGAGACGGGGGCTGCTGGCACCCGAGGTGCTATATCTTTTAGAATTATCATAGTATGATTACCTTCTCCTACCAAGCTCGTGACGCCGCCGGCAAGATCGTATCCGGCGTCCAGGACGCCATTAACGAGGATAACGCCATCGCCAGCCTTATGGGCCGTGGGCTGATGGTTCTGTCTCTCCAGAAAAAAGCCGAAGCCAGCCGCAAAAAGAAAAACAACGGCAGCGTCAAAGAAACCGATCTCGTTCTTTTCACCCGGCAACTTGCCACAATGATCGAAGCGGGCATTTCGCTCGTCCAGGCTTTAACCGCTCTTTACGAGCAGTGCGACCCAAAACGGCAGCGCAATCTTCGCAACATTATCAGTGACATCACCACTCGTGTGCAGGGTGGCGATACTTTCAACGAATCCATTTCCAAGCATCCGCGGGTGTTCAACCGACTTTTCGTCAGCATGGTGAAAGCCGGCGAGCACGGCGGTCTGCTCGCTGAAATTCTCGACCGGCTCGCCGGGTTCCTGGAAGACAGCGCCCGCCTCCGGAAAAAGATCAAATCGGCGATGACTTACCCCGTCATCGTGCTTTGCATTGCACTTGGCATCACTACATTCCTGATCGTTCGGGTCGTCCCGATCTTCGGAGAAATCTTTCAGGATTTCGGAGCGAAACTTCCCGCGCCTACGCAGTTCCTGATCGACCTGAGTGCGTTCGTTCGAGGCAATTGGTACTTCCTGGTTCTCGGAATCGGCGGCTCAATTTTCGGTGTGCGGACGTTCCTCCGTTCTCGCAAAGGCAAGATTCTGAGTGATCGCTGGAAACTCAAACTGCCGGTATTCGGCCCGCTGGTGCACAAAATTTGTATGTCGCGCTTCTCGCGGACGTTCGCTCAGTTAATCCGGAGCGGTGTTCCGATTCTGGAAGTGCTCGACATCGTTGGTGGCTCGGCTGGCAATCACGTGATCGAAACCAGTCTGAAGTCGGTGAGTGAAGACGTGGAGAAAGGCGACAACCTCTCGGTTGCGCTGGCTAAACGAAAAATTTTCCCGCCCATGCTGTTGCGCATGGTCTCGGCCGGTGAAGCCACCGGTAAGATCGACACCATGCTGGAAAAGATGGCGGATTTTTGGGACGAAGAAATTGAAGCGATGCTCGACGCCCTAACGTCGTTAATCGAGCCGATGTTAATTGTGTTTCTCGGTGTGATCGTTGGCGGCATCGTCATTGCGATGTTCCTGCCAATCTTCAAGCTGAACGAAGTGGTTTCGCAGAATAAGACTTAAAGCGGTTTTCGCAGAATAAGAGCTAGGAGAAGCTGCTGTGGAGCGGTAGGGACGGATCGCGAGATCCGTCCCTAACTGTTTTCAGGCGGGTTGCGGCCGATTCGGATTCGGAGCGGCCACCGAACATGGCGAACATCGGAGGGATTCCCCCACTGATCGGCTAGTTCCCGCGCGATCATTTCCGTCGGATCAGCGTTGTTGGCCGCGATAAATTTTTGGGTGGCCGACCAACTCTGAAGGTATCCGATCAGATGTGATAAGGACCACGAAGTATCGATCATGAAAGGCGGCGCGGTCAGTTCGGCAAAGGGAAAGTCTAACGATTGGTAGCCGTCCTCGACGAGTTTGCGTTCAAAGTCCCAGTACCGTCCGACAATTTCGCTGTAAAGCCGATTCACGACGGCGTCGATATCCGGTGTGATCTCAACGAATGCATAACACCAGACGGCAATGACGGCGTCCGGCCGAAGAACCCGTTTCGCTTCCGTCCAAAATTCTTCGATTCGAAACCAGTGGATCGCCTGCGACACCGTAATCAGATCTGCTGAGCCGGTGGCCAATCCGCTTCGCTCCGCCGCCGCCACCCGGTACTGAATACGCGGATTTGGTTCGGCATTCATCAACTGCCTGTCGCTGGCGTCCGTTGCCAACACCGAGCCGAACAGGCGCGCTAACGGGACAGCGGATTGCCCGTTTCCGGTCGCGCAGTCCCATGCCAGTTCGTGTCGCCGGCAAAGGTTGGCCAGAAATTCAAAGAGCGCGTCTGGATATTTCGGCCGAAATCGCGCGTAAACCGACGATTGCTTTGAGAAATTATCTTTGAAATCGCCGGCCATCGATCACTTCACCACAGCCCCGGCAGTTTCCTGCACGGCGTTCAATCGGGCATACATCTCGTGATAGATGCGTTCAATTGCGACGCTTGGATCTTCCAGCATCATCGACTCTTTGATCACGCTGGCATAGATCGGAAACGAGAACGGCGAGATCGTGGGCAGCTCGCGCAGGNTCCAGCGAAGCTTGCCACTGTTGGTGAGGAAATCATAAGCCGCGTCTGCGTCCAGGAAGGTGTGCGTCGCTTGTCGATAGGCTTCACGGAGTAGCGGGTGATCGGGTTCGTGCTGATCGAGTACGCGAAATAGGACTTCCGAGCTCCATTGCAACTGTTTACGTTTCCGCTCCTGCCCCGGGAATTTACGCGGCACCATCAGCCCCGTCTGTGCGACTCCGCGAAACTGCCACTTCACCAGCTCCGAACCGCGTAACGCTCGGGCCAGATCTTCTTCCGCCCCTTCGCGTTCAAAACAGAGCCGCCAATCTTCCAACGGCATTTCCTGAAACGGCTTCAACGTCAGCAGAAATCCGTAGTCATCGATTGTGACCAGCGCGTTGCCGCCAATTCGCTGTTTGACCCGCCAGGCGACAATGCGGGCTAATGCGTCGTTCGCGCTGCGGCCGATCAGCGAATGGAAAAAGTGGTGGGAATGTTGCTCATCTCGAACCAGCTCAATCAGCATCTTTGGTTCGACCGGTACCTCCGAAATCGCCGCCTGCGTCCGGAACTGTTCGACAATCGCGTGCGCGTTAGCGACTGAAATATTGTAATGCTCGACCAGCCATTCGACCGCTTTCGCCCCGTTGCGATTGACCCGATCCGCGAGATCGGTGCGGAGCTGCCGGACCGCGCGGGCCAACCCCGAGGTTAGAGGCATCTTTGCCGTATTCCAGCGCGGCACTGTCGGGAGATGGCCATCCGCCCGCTCCACGTAGGCCTCACTAACCCCGGTTTCGATTAGCCTAACGACGCGTCCAGCAAGGATAAAAAGATCACCGACCTGAAGCTGCTTGATAAACCCTTCTTCCACCGAACCGAGGCGGCGGCGCTTGAGCAACACGTCCACGAATCCTTCGGACACGATGGTTCCGATGTTGATGAGGAACTCACGAGCAATCCTCGGGTGAGCCAGTGAAATGATGTTATCTACGACATTGATCTTGCCGAACACTCCGGAATACTGGCGCGCCAAAGCTTTCCCTCCGCCCTCGAGATAAACCAGCAAGCGTTCGAATTCTTCCTCTTCTAAATTCCGAAACGGCCAGGCTCGCCTAACTAGTTCCAGCATGCGATTGCGACTGATTGACCGGAGCGCGGTGCGGCCAACGATGTGTTGCGCGATGACGTCGTACGGCTTCTCCAGGATCTTGATTGGATCGAGAATGCGTTCTCGGACCAGTTTTGCCGTTACCGTCGCCTCCACCAGATCGCCGATGTTCGTCGCCACCAGGACTCCATGACTGGTTCGATTTAGGGAATGACCGGAACGGCCGATTCGTTGAATGGCTCGCGATACTCCCTTGGGCGTCGCCAGCATTACCACGAGGTCGACCGCGCCGATATCGATTCCCAGTTCAAGGCTGGTTGAGCACACCACCGCCCGCAGGTCGCCATTTTTCAGGCGATCTTCCACCTCCAGTCGCACGCTCCGGTCGAGCGAGCCGTGATGAGTCTCGATTTGGTCCGATAGTTCCGGCAGCAACTCTTTCAGGCGCATGCCGGTTTGCTCCGCCGCGGAACGAACATTGGTGAATACGATGACCGATTGCTGGCGGCGGATGAGATCAGCCAGTTCGGCGTAGAGCCGGGCACCGGTGTAACCGGCTGGCGGATAAGGATCTCGGCGGATTGGGGAGAACACTTCGACGATCGATTTTCGTTCCACCTGCGCTTCCGCGATGACACATGGTCTTCCCACTCCTACTAAAAACCCGGCCAGCGTTTCAACTGGCGCGGCCGTAGCCGATAAACCGATCCGGCAAATGCCGTTTCGATCGCGCGGCATTGAGGCGCTGTTTTTTTCGGCGGTTAATGTTTCCCCGCGATCCGCGCTGCCATTCGACGGCCAGAGGTCGGTCTGCAACTCTTCCAGTCGTTCCAGCGAGATCGTTAGGTCGGCACCGCGCTTATTTCCCGCAAACGAGTGGAGCTCGTCCACAATGACAAACTTCACTTCCCGCAAATGATGGACGTAAGTTTCCTGGGCCAGCATCACCGCGAGACTTTCCGGCGTCGTAACCAGGAAATGCGCGCCTTTTCGGCGGAATTGCGCGCGCATATTTTGTGGGGTGTCCCCGGTCCGCAGGTGGATTTGCCACGAATCTTTAAGACCCATTCCTTCGATGGGCGCGCGAATATTCTTTTCGATGTCGTAGGCCAGTGCCCGCAATGGAGACACGTATAGGCACTGCACGCCGGTGAGGGGCTCGTTAACGTCCGCTTTACGGAGCAAAAAATCGAACACGCCAAGGAAGCCTGATAGGGTCTTGCCGCTGCCAGTCGGGGAGGTAAGCAGGATCGATCTTCGCTCGAGCACGGCGGGAACGCACAGTTGCTGCGCCTCAGTGAAGCCGCCAAAGGTTTGCGAAAACCACTCGGAAAGCCGTGGATGCAGCCGCTTCGCCAGGTTCTTGTCCGGCCGAATCCTGGTCAGCGTTAACCGCTTCCGACGATTCGTCACTCGCCGTGTCGCCACAACCGCGCCCCCATTTTATTCCTCCGGATTCACCGGGAAGTGCTTGTTCTTCAGGTTCTCGGGAACCCTCGCGGTGCGTTCCGACTCAATCTCCTCGGTGGCTGCGCCTAACGCGTCATACGCTTCTCGACTTTTCTTCGCTCGACACATATATGCGGTCGCATGGGCTAACGGGATCCGCGCTTCCGGCAGCCCCACAAATTCAACCGCTTGCTGGGTAGCGATCGCGAGAGGCAATGCTTCGGCATCGGCGAGACCGACATCTTCGCTCGCGAAAATCACAATTCGGCGAGCAATGAACCGGAAGTCTTCTCCGGCATGCAACATTTTGGCTAACCAGTAGATCGCGCCGTTTTCATCCGACGCGCGCATGCTTTTGATGAACGCGCTGATCGTGTCGTAATGCGCGTCTCCTTTCTTATCGTAAACGATCGCTTTCTGCTGAATGCTCTCTTCGGCGACGGCGAGTGTGAAATGGATCGTGGCATCGGCATCCTCCCGACGTTCCTCCTTCGACGAAGATGTTTTGTTTTTATTGTTGGACGGCGTTGTTAGCACGCCGATCTCGAGGGCATTTAGTGTCTTACGTGCATCGCCGTCACTCAAAGTCGCGAGATGCCGCCGGGCATCCTTGTCTATCCGCACGTTGTAATTGCCGAGACCGCGTTCTTTATCCGTTAGTGCCCGATCAATGAGCGTTTCCAAATCTTCGATTCGCAGCGGCTCGAGTTGGAACACCTGCGATCGCGACACGAGTGCGCTGTTAACGTAGAAAAACGGGTTGTAGGTTGTCGCGCCAATCAATCGCAGCGTTCCGGCCTCAACTGCCGGAAGTAGAATGTCTTGTTGCGCTTTGTTGAAGTGATGGATTTCGTCGATGAACACGATCGTCTTCTTACCGGCATTGCGAAGCCGATTGGCTGCCGCGGCAAGGACCCGGCGCATTTCGGCTACGTTGCTTTCAACGCCACTCATCGGAACAAACGTCGCGTCAGTCATCTCCGCGATGATTCGGGCGAGCGTTGTCTTACCGGTACCGGGAGGGCCGGAAAGGATTACGGAGGGCAGACGGTCCGCTTCGATGGCTCGTCGCAGCAACTTACCTGGTCCGAGGATATGCTGTTGGCCGACGAATTCATCAAGGGAACGTGGCCGCATCCGGGTGGCGAGGGGAGCTGCCCGGTCGACCAATTTCTCGGCGGTTTTTTCCTCAGTAAATAATTCGCCTTCCACGACCAAAAGATAGGCGTAGCCAGAACCTTCGCACCTGTCATTTGACTGCGAAACGGCTGATTGGTGTATTGCACGTCGGACGCTGACATCCGTCATTCACAGTTCTCGCCTCAAAGTAACCGGTTCGATAGGCTGATTGGATGAAGGTGATGGCTGCGTCGCGTCATCCGTTTGTCGGATTAGCCCTGGCTGCGGCGATCGGCATTACGCTAGGCGACTTCATTCCTATCCGCACCGGACCGGTGAACATCGCGGTCGCGGCACTGTTCCTCATTGCGTTGGCGGTCCTGTATCGACCTTACACGGCGCTCACCTATGTCTTCGTGCTCGGCTCGTTCGGTCTGCTGCATCAACTTCGCAGTAACGCTACCGCCGGTTTGTCGTTAGCGGCTCAACTTGGAGAACGGCCGCGGATCGTTTCGGTGACCGGCACGGTAGCGTCAGAACCGAAGGTCGCTGAAAACGGCACCGCGAGATTTCTGCTACATCTGAGCACCATTGAGTTGGAAGGTCGCACCAGCCGGACGGCCGCGACCATCATGGTGCGCTGGAAAGGTAATGCATCGTTCGGCGATGAGATGAAGTTTTCCGGAGCCGCCGCTCCCATTGCTCCGCCCCGAAATCCCGGCGAGTTCGACATGCAGTCGTATCTGGCACGGCATGACGTTAGGCGAGCACTGTACGTTCGTTATCCTGAAGACGGTGTTCTGATTCGATCCGGCGGTGGAAATCCCGTTTTGCGTTTCGCTCAGACATCGCGGCAATGGCTGCAACGAAATCTGTGCCGCGGCTTGGCTGATTCACCTGACGTGCAGGATTTTCTGAGCGGAATCACGCTGGGGCTGCGTCACCAGACGCCGGAAGATATCGAAGAACCGTTTCAGCAGACCGGCACACTTCATTTGTTCGCGGTAGCGGGGCTTCACGTCGGCATTGTTGCTCAACTGCTTTGGATCCTGGGGAGTGCGGCGGGCGTGTCTCGCCGATGGGCGGCAATCATCATCGTTCCGCTGGTTTTGTTTTACGCGGCAGTGACCGGATTGCATGTCTCCAGCGTTCGAGCGGCCGTGATGACCGCAGTGTTCATGGGCGGATTCGTCGTCGAGCGAAAGGTCTTCAGTCTAAACAGCCTCAGCGCGGCGGCTCTGCTTCTTCTTGCCTGGAACTCAAACGAGCTTTTTGCTACGGGATTCCAGCTTTCGTTCGCGGTAGTGACAGCGATTGTGTTGCTGACCGATCCGCTGACGCAACTTTTTCGGCGGCTCAGCGCACCGGACCCTTTTCTTCCTCGAACGTTGCTGTCGCGGTCCCGACTGCTAACGGACGCGGTTCTGCTCAAGGTCAGCCAGTCGGCATCGATTTCGATGGCAGCGTGGATCGGATCGTTAGCGCTGTTGTTCTGGTATTTCCACCTCGTTACTCCGGTATCGCTAATCGCGAACCTGGTTGTTGTGCCAATAGCATTCCTGATCCTCGCCGTTTCGCTGCTGTCGCTTGTGTCCGCGCCGCTGCTGCCCTGGCTCTCAACCACGTTCAATAATGCAAACTGGCTTCTGGCTAAACTGGTGATCGCTGTGGTGCACCTTTTTGCGCAATTGCCTAGCGGGCATCAATATGTGTCGCGACCCCCCGGTTTGGGCAGTGCGTTGGCCCGGATTACGGTGCTGGATCTGGGAGCTGGAGCAGCCGTGCATCTTCGGACCAGGCACGAGCATTGGCTGCTCGACTGTGGTAGTGAACGCAACTACAAGCGCGTTGTCCGCGAGTATCTTCACTCTGCCGGAGTCAATCGGTTAGGCGCCCTCTTCCTAAGCCACGGTGATGCTCAGCATATTGGCGGCACCGAGCGGCTTCTGCCGGAACTTCCGCCGGTACTCCTGATCGATAATCCGGCCCCTGATCGTTCACGTACTCACAAGCGGATCCGCCAATTGATCAACAATTCGGCGCTCCACGTTATTCGGCCGGCTCAGCGGGATGCGTTGAAAGCAGATGAAGGAATCATATCGACGATCGTGTATCCGCCGCGGCAGTTTTCGACACCGGTTGGCGATGACCAGGCACTGGTTGTGCAGTTGAAGTTTGAACACGGGCCGCGAATTCTCCTAATGTCAGACAGCGGTGTGGCCACAGAGAACGCCCTTCTTCACTCCGGACTCGACCTGCGGAGTGACGTCATCATTAAAGGACAGCATCACTCCGGCAGATCCGGTTCCCTGCCCTTCCTGGACGCAGTTCAGCCGAAATTGATTGTCGCTACCTCGTGCGATTTTCCGAAGCACGAGCGGGTTGACGATCAGTGGGTAGAGGAACTGCGTAGCCATGACATCAAGATCTTCCGGCAAAACGAGACTGGTGCCGTGGAACTTTCGGTTTGGCCGGAAAGATGGCAGGCGCGCGCCTACCTGACGGGTGAAACCTTCCGTAGCACTAACCGGTGAATCCTCATTCCGGCCGCCGTAAACCTTTCTTCGAACGTCGTCTGCGGAAGGCCCCATGCTGCGGCGACGCTCTCCAAGAGCGAAGCGTCTTCCGCAGCTCGCTTAATGGCCGAAAAATATTCG
>C688J18823_10001080_pt1 | contig 16661 bp, 44 predicted proteins | sample HopSoiMetagenom1_FD_18823 | JGI IMG/M metagenome (IMG submission 18823) | reverse complement strand
TGCTCTTTTGTAAAGCAATTCTCTTTTCTCGCCTATTGTAATTTCCTTTGTGTCCTTACCAATAACAATTTCAATATCCCCCCCCCCGGGAACATAATAATAAATAAAACGCATCCCTTTAAAATCCTCAATGGTGTTATAGTAAACAGTACTACCGCATATCTTTTTTATAAGACCATTTAATTCATCCTCCCTTCCCACTACAGTAGGGATAAGAATAGATAATAATGGCTGTGTCATTTGTTTTCTATTAAGTGTAAATCCGATAAATATTTTTCAATCCCTTCACCTTTTATTTTGTAATAAAGTTTTTCGTCTACATCCCAACCTATCCGTTGCTGATCTAAAAACATTTGGTCAGGTGGAAATTCTTTATAGCCATACGCGCTATTAAAATGTTGATAGATTGAATAGCCCGTGTAGTGGTATTTTCCCAAATACTTTGCCGCATCTTCTGCGAGATTATCGCAAAATAACGATACAAATTGCGGATCGTACACCCATCCAAACCTATCAAACCACCCTCTACCAGAAATAAAAAGAGTGCTAAGGGCTGATTTTGTGTCGGGATCTAAGTATGCAATGTAGTGGGAAAAATCATGGGATATTTGGTTGAAGTCTACCCTAAGACAGTCATCCCATCCGAATAGTGTAAATCGCTGGTCATCCGAGAAATTAGCAATTATACTCCAATCCTTCCATTCGTCAGGCATCAAATAAAAATCCCTGTTAATTGCGTGAATTTTATTATCGCTTGTGCCGTAGATTATGTGGGCGTTCTTGTACTTTGCTATCCTGTCCCTCACTTCTTCATTATTCATTTTATGATCGTCTAAATCGGCTGTAATGAGGACACGGATATGGTCGGGTTGAGAACAAAGATTATAGATACTATCCATTCCATCAAAGAACCTTTCCGGCCTCCCCCGTGTAGCATATTTTACTAAGATTTTAAAAGGCCATGTACTCATAACAAATCTAATCTTTTTTTTTGCTTGTTTTTGTTTCGATAACTATTCCTACATAGTCTAAAAGCATTGGCTTTACCCATAAACATTGCTGGTCTTCGTGCCTTACTGATATGCCTGAATTTTCTGGGAAAATGATAATGTCATTAATGGAATAAACTTCTTTTAATTCATTGCTTACCGCTAACACTTTGCCTTTTTGTAGAACAGTATCATTGATAACTATACCTCCGCTTGTTTCTACTTCCTGGGCTGATAAGGGGAGAACTATTAGGGTTTGACCTTCTGGCTGAATTGATTGCATTTTGTTGGTTTATGTAAAAAAATATAAATCGGCTTTGTAATCTTCCCAATCGAAAAATTTATTGTTCTGTTTTTCTATTTTTGGCTTTACCGTTCGTGGAGTATTAACCCCCAATTCCACCATTTTTCTCCAAACTGTTGCTTGCGGTAAAGATAACTTTTTTGCAATTTCATAGGAAGAAAGCCCCTTAGATTGTAGTTCTACCACAACCTCTACTTGTTCTGGGTTAAGTATTAGTTTATTTCTTCCCAACTGGTTTTTAGGATTTTAACTCTAAAATTACTTTTTATTTTTAATTTCAAAAATCTTCGCCCGTATCTCTTGCTCCCATTTTGCCTGATCCTGAAAGTATGGATTAGGGACATATCCTTTGCTCAACCATGCTTCATAACGTTGAATAAGGTCTTCACTCATAGTTGAGGTTTTGATTTTAATTCTTCGACAGCTTCTGTTATCATTTTCTTTAGTTCTTCAAATTGTATTGGGGTGAAGTCCTTTGGATGGAATACTTGTAGTCTTATGTCTTCACAATCTCCTTCTATTGACATTCTGGATGGGACAGCGAATACATGATAGTCTGGCATTTTGTTAGCCATTACCTCATTCATAGTTGCCATACTTATATCATTCAATCCGTCAGGAAGGTAGTATATAACGGCTATCGGTTTTGGCTCTGTACTCATAGTTGTATAGAAGGGTTTAAAATGCTTTGCGTCCGTGGGAAATAATTATTGTTTTTGGCTCTCCTTCCTTATTGATATTCTCGCCTCGAATTTCATCCATACCTAAATCATCTTTACCAATAGTTACGATATAATGCTTTGACTGATTATTGCTAATATCCCTTATGCTTATCAAATCGCCGTCATTGATTTTAAGTTCTTTCATAATCCTATGTTTGAAGGTTTAAAAAATACCGTAGCGTGGGGATTAGATAGGTTTGGGAAAACAAGGCCAACCCCGTTGATCGCTACAGTAAAAAGTTTAGTTGTATTCATATTCCATATTCGACCTTGTTTCCCGCTGCTAAGGTAATAGGCTCTTATCATATTTCCTAATTTTTTTTAGGTAGAATAATGCTCAATCACATTTTTAAGTTGTGAGTTGTCCAGTTTATGAAATTTTCTTTTTTGACTTTCCATTTCAATTACAGCCGCTTCACCAATTTTATTTACTAAGAATTTCCTATAATTCAATTCTGCTTCGCCTCCTTTATTTAGGTGCATTGATAAATTTGAGAATGATGAACCAGCGTGGCAATTATCTTCATCAAAACGCAAAGCATAGCATCCACGTTCCACATAATGCAATACGTTCACAATCTTTTCTCCATTATCATCTACTGCATCTAAGTGATATTTTTGCCCGTTGCATGGGTCGGTGATATATCCATTGGCATCAGCATCGCGCCTTTTTATAAAATCACCAAACGATTTATCCGCAGTTTTAAGAAGCAAAGACCTATTGTTAGCTTCTCCTCCCAAATTACGTACTTTACCTTCTATACCGGAACGTAGGGATCTTTTTTCTTTGGGCTTTAGTTTTTTTGCTGCATCGGCTCTATCCCTATCTCTTTGGTTAGCTTTTTGTATTGCTTGTGTTGTTTTATTTCCACGGTGGCAGGGGATGCAGTGTAGTTCCTTTTTTACCTTAACGCAATTAACTGACTTAGCCCCGCAAAGAACGCAATCCCCAAATTTTGATGAAGCAATGTAACTCATACTATTTCCTCGTTCTCCAAATCAATAATAATGTTAGTGGAAGTTGAGCAAAGGATATTTGTATAAGTAAATTCCTGTGCTTCTTCTAAGGTTTTAAATTGGGCTATGTTACCCGTTTCTTCTCCTTCGTCATCGCCCTCCATTATAGGCAATGCAATGGTTTTACTTTCATCATGGATGCTTTGTCGTTTGCAAATGATTATATACATGGTGTTTGTTTTTTACGGTTTAAATGTGTCTCCACAATAAAGGTTCATCCAATGGAAGGTTTTTATCTGTCTTATCGCCAGCTGTAGCCCAACCCGCTTTACAGCCACCAAATTGATTTCCTGCCATACACACAGGGCGGTCACTCCAAAAGGCATCACAGTTATCCGATTCGTCTGTACCGTCTCCGTAACTAACCTCAATGGTTATTCCTGATTTTGGAGCCGTAGTAATAGGTTGCCATTCGTTTGATATTTCAGGCTTTAATGCTGCCGCTAATGTTTCAAATAAGTCCATGTTTTTTTATCTATTAGTTTATATTGGGGTAGATAACTCATTCTATTTCCGGTTTATTAGACCCATCCATTATCCAGCTAAGGGTATCGAATAACCCTCTTTCATATTCATCTAATTCTCTCTTGTTTTTCTTTTCATAAAGATCATCTAAAAGACTTTGCATTTCTGCGGGTGACGCGGTGTTCATATAGTTTTTATGTTTGTGTGTATAATTGTTTAATAAATATTTTTCCGTATTCAGTAAGATGCAATCCCCGATAATCTTCTCTCCATTCTATAATGCCTTTATTAAGTAAGGTCATTGTTGCTGGTTCTTTATCTGAATATGCGGGTTTGTAATACCCACGCTTTTCAATAGTAGCTAATATCTGTAAATGCTTTTTAGAAGGTTTTAATATTTTTCCCCTGGTTGTCAATATTTTTTATTTTGTACTGGTTATGATTACATTGAATTCATAGTTTGTTTGCGAAAGCTGTAAAATACTCTTTTGGTTCTCCGTCTTGATTCCATATAGGAATTAAAAAAGGCTTTCGGTATCTTATTCTATGCTGTACATAATGACTACCCCTCCTTCGCCTTTCCCCCATGTATGTAAACCACAAGCAGCTATCCATACGTTTCATTCTACGTATACATCCTTTGTTTTTCCTTTTACATATATTGCTTCTTAGATAATCAGCAACCACCTTTTCTAGTGTGATATATGCCATTAGTCTTTTTTATTTTCAATAATTGAAATTACTTTATACCAAAAATCTATCCAATACGCCTCTTGAAATTCCTCTGCATATACTTTCATTGTTTCAGCAACATCAATAGCCTTTTCTTTATCGTATTCTGAAAGATACTCCTTTGCTTTATTTTCGGGCGTTACTGGCATAACGTATAGTATAGGTGTTGAGGGGGTTAGTGGTTATCGCATTCGTTTCTTTCTCCAACAATATAGTCTTTAAGGTCTTTTGGCAAATCACCAAACTTCATTTCCTCGTACAATTCATCGCCTATCTTTTTATACCAGTAGGGAAGATGATAATATTTAGTTCCGTTTACTTCTACCATTTGCCCGGCAGTTTCAATAAACTCGCTATCTGTCTTTATTAGTTTTAATCTTTGGGTGCTCATTTGAATGTTTTTGCAAGTTTACGCATTAGGTTTTGAATATCCTAATATTTTTTGCATTATTTCTTTTTTAAAAGATTTTTCAAGATTTGTTTGGATTTGTGATTTATTTGTTTTTATATTTGCATGAACAATATTTAACGACTATGAATTTTAAAGGATACAGAGAAGTAAATGTTCCCGAACTGGAAATTAAATTACTTTCCGCTTTTGGAAAGTCTGAATTATCAAGAGTGGATATAGCCTCCAAATTAAAAACATCCTCCCAAACAATAGATAATGCTTTTTTAACTGTATTAAGTACAAGGGAAGGCTGCGTAACGTTTAAGGCATCCGATAGAATAGTGTGTCAAGTAGCAAACGCTTTGGGGTTAAGTTTAGCTATTGTAGAAACGGGGCAAAAGAGGTACTATATAAAGAATGGGAAATAGTACACTACAAATAAATGATTAGTTCTTTTAAAATTATAGGTTTTGGTAAAGGGGATGATTTTATTGGAGACCTCGATAAAAATGGAAAGATACCACACAGCTTGAAAACCTGTTTACAGAGAGGACGTTGGTAGATGCCAATAATACTTCCCTTTACTAAAAACTATTTGCATCCTTTCCTTTTTGTCAATAAAATCTCTTAACATAGGGAATAGGGCAAAAATGGGATGCAAAATAAATTGGCTACACAACGGACAAGGCTTAGGCTCAAAAGCACTTCACCAATGGCGGGAGAACTGAAATATATTTCTTTTCCTTTGAACCGCATAATGACTTGCTGAAATAAGAGGTAGGTAGCGCGTGGTTGACCAGTAGCCAATTTTTAAAATAATAACATAGTTCAAACAGTTAAATATACAGTAACATGGCAAAGAAACAAGAAGTAGAAAAAGTATCTCCGGCATTATGCCTTAGATCATTGCAGTCATTCCACGAGTCAGTAACCATGCTGACAAACATTATCCCCGCAACTATTGATTATATAAGGGATAACCCAAGTGATAATAAAACATATCAAGAACACCTTATTAAATTATTGGAAGAGCATCAAGAAACGGTTAAATCATTTTACAATTAATCAATGCTACATCAGTCTATAAAGGACTTTCTGGAAAAGAACAATGTAGTGGAGATAAACCCAGTGCTGGAAAATTCGCGGAGTAGTAGAAAGGTAGGTTATCATTACCAAGTGGAAGATTTTAAAAAACAGTGGGAGCTAATGTTGGACTTGGAAGTATTGATAAAGAAAAAACAATTAAGCTACTCCCTATCAGAATACAATGGTAAAGGAGACTTTATTTTGTTTCTAAATAATTGAGGGCTTTAATAATCTGTTTGAGTAAATGTAGAACAGTCCTTTGATAAGCCAAGTCCTTAATACGGTTGTTCTACTATTGGCAACCGTTATTTTTGAAAGCAACTAAACTTAAACTATATGTGGATTTTATTTTTAATTCCTATTTATATTGTTTCCGCTTTTGCTGTTTATCGCTATCATAAAATAGCCTATTCAAAAGGGGGGATATGGGAATACTTAAATCCATCTACCGGCGATAGCTTTATAGTTTTTACTCCGGTGATTAATACGTTAGCGGCAATCATTTTTAATCTTTGTGGAAAACCAAAATAAAAAACAACAAACCCATGTTACAATCAGCAAAAGAAAGATTACTCCGTGAACTTAATAAAGTTCCCATTAAGCCAAAGAAAAGAAGGCTCCCGCAAATGCCCAATGATAAGTGGCAAGAAATGATTAATGCAATTAAATCAAACTCCTATCCCAATAATTCAATTTCACCAATAAATACTTTAATCAATGAACAACCCGCAAACAAAGAGAGAGTTTACTGATTTTTCAGAAGCACAAGACGGTTGGGGTAATACCCAATATGATATTAATGAGAGTCTACTAAAAAGACTTGAGGAAGAATCAGAAGATACTTATGAGACTGATTTTGATTTTTCACCGCACGAAACCTTCGACTAATGGAAACAAAGTTCCCTTATATACTAGATACCGAAACGTTTAGAGACGCAGAAACAAACCAATGGATAATATACTGTGAAAGGTTTGAATTATCATCTTATGGAAAAAGTATTGATGAGGCGACGGAAATGTTAAATGAGATAATAACCGATATTATTTTAAGGTCAATGACACCAGAACAGCCTATAGAAACGCCCTTTACATTTACCAGCGAGACAGGTTTTACAACAACCAATAGCGATAAAAATTTAACCCCATGACCAACCCGCTTGACCAATTAGCAACCAAAAAAGCAAAGGAAGTAATAGCCCATATCCCCGATAAAAAAATCAGGAACTACTTCTTTAAACAAATTATATCCAGCCATTCTAAAGAGATACAGCAGTCTCAATGCAGGTTCTGGATAGAGGTGGAGAGGGAGTGTAAAAAATATTTTGTAACAATTAAAAAATAAAAACTATGGCTTACGAGTATGACGATGACGTTAAATACGGAATCAAAAAAGGAAAGGGAATTATTATTTGGGTAGTCGCGTTTTGCCTTTTGGTGAGTGCGGGTTTATTTACCTGTCATTTGATGAGGCAGGCAACTCATGTTGACGATGCGGTTATTGTTTATGAAGAGTATCAGGAAATTTACAACACCTGCGCTCAATTAAATACTGACTTGTGCAACATGAACGCAGCCGATGAAAAAGATAAAATGTTTGAGCAGTTCAGCAAACCGCAACGGGTACTGGCTATTAAAACAAATCTCAATCGCTGGGTTGAAACTTACAACGCTAAATCAAAAATGTGGGGGCGTTCTTTGTGGAAGTCCTCATCGCTACCCTATCAAATTTCAGTACAGGATTTTAATTGTTACACATCTAAATAAAACTAAAATGAAAAAATCAGCTCAATTACTTGCAATCGTTCTTATCGCATCATTATCAATTTTTGGCAGTTGTGGAGAAACTAACCAAAATAACACAAGCGCCTTGCAGGAACAGAACCACACTGAACAAAATCAACAGAACTTAAATAAGGTTCAGCCGCCGCCAAATATTTCATGGAGCCTGGAAAGAGATAATCTTATTAAGAGGTTTAAACTACAGAATGACAGAGCGGTAATGTTTTTTATGTACATATTTGTAGAAGGGGTTGCCGATCCTATCGGATATTATCAAGTGAACAAAGTGAGCAGCGTTAACAGCCAACTTACAAGCACACAGCAATTAGTACAGGGTGATGGCGGCGAACGTAATATGGATTTTGTAATGGAAAGCCCCGCAGAAGATGGCAGCTATGGAACAAATGGCAATGCGGTATTTGGCTTTACGCCGGAACAAATTTATCTCGAAACAAACATGAAATACATTACGTCAACTGTTCCATTAACGTTTACAAGGCCTGTTAACCGTCTTGCAATAATTACAGGAAAAGAAGCGCAAGATATGTTGGAGGTATCTAAAAAGGCAATGCAATAGCCCTTCCGTTGCGTCACCGTGATTGAAAAGGGAGTGTGTATTATTAACTAACGTAAAAAGATAAATGAAGATGATACAATTAACTAACGCTATTGAACGCTACGGGAAATTAATACTTAATGAATTGAAGGAAGCAAATATAAATTGTTGGCTTGCTGGCGGTGCTTTGCGGGATTACTTTTCTGGCGTTCGGGTTAATACCGATTATGATTTATTTTTTCCTAGTGAGGGCGAGTATGGCAAAGCGGAAGTGTACTTTAAAGCTAAGGATGCTAAAACAATTTGGGAAAGCGCCAATGGGATGAAGATTGAATACAATGGTAAAAAATTCGATCTGGTTAAAAAGTATTTCGCTACTCCGCAAGAAACCATTGAGGCTTTTGATTTTACCGTTTCAATGTTTGCGATTGATGGCGATAAGGTTTATTATGGTGAGACTACATTCATGGACTTAGCCAAGAGACAATTAATGATAAACAAAATTACTTATCCCGCATCCACCATGTCAAGGGCGTTCCGGTATTATAAAAAAGGGTTTTCAATGTGTCAAGGCGAGATGAAGAAAATGGTAGAGGCGATTCAGGATATGCCAAAGGTAGAATCGGTAGAGCAACAGTCAGATGAATTTGAGCCGCCATCCGGCGATAGCATGGCTTTCTTTTCTGGTATCGACTAACCTCATCCCCACCAACCAGGCCATAGACAAAAACAGTGTACACTAAACAACTTGAAATATGAGTAATGATTTATTTGGCGATAATGTAGAAGTGATTAGAACGTTAGGTTTTTATCAACCGTTCTGTACCGCTATGCTTCATGGTAAGACAGAGACACGTTGGGTTAAGGTAGGGCGTAAGCCATCTACGCCATTGGGAAAATATTTGCTGTATTCAACAAAGAAAAGATGTAGTAATGCGGATTTGTTTAATTGGTGTGGGATTGAAATAATCAATCAACTGTATGCTGAAATAAATAATGACGCAACAAAACAATTGGATGGGTACGCGATATGTGTTGGTGATTTAGTAAAGGTTGAACCATTGACACCGGAACATAAAAATACCTTCGTTGAATATGTTGGTGAAAAGCTGGAGAAAATTAAGGGTGTTGATGTTCATAAAAAACAATGGGCTTTGATATTTGAAAACGTTAAGTCAATACGGCCCTTCCTCTTTGAACATGGGAAGCAAGGGGTAGGTATATTCCCTGTAACTGAATATCATAAAATCATTACTCAATAAATAATACCCCCACATGGAAGAACTATTAAAGGAACTGCACTTTAAGCAGATAAGAAACAAGGAGTGGGAACTATCGGTTAAAAGTTCCATACTTAGAAGCTGCCGGATCGTTGTTGATAAGATTGAAGATGAATGGTACATATTCATTTGGTGTTACCAGGATCATGAATCAGGGAACGGACTGGTTTGTATCAGTAGAAAATTATACTCTGCCTATGCAGTAATAACAATTATTAATTGGGTTAAGGGGCAATAGGAAAGATAACAATTTAAAAATTGAAATACTATGAACAATAGAATAACGATAACGGAAAAGCAAGCGCAACAATTCAATAAAATGTTGGATGCGTGTAGGCAAATATCTAAAGGCTACCAAACTCCCGCCCAAATTCTCAAAAGCTCTAAGAATGATTGGGGGTTGGATTATGCAGAGGCTTTGGAAATGTCCTATGAGAACATACAATTGACGGCTTTAATAGCAGTCAAAAACGTTAAGCCTATCCCCACCATTTAATAAATAACCCACCCGCTCATGCAACAAGGACAAGATATTTATTTTCAGGGCAAAATATATCAAGGATGCGATCCGGGCGAAAGCCGGTATAACTATCCGTCTGTAGAAGTTGCTGGATCGCATACGTTTGTTGATGGGCAATCAGTAGTTCTGGGAACTGATTATAAACTGGCAAAAAACTGTATTGATCCTGAGTGTACTGAACCAGAATTAACCGACATACATTCTACGTGCTGCAATACCGTCGCCATCCCCCTTACAGTAGCCCATAAAGATAACAGTGAGGCAAGAGATAAGGCAAAGGTGCTAGTAGATATGTTTAGGAGTTGCTTACGTGCCAGTAGCGAAGTTCGGGAAATACAGCAAGCCAAACAATGCGCCCGGCTCCATTGTGATGAAATGATTAAGCAGTTTGGAGATGAGTATAATAAAAAAGTTGAGACCTATAATAACAACTGCGGGCTTATTATAAAGGATTGCTTGTTGGGTAAAAATGCTCCAGAAACCCTTAATACAATCAAGGACATAATGGAGTATGCTGATTATCTACAACGATTATTTAAAGAAGCAGCAGGATCGCCCCTACAGGCAGAGGGAGCTATAAGGGAAGGGTTAAATGCGGAGACGTTGCGTGAAATGTTTAATGTTTGGAAAGCGGAAGCTAATGTCAATCCTCAAACAAGTGGTGGAACTATGGTACTTCGCAAGTTTAAGGAATTTTTTGAGTGGCTTGAAAAGCAATCCCTGCGACTTGGCTGGGATGAAATGAATAAAATTGTTGATGACTGGGAAAAAACAACTAAACAATGAAATATATACCACGCCATACGCAATCTATTGAAATTGAGTTTTCGAGCAAAGGGCTTCTGTTATTTAGGGCTACATTGCCATTAAAAAATAAACCCGCAAGCATATATGAATGGTATAAGCGTACAAAAATAGCTGTCGCCAGTTCAGAAGAAATACCTGTGTGGCAAATTAAGGGAAAGCATACAATAATAAAAAGCGTTCACCTTGATAGAATAATTTTTGAATGGGCTCGTGGTTTTGCTATTGATCTTCCCGACGATGCCACATCCTATGACTATAAAATAATCCTTCATTATCTGGAAGGTTTAAAAATGTCACTTCAGTAATAACCCCATCCTCTTCTCAAAACAGAAGGTAAAACACAATAAGTAAAATATAAATTATGACATACAAAGAATTATTTGACAAACTACCGCCTTGGCAACTTAACGAAGAAATTGTTGTTTTTAAAGGCGATGAAGAAACCGGAACTCCTATTTATACCGATACGCAGGGAGAAGATTTTTATTGGATGGATGGTGACTGTTATGGGGATTTAAAGTCGGTTAATGAATTCCTTGTATCAAACAAAAAGGGATTTCCTAACGATGATTTACAGATTGAAGACTTTACACTTATCCCAAAAGGAACTTTATTTATTCATCTTGACGAAGATTAATCAACCCCCTCCTAAAAAATAAAAAGCATAGGAAGGGATTTAACCAAGTAAAAAATTATTTATGATAACGATTATTGCTATTTACGCTAATTACCTCATCATTATTTTGTAGTGGTCAGGTAATACGCTCTAGTCCCAATGGCTTTTTTTATTATTCATCGCCGACACCCCAACCGACAAAACAGTTTGATACTGTCAGGGTAATAATTGCTTCTGTCAGATACTTCTATAATTCACAGTCCCGCTTATTGGACTTATGGATATTCGGTAAGAAAACTAATACCGGAAGGTTGGTATAACGATATGTTTCAATCATGGTATTGGGAGCATGTATTTTATTTAAATGAATACACTAAGCCAATTGCTAAAAATATAATAATCTGGCAAACAAAATAACCCCCATCCCCCCTTTTTTTTGCAGAGAGGGGCACACGGGGGATAAAAAAAAGAAAATTATGAACAGCAAAGAATGGTTATCGGTAATACAACAAGCGGACAATTATAATCCAGCTATGACACCATTGATTTTAAAATATGGACAGTTGTTAGTGTCAGAGCAATCCCCTCACACCTCAGAAGATATAAGACAGATGGCGGAGGAGAGATACCCAGATGACAATAATCCATTCAATCAGTTCTTTGTTGAGCGTGATCGTTCAGCCTTCATCGCAGGGGCCGGAGCTACACGTAAGTAAACGATAAAACAAAATAATCATGCACACTTTCTTCTGCATATCAGGCATAGTGCTTTGGATTGCTATAGGCGTAGTTGTTACTGTGTATGTGTTGTTGTTTTTAATATCCCTTTGCATACCCAATGAAATTGATGATAAATATTAAACCCAATTAAAACATAAATATTATGACCGCAAAAGCAGCTCTTGCAAAAGCCTTACTTGATGGTCGGGTACTTAACATTAAAAATTGTTTTGACCTTATTGGATTAACTAATTGCCCCCGTGAAATATCCAGAATGATAGAACAACCATTTGGAGTAATTGTATCTCGTACAAATATGGACGGTAAGTCAAGATACGGACAAGCGGTTACATGGACTAACTACCGGCTAAACAACACCGATCATAACAAAGAAGGAATACAAAAAATGAGAGATTATGTAGCAGAACAGTTAGGATTAAAAACAGAAAAAAGAAAACCAGAACCCGCAGGTAAACTATTCAGGCAGGTGGATTTATTTTAGTTATGGAAAATAAATATTGAGAATTATTTTGTGGATTGAAAAATAGTATTACTTTTGGATTGCTATAACAATAAATAAAGTATTTAAAAAAATGAATTTTAAAGAAACTTATCTATCTTTGTCTTTCATAAGCCGCATTCCAGTGGCAGTTTTTAGTACTTTATTTATATAGCAGGGCTACTTGGTTTTCCGAGTAGCTTTTTTTATGCCCATACCTAAACCATAGGATTAATAGCCTTTCGGGAGCATTTCAACGAATGGGGCTTTTTAAGGGGCATAGATGATGCTACATTGGGGGTAGGGTTAAGCATCACCTGAGCGTTGAAAAGAGAAACAGGCGAACCTACAGGTGGTCAGAAACACCTTACAGTTTACTCAAGCTATCGATCACTGGCGATACGATGGAACGATGAACGGAGACCTGACGGTTAAACGCAGAGTTATCATTCATTCGGGAACGCCGACCTCCAATTCTAAAGATTGGTGACAGCGGCTGCATTTCCCGAATCCTAAAAAGCCTTTCTTGTTTCCGCAGATTGTAAATATGCGTTTATGTATTTTAAAGTAAGTATAAATAAGCAGAAAAAAAATAAAGGTGGTAAAAAGCCTAATAGAAAGAAAGTACGTAAGGTAGATAGAGATATTGCCAATACGTATAGGATGTGGACACCTATAACCGAAAGTAAACGGTCATTCTTTGTATGGAAAGGAAGATGGGAGTTTTCTCCAAAGGAAATGGAAATATATAGTATATTAAAAGGAATGAACCTTAAATTTTACAGAGAGATTTCATTCGATATGGTTAAAAGGTTTGACTTTTATATCCCATTAGTTGATTTGGTCATAGAATATGATGGTAAACATCATTTTTCTGAATTGGGTGCAATTAACAATGATAAGTTTAAAGAGAAAATCTTAGAAAGACTAGGCGTTAAATTTATTCGATACAATAAAACTCATAAATTAGAGGAACAAATTAAACACGACCTGATATATCACCCTGTTTTACTCAACCAATCCAAAAACGATTAACCATGTTCATATCGAAATTATTTTTAGAGGCATGGCGTGAATGGAAGCAACATAAAGCAGAAAAGGGTAACCCATATACCCCCACCGCAGAAACAAGGGCGTTATCGGTTCTGTTTAAAGAAAGTCATGGTGTAGAGGATTTGGCTATACTGTCAATAAACGAAAGCATAGAAAATAATTGGGCTAAAATTTATATCTCAAAAAACTACAACAATGGAACAGGGCAAGGAAATACAAACAACGGACAATCTAATTTTAGAGATAGCGTCAAAGACGAGCTTGATAAACGCTATGGAAACAGGGAACAGGCAGCAAATTAGTATCATTCTAAGGGATTTTAAATCCTCACAGGGCGTAGTTAAGTTTGATAAGGTGTTATCTATTCCAATGGCTGACAGGATACCCCAATTAGCCGCTAAGAACTTTACAAAGATAGTTACGATAATATCGGCTGCTTTGACCTTGTGCTTTGAAAGTATGAACCTGAAACGTGGGATGAACCAAATGCAGGTTGTGGATTTGGCAGAAGCAATTATTGACAGTTCCGGCGAAGATAACCTTGCAATGGAGGATTTAATGTTGTTCCTTCAAAAATTAGTACGTGGGGAATATGGGGCAATGTATGAAAGCATGGATATACCAAAGTTTATGACAGCCTTTGAAGAATATAGAGAGCAACGTTGGCAGCAGTTAAATAATATTCGCTATGAACAATCTTCCCAACACAAGGCTTTAGGAGATACGGAAAAATCTGGACAGGTTGATGAGCTTTCAGAACACTTTGCAAAATTAGGGGGTACTATAAGTGGGTTAAGAAGCAAAGTGTCTGAATTAAAACAAGAAAATTATAGCCTTAAAATGGACAAATAATGAATGACACAAACATAAATACAATGCTCATTGAAAGATTTATACCGCTTTATACAGATTGGTTTTATAAACAAGAGGATGATAGTGATGAAAGATTTTCTCTTATTAGCGGATATATTTGCCGCTACGTTTTATATATACTATATGTGCGATTTGTGAGAGATGATAATATAACTAAACTGGAAGATTTACCACTAGATAAAAAAGAAAAGTATTGGCGTCTGGCAAAGATGTATTACAAAGGAGATAATGAATATCAAAAAATAAGAGCATCAACCGGAGCGTATGTTCTCGAACTTATTACCTCAACTTTTTAAATTATGAAGCATTATTATCAACAGAACGTATCACTAACACCAGATCAAGTAGAATTTGTAAAAGCCAATAAGGATAAAATGAATGTAGGTGAATTGGCAAAGATGTTAGGATTAACATACGGTAAGGTTCATAATAATTTGAAAGTTTTAGGACTGGTAAAAAGAAGAAAAGCAGTTGTTGTTAAAATGGATGGATATTTTGATGTGGAAGAATTTCAATACAGGTACTACAATTTTTAACCCAGCATAAGGGGGTTAACTCCCCCCGAAATGAAAAATGAAAAAAGATGTGTAAGAAGTATAGACCAAGTAACGGAACAGAAGGAATAATATTCATGTCTAATTTTTGCGACCATTGCATACATGATAATGGAGATGATAAACTTTGCGATATTATAATGCTTACAATGGGATTATACACTAACGATAAAGAATACCCTGAAGAATGGACTTATAATGAAAGTGGTAAACCGATATGCACTAAGTATGTAAAGTTTGATTGGGGACGGGATGATGATGGTAATTGGATTTGCCCACCGCCTCCACCAATAGACGACCCAAACCAACTATGCTTACCATTTATATTTCAGGAATTAGGAATAAAGGAAACTAATAAAGCCCTTGTATAATGGCAGCAACTAAAAAAGCACTTAACCCAATGCAACTGGAATTTATTTTTGATAATGTAGGAAGAATGAAACAAAAAGATATTGCAGCGCATTTACAAGTTTCCCCCGCTTGCATAAATAAAATAATCCACCCCAAAGCAAAAGTTGTATTAATGGATAATATTTTCGATATAGATAAAGAAGCAAGAAAGTACGGATACTTATGAGGAAAGGGGAGAATTATAAAGAACCAGATATTTACCAACCAGCAGATACAAAAGAATATGAATTTTTTGGAACGGAAATAAACAACCCTATAGTATGTTCAACTTTTGGATGCAAAAACCATTTAAAATTAACAGAAAGATTGATGGGTAATATTTGCTTTAACTGTTCACAAAAAACAAACGACATTCAACCAAGTAAATTCGTTCAATACTAAACACAATCACTTTTTATAACCAATTTAAACATTTAAAAATTATGGATTATCAAAACGCAGGAGTAGAAAACAAAAAGAGTACCGAAATGGACAGGATCATTAATGGGCTAAGTGAGCAATTAGACCGAATGGCTAAAAACAATGAACGATTGAAAAGAATAGGTTAAAGGATTCATCGGAACCGAATGCATCAGGTAAAGAAGGTATTCCACAACAGACAGGCTCTATGACATCACTTAGTAATTATTTGGAAATACTAATCAATCAAAACTGTTCCTGCGCAGGGCAATTGGAAAAGATTGAGGAATTAATTTAACGCCGTCCACAATAAAAAGCAAAAGGCAAACGTTCTTAGTAGGTAGGTTTTTTTATTAGAATAGTTTTTGGATATTGGATAACAGCCCGATTATTTTTATAGTCGGGTATTTTTATTTTGTATATTTGGATTATGAAAACAATAAAGCAAGTTGATATTGTTCCTGTTTTTTTAGATGGCAAGGTTTCGGATATAATTCCGTCTTCAATGGAAGAAAATAAAATCTATGTCTCAAAAGACCATGATGGGATAGCTTTTAATTGCTTGTGCGGTTGCGGAGATTTTACAATGATGCCCGTTAATCAAAAGCCAGAAGGCTGGCAACTTGAAGTAAATGACGAAAAGATTTCATTGCTAGGCTCAATACTTCAAGGTAACTGTAAGTCTCATTATATCATCACTAACAATAAGGCAAACTTTGTATGAGTTGGCACATACTTCCAACAAATGATTTAGAGCCACACGAAAAAACAACAACGTGCAAGTGCGAGCCAAAAGTACAGATACAGGAAAATGGAGAGATGCTGGTAATTCATAACTCATTTGACGGAAGGGAAGTCGTAGAGAGAATGGCGGCTGAAATTCTAAAG
>C688J18823_10001079_pt1 | contig 16667 bp, 16 predicted proteins | sample HopSoiMetagenom1_FD_18823 | JGI IMG/M metagenome (IMG submission 18823) | reverse complement strand
CCAGGCGGCCGGTTTTGATTATATATGCGGGCAAAAGTCCCATAGGGTCCGCGGTGAAAGATCGTCGGGCGGGCCAGATTGCGGAGGTGGGCCCGGCGGCCCACTTTTTGTTTATGGCCCCTGCTGTTTTGCTTGGAAAACCGCGTTTTGCCGACTGAGACCGACGAGATCGCCCGGATCATCGAGCCCTCGCTCGAGGCGATGGGCTACCGGGTGGTGCGCATCGCCTTTATCGGCGCCCGCGGCGCCACCTTGCAGATCATGGCCGAGCGCACCGATGCGACGGCGATGACGGTTGAGGATTGCGCCGAGATCAGCCGCGCCGCTTCGGCGTTGCTCGATGTCGCCGACCCGATCGCCAGCGCTTATACCTTGGAAGTCAGCTCGCCCGGTATCGACCGGCCGCTGGTCCGCCCCGAGGATTACGAGCGGTTCGCTGGGTTCGAGGCCCGCATCGAGCTGGCGCGCCCGCTCGACGGCCGCAAGCGGTTTCGTGGCCGCCTGCTCGGACGCAGCGATGCGGGCGCACGCATCCTGGCCGAGACCGGCGAAGTGACCCTGCCTTTCGACGCAATCGCCCGGGCAAAGCTGGTGCTCACCGACGAATTGGTCGCCGCGGCGCAACGTGACGCCGCCAAACCTGCCCCTTCCTCTCAGACGCATTGATCCACGGGTAGAACATGGAAACCACCGTCGCTTATGCCCGCCCCGAACTGTTGCAGGTCGCCGACACGGTGGCGCGCGACAAGGGCATCGACAAGGACGAGGTTCTGGAAGCGATGGAGCAGGCCATCCAGAAGGCCGGGCGCTCCAAATACGGGCAGGAATACGACATCCGGGCGGAGATCGACCGCCGCTCCGGCGAGATCCGGCTGTTGCGGTTCCGCGAGGTGGCCGATCCAGTCGAGAACGAGGCGACCCAGATCCCATTGGAAGCCGCCAAGCGGCTCAACGCCGAGGCCGAGATCGGCGATTTCATCACCGACCCGTTGCCGCCCATAGATTTCGGCCGGATCGCGGCGCAGACCGCGAAGCAGGTCATCGTGCAGAAGGTGCGCGACGCCGAGCGCCAGCGGCAATATCTGGAGTTCAAGGACCGTGTCGGCGAGATCGTCAACGGCCTCGTCAAGCGGGTCGAATTCGGCAATGTCGTCGTCGATCTGGGACGGGCCGAGGCGATGCTGCGGAGGGACGAGCTGCTGCCGCGCGAAAGCTTCCGCCAGGGCGAGCGGGTGCGCGCTTACATCTACGACGTCCGCGAGGAGAGCCGCGGGCCACAGATCTTCCTGTCGCGCACCCATCCGCAATTCATGGCCAAGCTGTTCGCGCAGGAAGTGCCGGAAATCTACGACGGCATTATCGAGATCAAGGCGGTCGCGCGCGACCCCGGCAGCCGCGCCAAGATCGCGGTCATCTCACGGGACAGCGGCATCGACCCGGTCGGCGCCTGCGTCGGCATGCGCGGCAGCCGCGTCCAGGCGGTCGTCGGCGAGTTGCAGGGCGAGAAGATCGACATCATCCCATGGTCGACCGATCCGGCCACCTTTGTGGTGAACGGCCTCGCGCCCGCCGAGGTCAGCAAGGTGGTCATGGACGAGGAGCAGCGGCGCATCGAGGTCGTCGTTCCCGACGACCAACTCAGCCTCGCGATCGGTCGCCGCGGCCAGAATGTTCGGCTTGCCTCGCAGCTGACCGGGTGGGACATCGATATCCTGACCGAGGCCGAGGAATCCGAGCGGCGCACCGAGGAGTTCCGGAGCCGTAGCCAAATGTTCATCGACGCGCTCGACATCGACGACGTCATCGCCCATCTGCTGGTAACCGAGGGCTTCGGCTCGATTGAGGAGGTAGCCTTCGTCCCGATCGACGAGCTGGCCGAGATTGAGGGCTTCGACGTCGATGTCGCGACCGAGCTGCAGGAGCGGGCGCGGCAGGCGCTGGAACGGCGCGACCAGGAATACGAGGAACGGTACCGGCAGCTCGGGGTCGACGACGATCTGGCCCAGGTCGAAGGCCTGAGCCCCGGCATGCTGGTCACCTTGGGCGAGAACGGCATCAAGACGCTCGACGATTTCGCCGGCTTGGCCGGCGACGAGCTGGTGGAAATGTTGGCGGCGTCCGACAAGGGCGGCGCCAAGCTGGAGCTTGACGAGGCCAACGCCATGATCATGGCCGCCCGCGCGCACTGGTTCGATGAGGATGCCGGCGCCGCGCCGGCGGAAGCGGCAAAGGAGTAGGCGCAACGGTCACCGCCCCGCAAGCCGCCGCCATTACCGACGAGAGGCCGGCCGCCGCAAATTCGCCGCACCGCCGCTGCATCGTGACCGGCGCGGTGAGCGAGCGCGCCGCGCTGCTTCGTTTTGTGGTCGGCCCGGATGGGACGCTGGTGCCCGATGTCGAGGCGCGCCTACCCGGACGGGGTTTGTGGTTGACGCCGCGCCGGGATATAGTCGACCGGGCGGTGGCAAAGCGTCTTTTTGCGCGCGCGGCGCGGCAGCCGGTTGTTGTTCCCGCGGATTTCGCCGATCGTATTGAAGCCTTGCTGGCGCGGCGGTGCGGCGATGTGCTTGGGTTTGCCCGCCGGGCTGGATTGGCTGTCGCCGGGTTCGACCGGGTCACCGATGCGGTGCGCCATGGGAAGGCAGCGCTGCTGCTGTTCGCGCGGGACGGCGCGGACGGCGCTCGCCGCAAGATGGGGGAACTGAGCCGCGGCCTCCCTTCGGCGAGCGTGCTGACCGCGGCGGAGTTGGGCGCGGCCTTCGGGCGCGAACGGATCGTCCACGCGGCGCTCGGTCGTGGTCCGCTCTGCCAGCGGCTGCGTTTGGATTTGGGACGGCTCGCCGGGTTTCGCGCCGAAGCGGCGGCGGAGCCGGGCGACGATTTGGCGCCGGCACAGCCGGCATTGCAGGGTGATGGTACCGAAGCGCATGACTGAAGCGAACGAGCAAGAGCAAAAGCGGCCTCTTACCCTGCGTTCCGGCGGCACCCTCGGCCTGCGCAGACCGGTCGAGACCGGTCAGGTTCGCCAGAGCTTCTCGCATGGCCGCTCGAAACAGGTCACGGTCGAGGTCCGCAAGAAGCGCGTGATCGCGCCGGGCGCCGCGCCCGAACCGGGCCAGGTCGAACCGGCGCCGACCGTCGCGCGGGCGCAGCCTGCGGCCCCTGCCGCGGCGCCGGAACCCGCGAGCGAGCCGCGGCGCGTCAGCGGCGCGCCGCGCACTCTGACTGCCGAGGAACACGCAACCCGCGTGCGCGTACTGCAGGATGCACGCAAGGCCGACGAGGAAACCCGCCGTCGCGACGCGTTGATGGAGGAGGGCCGCCGCCGGGAGCAGGAACAGCGCAGCGCGGAGGAGGCGCGTCAGCGCGCCGAGGACGACGCCCGCCGCCGTGTTGAGGAAGAAGATGCTCGCAAGCGCGGCGAGGAAGACGCCCGCAAGCGCGCCGAGGACGAGGAAGCCCGCCGCCGCGAGGAAGAATCGCGCCGGGAGGTCGCCGAGCGCGCCGGTAAGGCCGCCGCCGCCAAGGTCGCCGCCCTCGCCGCCGCCGGCAAGGTCACGATGCCCGCCGAGGAGGAAGAAGAGGCAGCTGCGGCGCGCCCCGGCCGTCGGGTCGAGGCGAAGCGGCCGGCCGCTCCGGTGCGGCGCGCCGACGAGCAGCGCCGCCGGACCGGCAAGCTGACCGTCACCCGCGCGCTCAACGACGACGCCGGCGAGCGCATGCGCAGCCTTGCCTCGGTGCGCCGGGCGCGCGAGCGTGAGCGGCAGCGGATGCACCAGGCGGAGCAGACGAAAATTATCCGCGACGTGGTCATCCCTGAGACCATTACGATCCAGGAGCTCGCCAACCGCATGGCCGAGCGCGGTGCCGATGTGATCAAGGCGCTGATGCGGATGGGCATCATGGCCACGATCAATCAGGTGATCGACGCCGACACCGCCGAGCTGATTGTCACCGAATTCGGCCACCGGCTGCGCCGCGTCGCCGAATCCGACGTTGAGATCGGGCTGCGCGGCGAGCTTGACGAAGCGGAGGCGCTCGAAGAGCGCGCCCCGGTGGTCACGGTTATGGGCCATGTCGACCATGGCAAGACCTCGCTGCTGGACGCGCTGCGCGAGACCGACGTGGCGGGTGGCGAGGCGGGCGGCATCACCCAGCACATCGGCGCCTATCGGGTGATGCTGAAAGGCGGCAAGCAGATCACCTTCATCGACACGCCGGGCCATCAGGCGTTCACGGCGATGCGCGCCCGCGGCGCCAACATCACCGATATCGTCGTGCTCGTAGTCGCCGCCGACGACGGCATCATGGAGCAGACCGTCGAGGCGATCCGGCACGCCAGGGCGGCCGAGGTGCCGATCATCGTCGCGATCAACAAGATCGACCGCCCCGACGCGAAGCCGGAGCGGGTGCGACAGGAGCTGTTGCAGCACGAGATCGTGGTCGAGGAGCTCGGCGGTGAGGTGCTCGACGTCGAGGTCTCGGCCCTGAAGAAAACCAATCTCGACAAGCTCGAGGAAGCGATCCTGCTGCAGGCCGAGCTGCTCGACCTGAAGGCAAACCCGGAGCGGCCGGCCGAGGGCGTCGTGATCGAGGCGAGGCTGGAGCGCGGTCGTGGGCCCGTCGCCACCGTGCTGATCCAGCGCGGCACCTTGCGCATCGGCGATATTTTCGTCTCCGGCAGCGAATGGGGCCGGGTGCGTGCGCTTGTCGACGAGCGCGGCCAGAACCTGCGCGCGGCCGGGCCGTCGACCCCGATCGAGGTGCTAGGCCTGAACGGTCTGCCGCTTGCCGGCGATGATTTTGTCGTGGTCGAGAACGAAGGCCGCGCCCGCGAGATCACCGATTTCCGGGCGCGCCGACGCCGCGATACTGCCGCCGCGACCGGCGGACGCGGCACGCTGGAGCAGATGTTCTCGCAGATAGCGACCGGGGCCGCGAAGGAGCTTCCGGTCGTCGTCAAATCCGACGTCCAAGGCTCGCTTGAAGCGATCGTCGGCTCGCTCGATAAGCTGTCGACCGACGAAGTATCGATGCGGGTGCTGCATTCGGCGGTGGGCGGCATCAACGAGAGCGACGTGATCCTCGCCAAGGCGACCGGCGCGGTGATTATCGGCTTCAATGTCCGCGCCAACCCGCAGGCGCGCGACCTGGCGCAGCGCGACGGCGTCGAGATCCGTTACTACTCGATCATCTACGACGTGATCGACGACATGCGGAACGCGCTTTCCGGCATGCTGTCGCCGACCTTGCGCGAGCGGTTCCTCGGCAATGCCGCGATCCGCGAGGTGTTCAACATCACCCGCGTCGGCAAGGTCGCTGGCTGCATGATCACCGAGGGGGTCGTCAGGCGCGGCGCAAAGGTGCGCTTGCTGCGCGACAACGTGGTGATCCACGAAGGCAGCCTACGGACGCTGAAGCGCTTCAAGGAAGAGGTGCGCGAGGTCCGCGAGGGCTACGAATGCGGCATGGCGTTCGAGAATTACCAGGACATCCAGGTCGGCGACGTCATCGAATGCTTCGAGGTCGAGGAGGTCGCCCGCGCGCTGTAGGCCCGTAATGGTCAATCCGGGGCCGCCCCAAGGGCGGAGCCCGGAGTCGCTAATGGTCAATCCGGGGCCGCCCCAAGCGCGGAGCCCGGAACTCATTTTCCACAGGCCTGCGTTTATGGGGCGGGTTCGCCGCTGGTTGGCGCCCCGGAATCACTAGATCCACGCAATGGCCCGCAGAACGCACGAACACCAGCATTGGGCCGGCCCGCGCCCGGCCAGCCAGCGGCAGCTGCGGGTCGGCGAGGAAATTCGCCATCTGCTGGCGCAGCTGGTGCGGCCGGGCGAATTGCGCGATCCGGCGCTGCGCGAGGCCAACATCACGGTAACGGAGGTCCGCCTCAGCCCCGATCTGCGCAACGCCACCGCCTTTGTTATGCCGCTTGCCGGCGCCAATGCCGCCGAGATCATGGCGGGGCTGAAGCGCAGCGCGCCCTTCCTCAAAGCCCGGCTCGCCGGCGAACTCGATCTGCGCTACGTGCCCAACCTCGCCTTTGCGCTCGACAATGCCTTCGAGAGCGCCGAGCGCATCGCCACGCTGCTGGCCAGCCCGGCGGTCGAGCGGGATCTCCATCCCGATCCGGAGAACGACGACGAACCCGGCTGAGGCGGCCTTCGAGGCGGCCATCGCTCCTGCGCCGATAAGCGGTTGGCTGGTCATCGACAAGCCGGCCGGGATCACCTCGAGCCGGGTCGTCGAAAAGCTCCGCCGCGCTATCGGGACAAAAACCGGGCATGCCGGAACCCTCGACCCGCTCGCCACCGGGGTATTGCCGATCGCGCTCGGCGAAGCGACCAAGACGGTGCAGTTCGTCTCCGCCGGCCGCAAGCGCTACCGTTTCCGAGTGCGTTGGGGCGCCGCCACCGATACCGACGATTCCGAAGGCGCGATAACTGCCGAAAGCGAGGTGCGTCCCGACGCTGCGTCTATCGCGGCGGCGCTTTCGGGGTTCACCGGGACGATGATGCAGCGACCGCCTGTCTATTCGGCGCTGAAGATCGCCGGCCGGCGCGCCTACGCCTTGGCGCGCGCCGGCCGGCCGCCGGAACTCCCGCCCCGTCCGGTGCAGATCTATGAGCTGCGCTTCATCGCCGCCCTCGACCCCGACCACGCGGATTTCGAAGCCGCGGTCGGCGAGGGCACCTATATTCGGGCGCTCGCTCGCGACCTCGCCGAGGCGCTCGGCACGCTGGGTCACATCGTCGAATTGCGCCGGCTGGCGGTCGGCCGCTTCGACGAAACCCAAGCGATTTCGCTGGATTCGGCCTTGGGGCTTGGGCATAGTCTCGCCGCTTCCGAGCATCTGTTGCCGATCGAGACGGCGCTGGACGACATCCCGGCCCTCGCCTTGACGGCAACCGAAGCCGCCCGGCTGCGCCACGGCCAGCGGGTGATGCCGCAGGATGCGGGCGAGCGAGCGCATCTCGATCATCTCGAAGAGGGCATGATCGTCGGCGCTCGGCACCAACAGCTCCTTGTCGCATTGGCCCGGATCGAGGCAGGCGGATTGCGGCCGGTGCGCGTGATAAACCGTTGAAGGAAAACTGATCGATGTCGATTACTCCCGAGCGCAAGCAGACGCTCATCGGCGAATATGCGGTCAAGTCCGGCGATCCCGGCTCGCCCGAGGTGCAGGTGGCGATTTTGTCCGAGCGGATCCGCAATCTGACCGACCATCTGGCGAGCCATAAAAAGGATTTTCACTCGCGTCGCGGGCTCCTCGTCATGGTCGGACAGCGGCGTCGCCTGCTCGACTATCTGAAGCGCTCGAGCGCCGATCGCTACACCACGCTGATCGGCCGTCTTGGATTGCGCCGCTGACCGGTCGGCGGTCACGAATCGGCTCGTCGGCCGCACCGATTGCGGGCGGCGCGAAAATTGCCATATGCGTGAAGGCATGATGTCAGCGCGAAAAAGGGCGCGGCATTGACGCTGCGCGAACGCTACGCCTTGGCGGCATCCGGCCGCCTGGGTTCGAAAGGATGAACGGGAATGTTTCAGGTATATCGTAAGGAGTTGATGTGGGGCGGCCGCCGTCTCGTGCTCGAGACCGGCAAGATTGCCCGCCAGGCCGATGGTGCCGTGCTGGCCACTTATGGCGAGACCACGGTTTTGTGCACCGCGGTCGCAGCGAAATCGGCGAAGCCGGGGCAGGACTTCTTTCCGCTCACTGTAAATTACCAGGAAAAGACTTTTGCCGCCGGCAAGATCCCCGGCGGATTTTTCAAACGGGAAGGGCGCCCCTCCGAGAAGGAGACGCTGACCTCGCGACTGATCGATCGGCCGATCCGACCGCTTTTTGTGCCCGGTTTTCGCAACGAAACGCAGGTCGTCTGCACGGTATTGAGCCACGATCTGGAAAATGATCCGGATGTCGTGGCGCTGATCGGCAGCTCGGCGGCATTGACCATTTCCGGGATCCCCTTCATGGGGCCGATCGCCGGCTGTCGGGTCGGCTATATCGATGGCCAATATGTGGTGAACCCGACCTTGGAGCAGCTGCCGAATTCGCAGCTCGACCTCATCGTCGCCGGCACCGGCGAGGGCGTGCTGATGGTCGAGTCGGAGGCGAAGGAGCTTTCCGAGGAGGTCATGCTCGGCGCCGTTACCTTCGGGCATAAGAGCTTCCAGCCGGTCATCAACGCGATCATTGAACTGGCGGAGACCTGCGCCAAAGAGCCGTGGAATGTTCCCGAGCCGCCGGCCAACAAGGCAGCGATCGAGGCGAAGCTGCGCGACGCCGTCGGGCCCCAGATCGACGCCGCTTACCGCGAACGCAGCAAGCAGGCTCGCAGCAACCAGCTTGACGCAGCCAAGGCAACAGCGGAGAGCCTGTTCGAGGACGAGGCCGATCGCGGCCTGGCCTCTAAGATGTTCAAGGATATCGAGAAGGGGATCGTGCGCGGCGCGATCTTGCGCGATGGCCAGCGCATCGACGGGCGCGATACCCGCTCGGTCCGGCCGATCGAGTGCCAGGTCGGGCTGCTGCCTCGGGCGCATGGCTCGGCGCTGTTCACCCGCGGTGAAACCCAGGCGCTCGCCGTCGCGACACTCGGCACTGGCCAGGATGAGCAGATCATCGACGCGCTCGAAGGCGAGTACCGCGAAAACTTCATGCTGCACTACAATTTCCCGCCCTATTCGACCGGCGAAGCCGGGCGGATGGGTTCCCCGGGCCGGCGCGAGATCGGCCACGGCAAGCTCGCCTGGCGGTCGGTGCGGCCGCTCTTGCCGCCAAAGGAGAGCTTCCCCTACACGATCCGCGTCGTCTCCGAGGTCACCGAATCGAACGGTTCGTCCTCGATGGCGACGGTGTGCGGCACCTCGCTGTCGCTGATGGACGCGGGAGTCCCGCTGGTCCGGCCGGTCGCGGGGATTGCAATGGGTCTGATCAAGGAGGCCGATCGCTTTGCCGTGCTGTCCGACATTCTCGGCGACGAGGATCATCTCGGCGACATGGATTTCAAGGTGGCCGGGACCGACCGGGGCATCACCGCGCTGCAGATGGACATCAAGATCACCTCGATCACCGAGGAGATCATGCGCATCGCCCTCGACCAGGCGCGCGAGGGGCGCAGCCATATCCTCGGGGAAATGGCGAAGGCGCTGACCGGCGCCCGCGGCGAGGTCAGCGAGAACGCCCCGCGCATCACCACGATCTCGATCCCGAAGGACAAGATCCGCGAGGTCATCGGCTCGGGCGGCAAGGTCATCCGCGAGATCGTCGAGACCACCGGCGCCAAGATCGACATCGACGACGACGGCACGATCAAGGTGGCGGCGGTCGACGCCAACGCCTCGAAGGCGGCGATCGACTGGATCCGCGGCATTGTCGCCGAGCCCGAGCAGGGCATGATCTACAACGGCAAAGTCGTGAAGGTCGTGGATTTCGGCGCCTTCGTGAATTTCCTCGGCACCCGCGACGGTCTCGTCCATATCAGCGAATTGGCGCCGCAGCGGGTCGCGCGGGTCGCCGACGTCGTCAAGATGGGCGATCCCGTGAAGGTCAAGGTCCTCGGCTTCGACGACCGCGGCAAGGTCAAGCTCAGCATGCGGCAGGTCGACCAGCAGACCGGCGAGGATCTGGGCGACGCCCGGCGCCAGCCGCAGGAACAGCGGGCGCCGGAACAGGAAAAGGCGGCGCTCTGAGCCTCACGGCGATTGCCGGCCGGCCATGACGAGTACCGTCTTCCCCAGCTTCGGCCGGGTGATCGGGCATCGCGGCGCCGCCGCCCGGGCCCCGGAGAACACCCTCGCCGGGCTGCGCGGAGCCAAGCAGCTCGGCTGTGAGGCGGTCGAGTTCGACGTTCGGCTGACCGCCGACGGCGGTTTGGTCCTCTGCCACGACGCTACGCTCGACCGCACGACGACCGGGCGTGGCCGCGTCTCGGCGCAGCCACTCGCCGCTGTCCGCGATTACGATGCCGGGGTTCGCTTCAATCCCGCGTTCGCCGGCGAGCGGGTTCCGAGTTTGGACGAGGCGCTGCTGCTGGCGGCGGAACTCGGGCTCGGCGCCAATGTCGAGGTCAAGGCGGATCGCGGCCGCGACTATGCCACTGCCGCGGCAGTGGCGGCAGTGTTCCACAGGCTCCGTGGCCAGATTGGACCCATGCTGGTGTCGAGCTTCCTGCCGAACGCGNTGGCGGCATTGCGCTCGCTCGCGCCCGAAATCCCGCGGGCGCTCTTGTTCATGCTGGTCCCGCGAGGCTGGGCCGAAACCGCATCGCGGCTCAGCTGCACCGCCATCGGCGCGGACCATCGGCGGCTGCGCCCCGGCCGCGTGGCCGAGATCCGCGCCGCCGGTTATCCGTTGCTTGCCTTTACGGTGAATGATCCGCTGCGGGCGGATCTGCTGTTCGAATGGGGCGTGACTTCCGTTTTTTCCGATGCTCCGGATATAATCCTGCGCGCCGCCGGCGACCGGCCGGAGCGGCAAAGAACGCGCTCGGTACAAACCGACGCTGTGCGAGAGCAAGGAGCGATCGGGTGAGAGCGCTCAATCCGCTCAGGATTTCGGGTCTTGAGGTGCTGCCGCTTGTCGAGGGTGGCAAGGGCATCTCGATTTCGAATGGCGAAAGCTCGGGAGCGTGGGCCGCCTCCGACGGGGTCGGCACGTTTTCCGGGGTCAACGCCGACAGCTACAACGAGGCGGGCGAGCTGATCCCGCAGCTCTATTACGGACGCACCCGGCGCGAGCGCCATGAGGAACTGGTCGCCTATGCGATCGCCGGCGGCATCCAGCAGGCGCGCGTGGCCTATGAGCGCTCCAACGGGCGCGGGCGGATCCACATGAATGTTTTGTGGGAGATGGCCGCCGCCGAGCGGGTCTTGCACGGCGTCCTCGACGGCGCCAGGGGCCTCATTCACGGCGTCACCTGCGGCGCCGGCATGCCCTACCGCATCGCCGAGATCTGCGCCAAATACGGCGTCTATTACTACCCGATCGTATCTTCCGGGCGCGCCTTTCGGGCCTTGTGGAAGCGAGCCTATCACAAGTTTAGCGAGTGGCTGGGCGGCGTCGTCTACGAGGACCCGTGGCTCGCCGGCGGGCATAACGGCATTACCAACAGCGAGGACCCGGCGCGGCCCGAACCGCCCTATCCCCGGGTGCGCGAGCTGCGCGGCATGATGGCTGAATACGGGCTCAACGAGACGCCGATCTTCATGGCCGGTGGGGTCTGGTATCTGCACGAATGGGCGGACTGGATCGACAATCCCGAAATCGGTCCGGTCGCCTTCCAGTTTGGCACCCGCCCGTTATTGACCCAGGAAAGCCCGATCTCCGAGGCCTGGAAACAGCGGCTGCTGACCCTGCGGGAGGGCGATATCCTGCTCAACCGGTTCAGCCCCACCGGGTTCTATTCGTCGGCGGTGTTCAACGATTTCCTGAAAGACCTGCAGCAGCGCTCCGAGCAGCAGGTGGCGTATTCCGTCGAGCCGGTCGGGGAACATGTCGCGCCGTTTCATGTCGGCGCGCGCGGCCGCCTCGTCTTTTTGACCGTGCACGACCGGGAAGCGGCGGAGCGGTGGGTCGCCGAAGGCTTTACCGAGGCGCTCAGAACGCCCGACTCGACCCTGATCTTCGTCACCCCGGCCAAGGCATTCGAGATCCGCACCGACCAGATCAATTGCATGGGCTGCCTCAGCGCCTGCCAGTTCTCCAATTGGGCGCAAAACGAAGCCGCCACCACCGGCAAGAAGACCGACCCGCGCAGCTTCTGCATCCAGAAGACATTGCAGGCGATCCGCCATTCAGACGATGTCGAATTCCAGCTGATGTTCGCCGGGCACAATGCCTATCGCTTCGCCTCCGACCCGTTTTACGCCAATGGCTATATTCCGACCGTGAAAGATTTGGTCGAACGCCTGCAAACCGGGAATTGATCGGTCGCGGCGTTGCCGATAGCTTTATTTCTGCCTGACCGCCGCTTATATCTTGGGCATGGAGATGTCGCCGCTTTCCGCTGACCCGCCGAGCAACCCTGTAATCGACCAGTTGCGGGCGGTGGGCTTGCGGCCGACCCGGCAACGCGTCGCCCTGGCCCGGCTTTTGTTCGGCACCGCCGACCGCCATGTGACCGCCGAGCATCTGCATGGCGAGGCGCTGGCCGCCTCGATCCCGGTATCGCTCGCGACGGTCTATAACACCCTGCATCAGTTCACCGCCGCCGGGCTCCTCCGCGAGGTGGTGGTCGAACCGGGGCGGTCCTATTTCGACACCAATACCCAGGACCACCATCATTTCTTCTGCGAATCGACCGGCCATTTGCAGGATATCCCCGGCGAGATGGTCATGGTCGGCCAGTTGCCGCAGCCGCCGGACGGCGCCGAGATCCGCCGGGTCGACGTGATCATCCGGATCCGCCGGGACAGCTAACCTTACTTTTAGAATTGTTCTAAACGGCGTTGACTCGGACTCCGAGTCTGCCTATACAATAGCCGGACGGCGTGGGCAGCCCGGTTCGCGGCGACCGCCCGCCGCGCCCAGCATGGAGGGAAGAATGCCAGCTCTGAAGAGCACCAAGACCGAGGAAAATCTGAAGGCCGCCTTCGCCGGCGAAAGCCAGGCGAACCGCCGCTACTTGTATTTCGCCCAGAAAGCCGATGTCGAAGGCTACAACGATGTGTCGGCGGTGTTCCGCTCGACCGCCGAGGGCGAGACCGGCCACGCCCATGGCCATCTGGAATATCTCGAGGAAGTCGGCGACCCGGCGACCGGCAAGCCGATCGGCGCCACGCCCGACAATCTGCGCGCCGCCATTGCCGGCGAGACCCATGAATACACCGACATGTATCCGGGGATGGCGCGGACCGCCCGCGAGGAAGGTTTCGAGGAGATCGCCGACTGGTTCGAGACCCTCGCCAAGGCCGAGAAGTCGCATGCCGGCCGCTTCCAGCGGGCGCTCGACACCTTGGCCTGAGGCCAACGCCTCACGTCTTGAGTTGACGGGGCGCGGAGGCCGCGGGCTTCCGCGCCCCTGTTACATCTGAGGAGGCCGGCGCAGCGCGCTGGCATAGGAGCAATGCGCGAAGGCAGCCTGGAAGCCCCGACCCGCCATGTGCTGCGGTGGGAAGACCCGGATTTCACCGACCGGGGCAAGACCGAGGCGGAGATGCGCCGCATCTTCGACATCTGCCATGGCTGCCGCCGCTGCTTCAATCTGTGCGACTCCTTCCCGCGCCTGTTCGACCTGATCGACAATTCGGATACCGGCGAGCTCGATGCCGTGCCGGTGGCCGAGTATCAGAAGGTCGCCGAGGCCTGCACGCTCTGCGACATGTGCTTCATGACGAAGTGCCCCTATGTGCCGCCGCACGAGTTCAATCTCGATTTTCCGCATGTGATGCTGCGTTACCGCGCGGTCGAGTTCAAAGAGGGCAAGGTCCCGTTTGCCCGCCGCGCCCTCGGCAGCACCGACCGCAACGGTGAGCTGGCGAAATACGTGGCGCCGCTGACGAACTGGGCGAGCGATCGGCACAACAAGCTGACCCGCTCGTTGATGGAAAAGACGGCCGGGGTAGACCGCGACGCCGATTTGCCGAAATACCAAGGCCGCACCTTTCTCGGTGGGGCGAAGAGCGCGCCGCCCGCGGTGGATCGCAATGCCCCGGCGGCTGGGCGAAAGGCGGTGCTCTACGCCACCTGCTTCGTGAACTACAACAATCCGAACATCGGCGAGGCGACCCAGGCGGTACTGGCCCGGAACGGGGTCGAGACCGAGATCGTGTACCCGCAATGCTGCGGTATGCCGCAATTCGAGTCGGGCGATCTGGCGAAAGTGGCGAGCGCTGCCCGCCATGTCGCAGCCGAGCTGGGGCCTTGGATCGACAAGGGCTACGACATCGTCGCCCTGGTGCCGTCCTGCGCCCTAATGCTGAAATTCGAATGGCCGCTGATCGTGCCCGACGATCCCGCGGTCAGGAAACTCTCGGAAGCGACCTTCGATGTCGCCGAATACATCGTCGATATCGCCAAGAAGGAAGGGCTGGCGCCGGGTCTGAAACAGCTCGACGGCCCGGTGACCTTGCACATGGCCTGTCACGCCCGCGCCCAGAACATGGGCCAGAAGGCGGCCGAGATGTTGCGGCTTTTGCCGGAGGCGCAGGTCACCGTGATCGAACGCTGCTCCGGGCATGGCGGCTCCTGGGGCATAATGAAGGGAAATTTCGAAACGGCGCTGAAGGTCGGGAAGCCGGTGGCCCGCCAGGCGCTGGCGAAGCCGAACGCTTATCTCGCCTCCGAATGCCCGCTCGCTGGCATGCATATCCGCCAGGGGATGGAGGTGTTGGCGAAGCAGGAGCCACTGCCCGATCGGGCAGTGCATCCGATCGAGCTTCTCGCCCGCGCCTATGGGCTGCCCGGCAATGGCGCTCCGCCCACGAGGACCGCATGACCGCTACGGAATCACAGAGCCGCCGCCAATTGACCCGCGCCGACATCCTGCCGCTCGACGAATACGTCAAGACGCGGCGCCAGCGCCGGCGCGAGATCACCGAACTGAAAAAGCATCGCCGGATCGAGGTTGGCCCGTTCGCCACCTTCTATTTCGAGAATTTCGACACGATGTGGCAGCAGGTTCAGGAGATGCTCTACATCGAGAAGGGCGGCGAGGCGCAGATCGAGGACGAGCTGGCCGCCTACAACCCGCTGATCCCGCAAGGCAGCGAACTCGTCGCCACGGTGATGTTTGAGATCGACGACGCGGTGCGCCGCGCCAACGCGTTGACCCGGCTCGGCGGCGTCGAGAATTGCATGTTCCTCGAGGTCGCCGGCGAGCGCGTTCGCGGCGAGCCCGACCCCACCCGCGAGAACTCCAGCCCCGACGGCAAGGCGTCCTCGGTGCAATTCCTGCGGTTTCCGTTCACCCCGGCGCAGATCGCCGCCTTCAAGGTGCCCGGCGCGCGCGTAGTCGCCGGCTTCGATCACCCGAATTACGGGCACATGGCGGTCATGCCCGAACCGGTGCGCNCCGCCCTCGCCGCCGATTTCGACTAGGCATCTTCCCGCACGCCGGAGCGCGTTGCGCCCTTCCCTCGCCGCGGGCTAGGCTCGGCTGAACGGCGTTCAGCAACGGGAGAGACGCGCATGTCCATCTTCATCATCGGCGGCACCGGCTTTATCGGGCGGCGTCTGATCCCGCTTCTCGCCCAGCGCGGCGAGGAAATCGTCTGCATGGACCTCAACCCGCAGACCGCCGACTACAGCCAATTCGGCAAGCAGGTACGCGTCGTCCGCGGCGACATCACGCAATGCGACGATGTTGTGGCGCAGATGGCGGCGGCGAAGCCGTCACGCGTCGTCAATCTTGCGTACATGATCGGCAGCGATTATCCGCCGCGCTTCGCCTTCAAGCTCAATGTCCTCGGCATGGACAATTGTTTCGAAGCGGCGCGGATCCTCGGGATCAGCCGGGTTGTCTTCGCCAGCTCGGTCGCGGTCAGCGGCGAACAGAAATTCTACGGCGACCGCCTCGTCACCGAGGACGATTTCCGACACGGCCATGTCCAGTACGCGATGCACAAGATCTTCAACGAGTGGCAGGCGCAGGACTATCGCGAGAAGCACGGGATGGAGATCACCGCGATCCGCCCGGCCAATGTCACCGGCAACGACAAGATCTTCGGCTCGGTCGATCACGTCTTCTGCATCACCCGTCCGGCGCGCGGCGAGCCGGCCAACTTCCCCTACAAGGACGCGATGCGCTGCCCGATCCATGTCGATGACATGGCCGAGGTGTTCGCCCGCGTCGCGATGTCCGACAAGCCGAAGCACGCGGTCTACAACAGCGGTGGCACCCCGATCAGCCTCGGCGCGCTGGCCGACATTGTGCGCGGCTTCCTGCCGGATGCGCAGATCACCTTCGAAAAGGAGACCGGCGGCAAGGAGCTTTCCGGCAACCACCTGATCGACAACACCCGGCTGGTCGAGGAATTCGGGGTTCAGTACCGCCCCTACCGCGAGCGCGTGCTGCAGATCATCAACGAGGTGCGCGCCGAAGAGGGATTGCCGCCGGTCAGCGACCGATAGCGCGTGAGCCGCCGTCAGGCCTTCTTTTCCCAGCCGGCCGGGGTCTGCTGCCAATAGGTCAGGCTGTGCCCGGCCGCCTGGGCGCGGCGCCACCGCGCCCGCGCCGCCTCGACCGCGGCTTCATCGTTGCCGTCGAACATGTCGATGCAGCGGGCGAAATCCGGGATGTCGCCGGCCTCGACCCCGTCAACCAGGAACAGGATCGAGGCCCCGTTCGGGTTCTCCTGGGCATCGCTGAGCCAGATCGGTTGCTCGGCCGGGTTGCCGTCGCGGGCCGAGCCATGCGGCAGAAACCCAGCGTCGTCATAGGTCCATAACAGCGCGTTCAAATGCTCCACCCGCTCCGAGGAGGCGGCGCGCACGACCATGCGGTGGCCCTGCGCCCGCGCTCGCTCCAACAGCCGCGGCAGCGCCCGTTCGAGCGGCGTCGTCAGCAGGTGATAGAAGCCGTATTCCGCCATCCGCGGATGCTCAAATTCCGCAGTCCCGGCGAAAGCCGGGATCCATCGGCCCGCTTTCCCGGAAGCTGAAGAATGGGTCCTGGCTTTCGTCGGGACGCCGGTTTAGGACGGGCGGAAAGTAGCCAGAG
>C688J18823_10001078_pt1 | contig 16669 bp, 11 predicted proteins | sample HopSoiMetagenom1_FD_18823 | JGI IMG/M metagenome (IMG submission 18823) | reverse complement strand
GCTTCCGTAGCGAGGATAACCGTAGTTGCGGCGATAGCCGCACGGAGAATAGCCGTAGTGACGGCGGTAGCCGCACGGAGAATAACCGTAGTGACGGCGGTAGCCTCCATAACCATAGCGCCGCTCGACATATTGGCGCTCGATGTAACGGCGCTCATAAATCAGGCGTGGCCCGCACGAATAACATCTGGGACGGTAGACCGGGCGATAAGGTGGATAGTAGCGGTAAGCCGGCTCGCCGCAACGGTAGGAACAGGGATAACCAGCACCATAGTAACCAGCTTGCGCTGGTGCTGTGACCAAAGACGAACCGAACAACGCGAAGACGCTCGCGACGATCAGCGCCCATCGTCTGCGGACAGGCGGGCCAGCGGTGACAGTATTGTTCATTACAAACTCCAACATGCGCGCTGATCGAGCCGTCGTTGTGACGAAAACATTCCGACTAAAGTGCGACCGGTTGCACACGCAACCCGGCAGGCGAGAGCATCTTCGCCTCCTGCGGAAGAAGAATCCGACCTGGAAATCCTGCGGCGAGCAAGTCGTGACCGCTGATCTAAGTGAAAGCAATCACGAAGATTTCCGCAAAACTCCCGGCACTTCGGCGTAGCCAGCAAGCGCTACGGCAATCGGCGTTAACCCTGTTCTGGAGTATTTCCCGACAGGCGGCACGTGCGATGCCCGGACGAGATCGGTCGATGACGCGACCCGTTTTGAAAGGCTCGATATTCGAGCGGAACCCAACGCAAGGCGACATCCGCCTTGCCTCAATGAACTTTCAGCAGCGCCAACTCTAAGCAACTTTCTCCTGAGGCAATTCGACTAAACTGCCATAAAGATCTGCGTAGCGACGCGCGGGATTGCGCCATGACACGTCGATCGACATGCCGTTGCGCTGAATCCGTCGCCAGGCAGCAACGTCGTGAAATGTGGTGCAAGCTCGTTGGAGGACGCCAGCAAGACTTTCGGCGGTGACCGGTCCAAATTTGAACCCGGTTTGTCCGCCACCAATCCTGACCAAATCGTCAGCGTCTACAACTGTATCTTCCAGCCCACCGATACGAGACACGATGGGAACCGTGCCGTACCTCAACGCACAAAGCTGCGTGAGGCCGCACGGCTCGAACCGCGACGGCACGACAAGAGCATCCGCGCCGGCCTGAATCAGGTGGGCCAAACCTTCGTCCTGTCCGATTGTAACGCTCACCCGTTCCGGATCGGCTTGTGCGGCCGCACGATAACGATATTGCAGGCTGCGATCTCCTTCGCTCCCCAGCACGACCAGCTGCATTCCTTCGCGTACGATCGTTGGGAGATTTTCGAGAAGGAGATCGAGCCCATTCTTGCTGGACAGGCGACCGATGACGCCAAGCATAAGCACATCAGGCGCGAGCTGCAGGCCAAGCCGCCGCTGCAAGGCCGCCTTGTTGGTCGCCCTGCTCTGCAGAACCTCTGATTCGAAACCACTCGACACATCTGCATAGAAACAGCCAGGGATATGGGGGTCTGTTGCAGGATCCCACACCGAAGTATCAATTCCGTTGAGGATTCCGCTGAGGTCACATGATCGCTCGCGCAGGAGACCGCCAAGCCCCATGCCGCCCTCGTCGCTCAAGATCTCCCTGGCATAGGTCGGGGAGACCGTCGTGATGCGATCAGCAAAATACAGGCCGGCCTTCAAGAACCCGATCCTTCCATAATATTCGACGCCGTGAACGTTGAACGACTGAGGTGGCAAGTCGATCGCAGCAAGCATCTCCTGCGGAAACACCCCTTGATAGGCAAGGTTGTGAACCGTCATCACCGTGGCCGGACGCCGCCGATCGCTGTAGTGCATATACGCCAAGGCAAGAGCGGCGTGCCAGTCGTGGACGTGGACGATATCAGGCACAAAGGACGAAACAAATCCAAGGCCGATGTCGGCGGCGATTCGTGCCAACGCGGCAAAGCGCAACGCGTTGTCCGGCCAATCCGCACCGTCAGCCCTGAGATAAGGGCTTCCCGCACGTGAGAACAGGTGCGGCGCGTCGAGAACAAAAAGGCCGAGTTCACCGGATGTCGCCCGGAGAAGCCGAGCATCTGCGCCGAAAAAATGCGGCAGATGAATCACGCCTTCGACCAGCCCGAGGGAGTTCATGACGCTGGGGTATCCCGGCACGACGGTGCGGACCTCGACGCCCTCCGACTTCAAGGCGATCGGAAGAGCGCCGGTAACGTCGGCAAGTTCACCGATCTTGATCAAGGGATATATTTCTGAAGCGACTGAAAGTACGCGAAGGGACTTCATCATTCAGCCTGTCGATCATCGGCTGCGTTGACCACGCAGACTCGCTATTGCGAGGGTGATCCATAGTTCCCGATGATGTCGACATTGAGTCCAGCGGTCCCGTTGGGACTTGCAGACGGGCCGGCTTCGTCGAAGGAGGTTTGGCGACGCGCGTTTAAGCTGCCCGATGAATGCGTGATCAGCGCTGATGGCGATCTGAGTGAAGAGGACGCCGCGGATCGACGTCTATCACCGCGGAGTGGTTACGCGGGCTCGCGAACAGGTGTGCTGCGGACGCACCGAATCGCATCCCGCCTGTCCCGCGTCGCAGCGACCGTGGCGACTGCTCAAATCCAGGATTAAGGCTATACTGGCCAAAGGCTACGTTGACGGCCGCATGGCGCAAGCCGGCATCGCTCCTGTGATTTCGCGGTGCAATATCGGGGATGATCGGAACGAAAGGAAATCCAACTCACAACTTGATCTGGACGGTCCCCAGTACGGGGCTCTTCGGTGCGCTTTATCCGCAAACCAAATGAGAGGATCATGAAATGAGAGTAAGACCCAAAGACAGAACCAGCTGGCGCAGATGGTTTGCCTGGCATCCCGTGATTATCGATAATGTTACTGTCTGGCTTGAAGTCATCGAAAGAAAGCGGGATCCTGATATATTTGATTGGGTCTATAGCTATAGAACAATCAAGAATAATCACAGAAGACAGCTTCGCGTCCGGCTCACTCCGATTCGGCGAAGGCTGCGCGATATTTGGAGAACCTGACATCGTCGCGCACAGCTGAAGCGCTTTGCTTCTTCTCCCGATGAGATGGGCTCCTTTCGCGATTTGCGGCGCCCGGCGCATCATCCGCCATGTCAGCCCGCAGCGCAGCTGGCCATGTTTACGGTTTCCTAATATTATTGATGCTCACTATATAAGTGCAGCGTACCCTCGCCGCGTCTCAGGGTTGATGGTGCAGTGCCGCGACCTCGGCCTGCGACGCGCAAGCCCAGTGACAATTGGACGCGAGCGGCAATGGCGCGTTGCGCCAACGGGCGACGGCAAAGAACCGCGTCATCGACGCGACTGTCGCCGGTAGAGGTTTTGCGATGATCGACGACATGGCATCCCTGAAACAGGCCATGGAGCAGATGGACGCGGATGATGCGGCGGTTGCCGAGGCCGCCAAGGACCGTTCCGCGAAGATCCTTTCCGACTCCAAGCTGAACTTCTCAAAGATGGCCGAACTGATCGAGCAGCGTCGACTGCTGCTGCGGCCCAGGATCGTGACCGGCATCAAGCGCATGGATCAGCCCGACGCGCTCGGGGACGCGGCATTCCGCGACACCGGCGCTTTGCTGCGAAGAGAAGGCCAGAGCTTTCGTCAGATCGCCGAAGCCCTCGAACTGAACAGCGGAACCGCGACCCGATACGAGGATACGGTGCACAAGGGCGTCGCGTTGCATCAGATGGAGATGGAAAGTGAGCCGGATGGGCCCGACTGGCCGAGAGCGCCGACGCTTGTCATGCGCATCGCAGGCTATCCTTTCCGGCATCCCATCCGTTTCCTCACGATCGCACTGCTCGCGGTTTTGCTGTTCAACGGCCTGCGTGATTTCGCTGGGTTTGAGCGGCGGATTTCGGGATATGTCGGAGACGTCAGCGCCGCGCGCGAGCGCGCGGATGCAGCGGTGTCGTCGGTAAGTTCTTTCGTCGAGAAGCGGATCATGCGGCCATCCCAGGAAGCCACGGCGCCGCCGACCTCTACCGCCTCCCCCCCGTCTCCTTCTCCCGCAACTCCGTCGACCGGCTCCACCGTCACGTCCGCTCCCCCCGCAACCGCGGCTGGTTCTTCCGCAAATGAATCGGCACCTCCAGCGAGCTCAACGGCCCAAACGCCACGTCTCGACGCGAGAGGCGTCCCTCCTTCAAACCCGGCAGCGAAAGATCGTCCTCAAACGGTGTACCCGCGCGCGCTCCAAGATATCATGCCAGCAAGGATCCGCCGCAATTCCCGGATGGCGGGGCCATGTATCGGTGGCGTCGGCGGTTGCAACTGGGGCGGTGGTCAATATTGATCTTCCGGCGCGTCCGATCCCAAAAATGATTGTTTGAAAAGCCGTTTTAGTTCGGTTCGATGCCCTTCGCTAACCTTTGGCTTGCTTTGGTAGTACGGAAATCTGCGATTTCGCAGGATCCAACGGAAAGTTTTTCATGACGCGTCCTTCTTCGCATTATTTCACCCAGTAGCGGACGTGAGAGCAATCATCGCCGAAAAATGAAATTTCCCGAAAGCTGACGCTCCTCCCAGCCGACGCGCTCAAGTTCCGGGCGATCGTCTTCAACCTGCGGATAGCCGAGACAGAAGTATCCAATCAGGCGCCAGTCCGTCGGAACCTCCAGGATCTCGGCCATCGGGAGGGGATCGAGGATTGATATCCAGCCCATGCCGACGCCCTCGGCACGAGAAGCAAGCCAAATTGAAAAGACTGCGATCACTACGGAATAGTCTGCCATCTCGGGCATCGTACGTCGGCCAAGCCCGTGGCCGACGGCAGTTGAACGATCGGCAAACACGGCCAGATGACATGGAGCCTCGCGCAGTCCGGCCAGTTTCAAAGCGGCGTATCGCGCCGATAGATCGCCGGTATATTCCTTGAGCGCATCCCCATTACAGGACTCGAAATTATCAATCACCCTCTGCCGACGGCCAGGGTCATCCACGACCACGAAGCGCCAGGGCTGACAAAGCCCGACAGAGGGCGCCTGGCAGGCAACCTCGATCAATCGCTCCAGCAAGCCCGGCGGTAAAGGGTCCGTGCGAAACCGGCGTACATCACGTCGCCAGCAAAACAGATCGAGTAAGCGGGCCCGGAAGGCCTCATCGAAGTGAGGCGCGGCTGACGGATCGATGTTCATGCTGCCTTGCCTATGCTCGCCGGAAATCGCCGATGTAGGCAGGAATCTTGCGAAAATCCACCGAATTCAACGCCATTGCGCGCCAAGGTCGCAAGCGGGAACGGACGCCATCGCCAATTCGCATGTGTTTGAAGTGACCGCCCTATTGTGCTTATTAGGGGTCGTCATCGGTGCCTTCCAAGAAGGTGAAACGGGAATGCGGTGCGGGCCAATTCGCCCAATTCCGCAGCTGCCCCCGCAACTGTAAGCGGCCATTCTCGATCCAGCTATGCCACTGGACCTGCAAAAGGTCTGGGAAGGCGGATCGGGAGACGACCGCGAGCCAGGAGACCGGCCGCTGACGAGGATTCAACTCGTTCGACGGTGGGTCGACGGAAGGGGCGTTATGGGTTTGCTGAAATATGCTGCCGGTTCGGCAGCCGTTGTCGCGTTGGCTTGTTGTCACAGCACTGCGTACGCGCAGTCGAATTCGGATCAACTTCCACCGGTGGTGGTCAATCCGAACGATCCACCCAAACCGGCCCGTCAAATTCGCAGAGATCGAGATCGCAGCAGGGCCAGCCCTGTGCGGCCGGCCGCGAATAACACTCCCGCCCCACCCGCGCAGCCCCCGGAGGTGGTGGTAACGGCCGACAGGGAGCCCGAACCCATCAGCCGCACGGGCAGCTCAATCAGCGTGGTCAAAGGCGAAACGCTGGCAACCAGCAATCCCGGCTCGCTGGTCGACGCCTTGAGAACCGTTCCCGGCCTCGACATCTCTGAAGGCGGCGGGCCGGGTTCGACCACGAACATCCGGCTGCGCGGCGCCAATACCGGCCAGACGCTGGTGATGATCGACGGGATCCGGATCAACGACCCGACCGCCGCGAGCGGCGATTTCGATTTCGCGATGTTTGCGCCAAGCGCCATCGAGCGGATCGAAGTGCTGAAAGGCCCGCAGAGCGCGCTCTATGGTTCGGATGCGATGGGCGGGGTCGTCAACATCATCACCAAGAAGGGTACAGGTCCGGCGCAATTCAACGTCCGGACCGAAGGCGGAAGCTACGGCACCGCGGTCACCAACGGATCGGTGACGGGCTCGTCGGGTCCATGGTCGTATGCGGTCACTGGCGGCGGGCAGCACAGCAACGGCTTCTCCCGCTTCGGCTATCGGATCCCGGCGCTCGAGGCCAAATACGGCCCGCTCGAACGCGACGGCTTCGACCGTGTCGGCGGCTCGGCCCGCTTCGGCTACGATGCCGGTGAAGGCGTGCGACTGGAAGCCGGCACGCTCTCCTCATTCACGCGCTCGGCCTACGATCAATCCACCGGGACGTTCCCCGACACACCTTCGAGCGCCACAAGGCAATTGGACCAGGTCTGGGGACGCGCCTCGGTCGATACGTTCGGCGGCATCCTCACCCATAGCCTCAACGTATTCGACACGCATATCGATCGCTCCTTCAACGATGTGACCTACAAGACCAATACGCTGCCGCAGAATACGACGTCGATCGTTTCAGGCTTCGTCGGCAACAGCACTGGCGCCGAATATCAGGGCAATTTGAAACTCGGACCGCTCGGCTCCCTCATCGTTGGCTCCAGAACCCAGCATGAGACCGCCAACACCTACTCGACCAATTTGCTGCCAAAACCAGGCCCAACAATCGCGCTGATCGGAAAGGCGCAAGACACCAATTCGGTGTTTGCGCTGTGGCAGTTGCCGATCGGCGAGCGGCTCAACATCACCCTAGGCGGACGGGTGGACGACGTGGTGGACGTGGCGCGCTTCGAAACGTGGCGCGCAACGGCGGCCTATACGATTGCCGAGACCGGCACCAAGTTCCACACCAGCGCCGGCACCGGCGCCAAGGCACCAACGTTGTTTCAGCTCTATGATACCGCCAACGGTACGCCGACCCTCCGGCCCGAGCAGAGCTTCGGCTACGACGCGGGCATCGATCAATCGCTGTTTGGCGGCCGCGTGATCGCTTCGCTGACAGGCTTTTCCAACGACTTCAGCAATCTCATCAATTTCGTGTCGTCGACGCCGACGGCCAATCCGTGCAGAGGCATCCAGACGGGCTGTTATGTCAACGTCGCCCGCGCCGAGACCAGCGGCCTGGAGGTGGGGACAACGATTGATGTTCTGCCGGGCCTCGTGAAGTTCAATGCGGCTTACACCTATCTGCACGCGATCGATCTTGCGACCGGCCTGGTGCTGGCGCGGCGGCCGAAAAACCTGGCGAACTTCAGGCTTACCATCACGCCCACGGACAGATGGCTGATCGAGCCCCGCGTTCTCACGGTCTCCAAGCGCTTCAGCAGCGCCGGCCAGACCAGCCGGGTCGATGCCTATACCCGCGTCGATCTCTATACCGAGTACAAGATCGACAAGAACTGGAAGGTGTTCGCGCGCGGCGAAAATATCCTGAACGAGCACTATCAGGAGGTTTTCAACTTCGGCACCACCGGTCCCGCGGTGTATGCAGGATTTAATGCCACATGGTAAGCGCGGATTCCCGCAAACGCCTGATGATCGCGACAACAGGGCTTGCCGCGCTGGTGGCATTGCTCGCGCTTGGCTCGCTCGGCACCGGACCCGTGCGACTGTCGCCGCTGACCGTGATCGACGCGCTGCTCGGCGGCGGAACTGACACACAGCGGATTATCGTCGGGGAAATTCGCCTCCCGCGAATGATCCTCGGATTGGCCATCGGTGCGATCCTCGGCCTGTCGGGCGCTGCCCTGCAGGGCCTGCTGCGCAATCCGCTGGCGTCGCCTTCCCTGTTCGGCGCGCCGCAATCGGCCGCATTCGGAGCCGTGCTGATGATTGCGCTCGGCTGGGCCGACGTCCGGTCCTACGCGCTGCCGGTTGCAGGCATTGCGATGGCATTCGCGTCGGTGTTCGTGCTGCTCGGCATCGCCGGAAGGAGCGCCGGTCTGCTGTTGCTGATTCTTTCAGGTCTGGCGATTTCCAGTCTTGCGGGGGCCGCGACCGCGCTGGTGATGAACCTGTCATCCAATCCCTTTGCCGCGCTCGAAATCGCGTTCTGGCTGCTCGGCTCACTGGAGGACCGCAGCTTCCGCCATGTCATGCTCGCGCTGCCGTTCATCGTCGCAGGAGCCATCGTCCTGATCAGCCAGCGCAGCGCATTTCGTGCACTGAGCCTTGGCGAAGAGACCGCGCAAAGCCTTGGCGTCGATGTCGGCCGGTTGAGATTGCTGGTGATTGCAGGTGTTGCGCTGGGGGTCGGTGGCGCGGTCGCCGTCAGCGGCACCATCGGCTTTATCGGTCTGGTCGCCCCGCATCTGGTGCGGCCACTGATCGGCCACGATCCGGCGCGCCTGCTGATCCCCAGTGCGCTGACCGGCGCGGCGCTGTTGCTGGCCGCGGATATCGCGGTGCGGATCATTCCGTCCACCACCGACATCAAGGTGGGCGTGCTCACCTCGATCATCGGCGTACCGTTCTTCCTCTATCTGATCGTACGTGAACGACGTTCACTCGGTGGAGGCGTCGCATGAACGGCAAGCCGATGCTGGCTGCGCAGCAGCTCGAAGTGGCGCTGTCGGGAAGACCCATTCTGAACGGTGTTTCGCTGTCGCTGCCATCACGGCAGCTTGTGGCGCTGGTGGGACCGAATGGCGCCGGAAAGACCACCCTGCTCCGCGCGCTGGCAGGTCTGGTGCCNTCGACCGGCAGCATAGAAATCNGCGGTGACCGCCTGTCATCGCTGTCATTGCGCGAGCGTGCCAGGCGCTTCGGTTATCTGCCGCAAGGTCATCACGTGCATTGGCCGCTGCCGGCCAAGGATATCGTCGCGCTTGGGCGTTACCCGCATGGCGCGACCGATCCGGCACGGCTGTCGCCGCGTGACGAGCAGGCCGTGCAGCGCGCGATGCAGGCCACCAACGTTGACGGGTTCGCCGAACGCCCGGTCACCGAATTGTCCGGCGGCGAACGCAGCCGTGTCGCGCTGGCGCGGGTGCTGGCCGTGGAGGCGCCGGTCTTGCTCGCGGATGAGCCGATCGCCTCGCTCGATCCTCGCTACCAGATCGACGTCATGATCAACCTGCGCAGCGCCGCGGATCGCGGCGTGCTGGTCGTGGTCGTGACGCACGATCTCGGCCTCGCCGCACGCTTTGCCGACACCGTGCTCGTGCTGTCGGACGGCCGCCTCGTAACGCAAGGAAAGCCCGCACAGGCGCTTTCGGAGCAGATCATGGCCGACGTGTTCCGCATCAGCGCGTATCGCGCCGATTACCGCAACGAGACCGTGATACTGCCCTGGGCGGGAGTTTGACCGATGGTCTGGCTAATCGCGCAACGCAGCCGCCAGGCGGTCGAGGCCGGCGTCGTCGGGAGGCAGACCAAATCGCAAGAGGTCATCGGCCCAGTCGAAACTGCGGCACCAGATATGCCGTCGCGCCAGCGCCGCGTGCAGCTTCAGGGCATGGGGATGCCGGGCAAGCCGGAACAACGGCGTGCCGCCGGCAATCGTAAAGCCCGCTTTCGCCAGGACCTGGTCAAGCTTGCGGGCCTGCTGTTCAAGCTTGTCGCGCGTGTGATCGGCCCATGCTTGATCGCCGAGCGCTGCCGTACCGATCAACAGTGCCGGCCCGGAACACGACCATGGACCCAATGCCCCGGCGACACACCCGATCAAATCGGGCGCGCCTATTCCAAATCCCAGCCGCAATCCGGCAAGGCCATAGAATTTCCCGAACGAGCGCAAGATCAATACCGGCCAATCGGGGCACAATGCGACCGCGCTGACGGCCGGATCGACATCGGAAAATGCTTCATCGACGACAAGCCATCCGCCGCGGCCTCGGAGTTGTGTCGCAATCCGCGTCAGCGCAGCGCAATCGGTGACGCGGCCATCGGGATTGTTGGGATTAACGACGACTGCGTGAATCGCGCGATCGGGGCAAGCGTCGAGATTTTCGAACGAGATCACTGGATGCCCTGCATTGCGCCAGGCAAGCGCATGTTCGCTATAGGTCGGTCCGACGATCGCTACCGGCCCGGGCGCCGCCAGATAGGGCAGCAACTGAATCAGCGCCTGCGTCCCGGCAGCTGCCACAATGGCAGCGCCCCCGGGCACGCCATAAGTTTTTCGCGCGGCGTCCAGCAATGCCTCCGACTCAGTGCGCGACGGCAGACGCCGCCATGCACTTTCCGGCAGATGCTGCGGAATTGGCCACGGCCAGGGGTTGATCCCGGTCGACAAATCCAGCCAACTGCCGGGCGCGCCGCCATGGCGCGCGATTGCGTCGGTAAGGTCACCACCATGTTTCATGGGCGGTTCATGCCATCATCAGCGTCAAAATGCGAGGGCTTGCGAAGCCGTCTTGTGGCGATCGCCATCCTGATCTCGTTAGGCTTGCAAGGCGCCTCGTACGCCGCCGAACTGCCGCGGATCGCCTCGATCAATCTCTGCACCGATCAGTTGCTGGTGACGCTGGCGGACCCTGCGCAAATTCTCGGTCTCAGCCCCTATTCCCGCGATCGCGCGCGATCCTGGGATGCGGCAAAAGCCGCTCAGTTCCCAAAACTCTCCGGCGAGGCCGAGGACGTATTGGTTTTGAGGCCGGACGTTGTCGTCGCCGGGCGCTTCACCAAGCGCGCGACACGGGAGTTGCTGAAAGAAAAAGGGCTGCGCGTTGTCGAATTCGATGCCGCACGCTCCCTGGATGACGTGAAGAAGCAAATTCGCCAGATGGGCGATCTCGTACAGCATCCCGACCGCGCCGCCGCCGAAATCAAACGGCTGGATATGGCGATTGCGCATGCGCGTGAAGTCGTCTCGCGAAAACCCTATCGCGTGCTGGCGCTGTCCAGGCGCGGCTGGGTTTCCGGTGGCGAAAGCCTGACGAGTTCGCTGCTGGCGACCGCGGGCCTCAGCAATGCCGCAGCCGACCTCGGCTACAAGCTCGGCGGATTTGCTTCACTTGAAGCCATCGTCAGCCTGAGGCCGGATTTCCTGCTGGTATCCGAAGCCGGCGACTTTGCCGAGGACGAAGGCCGGGCCTTCATGCTGCATCCGGCGCTGGAACGCTTTTATCCGGCAGCAAAGCGCCTTGTGATCCCGGAAAGGCTTACCGTATGCGGCGGCCCGAGATTGTCGGAAGCGCTCGATCGCCTCGCCTCGGAACTCGAGCGCGTGACGCACTGAAATGTTGATCTGGAGCGATACGCTCTTTGTTGTTGTCGCAGCCCTGACGTTCGACGCCTTGATCGGAGATCCCGATTGGCTGTGGCGGCGTCTGTCGCATCCGGTGGCCCTGATTGGATCGCTCATCGGATTGCTCGATCGTTCGCTCAATCTGGAAACGCGGTCGCCTGCGCAACGGAAATTTGCCGGCATCATTGTGGTCATCCTGCTTCTCGCCATTTCTGCATTATCCGGAATCTTGATCGCAATGGCGTTACGACAAATCGCGTTCGGCAATGTGCTGATTGGGCTAATTGCTTCAACACTGATCGCACAGCGAAGCCTTTATCAGCACGTCGCGCGGGTCCGCTCGGCATTCACCGATGGCGGGCTCGCTGAAGCCCGCCGCGCCGTTTCCATGATCGTCGGCCGGGACCCTGATCAACTTGACGAGGCCGGTGTGTGCCGCGCGGCCATCGAATCCTGCGCCGAGAATTTCTCCGACGGCGTGGTGGCGCCGGTGTTCTGGCTGGCGCTGCTGGGACTACCGGGCTTGATCGCCTACAAGGCCATCAATACCGCCGATTCCATGATCGGGCATCTCAACTCGCGTTACGCGTCCTTTGGCTGGGCGGCCGCACGGTTGGATGATCTCGTCAATTTAATCCCGGCACGGCTATCCGGGTTATTGGTTGCGATAGTCGCTCCGATCGCGGGTGGGACAACTGGGACAGCGCTCAGGGTGATGGGGCGCGATGCTACAAAACATCGCTCTCCCAATGCCGGATGGCCGGAAAGCGCCACAGCCGGCGCTCTGGGGCTGGCCCTCGCCGGGCCACGCCGGTATCGCGAACGGATCGTCGATGATCCCCTTCTCAACGCCGAGGCGCGCAAGGATGCGGCCCCAGGCGATATCGGCCGTGCGCTCGATCTGCTTGTGGCGGCATGTCTGCTGGAGGCGGCGGCCTACGCCGCACTCGCGCTAGTCGTTTGACGGCTGCGCGCGATCTTCAGGATTTGCGCGATATCGAGATGCGCTTCCAGATGATCGGCGAGCGCGTCCAGCGCGGCTTCTATGCGGGCTTCGTAGGCCAACGACGACGCGATGCCGAAATGCGCGAGCCACGCCTTCCGAAAGGCGTCGCCGGTGAACAGGCCATGTACATAGGTACCCTGCACCCGGCCATCGGCCGAGCTGGCGCCGTCGGCACGGCCTTCGATGTCAAGCAGAGGCCGCGCACAGTCGGCACCCTCGCTGCGGCCGAGGTGAATCTCGTAACCCTCAATCGCGGCGCCCGTTGCGCAATGTGTGCCGCCGACGAGCGTGGTCGATTTGTCGGCGCTCATGATCGTCGTGATGTCGAGCAGACCCAGGCCTTCGACCGTGCCAGCGCGGCCATCGACGCCATCGGGATCGGCGATGGTTCGGCCAAGCATTTGATAGCCGCCGCACAGCCCAAGCACATGGCCGCCACGGCGTACATGCGCCTTGATGTCGATGTCCCAGCCCTGCGCTCGTAAGAAGGCGAGATCGCCAATCGTGGATTTGCTGCCGGGGAGAATGACGATTTCGGCCTCGGCTGGAATGGGTTCGCCCGGCGGGACGAAGACCAGCTTGACGCCGGGCTCCATGCCCAGCGGATCGAGATCGTCAAAATTGGCGATGCGGGCGAGAACCGGCACTGCGATGATCCGCGTGGACGACGAACCGTGCGTGCGGTCGAGATCGACGGCATCCTCCGCCGGAAGCCATGCCGCTTGCGGCAGCCACGGCACCACGCCGAGCGAGGGCCAGCCCGTGAGGCGCGTGATCGCCGCTAGACCTTGCTCGAACAATCCTACATCGCCGCGAAACTTGTTGATAATGAAACCGTGGATTCGCGCCAGTTCATCCGGCTCCAGGACGAGATGCGTGCCGGCCAGGCTCGCGATAACGCCGCCGCGATCAATGTCCCCGAGCATCACCACGGGCACGTTAGCTGCCGCCGCGAATCCCATATTGGCAATGTCGCCGGCACGCAGATTGATCTCCGCCGGGCTGCCGGCGCCCTCGACCAGAACAATATCGGCGTCGCGGGCAAGATGAGAAAAACTCTCCAGTACTGCCGGCAGCAGGGCTGCTTTCTTGTCCAGATAATTCTTTGCCCGTAGCGTGCCCCAACGCTTGCCCTGCACGATGATTTGCGCGCCGGTATCGGTCTCCGGCTTCAACAGCACCGGGTTCATGTGCACGCTGGGCGGCATCCGCGCCGCCCGCGCCTGCACCGCCTGTGCCCGGCCGATCTCGCCACCCTCGATCGCCACGGCGGCATTGTTCGACATGTTCTGCGGCTTGAATGGCGCCACCTTCAGGCCGCGGCGCACCAGCGCACGCGCAAGCCCCGCGACAATCGTCGACTTGCCGGCGTTGGAGCCGGTGGCCTGGATCATCAGCGCGGGCGTCGGTTGCTGCATCAGAACTCGATGCCCTTCTGGCCTTTCACGCCGGCGCGGAACGGGTGCTTCACCAGCGTCATTTCGGTGACGAGATCGGCCATCTCGATCAGTTCCGGCTTGGCGTTGCGGCCGGTGATGACGACGTGCTTGTCGGCGGGCTTTTCCTCGCGCAGGAAGGTAAGCACCTCGTTGAGGTCAAGGTAATCGTAGCGCAGCACGATGTTGAGCTCGTCGAGCAGCACCATGCGGTGGCGGTCGTCACGGATGAGTTCCTTGGCGCGCTCCCAGCCCTTGGTGGCGGCGGCAATATCACGCTCGCGATCCTGGGTTTCCCAGGTAAAGCCTTCGCCCATGATGTGCAGCGTCACCAGCTCCGGGAATTTCGCCAGCAGCTTGGCCTCGCCGGTGTCCCACGCCGGCGATTTGGTGAACTGCACGACTGCCACGGGATAGCCATGGCCGATGTGCCGAAACACCATACCGAGCGCGGCTGATGTCTTGCCCTTGCCGATGCCGGTGTTGACGATCAGGAGCCCCTTCTCGCCAATCTTGGTCGCCATAATCTTGTCGCGCGCCGCCTTGTGCTTGCGCGCCTTCTCCCGGTGCCGTTCATTCTCGGCTTCATCTGTTTCAGTCGGGATTCCGGTCATGCGATTTCCTTCTGCGCGGTCGGCAACAGTTCAGCGATCAGGTCGGCGGCGCGATTGGAGCGCGGGGTCCACAGCCCGCGCCGGATCGCCTCGGCAAAGCGGTCAGCGGTCTCGCGCAGCGCGGCCGGGTTAGCGGTCAGCATGAAGTCTCGTACGCGCTCGTCCTCCAGATAGGAAGCGNACAATTGATCGAAATGGTGGTTGGAGACAGCGTCGGTCGAGGCCGCAAAGCCGAATAGATAATCCACCGTTGCGGCAATCTCGAAGGCGCCTTTGTACCCGTGGCGCATCACGCCTGCGATCCATTTGGGATTGGCTGCGCGACCGCGTACCACCCGTGAGATTTCGTGGCTGAGTGACCGCGACAGCGGCGCCTCCGGCCGCGAGGTATCGATATGCGCAATCCGCGGCGCACTCCCCCGCAGGGTCTGCACGGTCGCGGCCAGACCGCCCATAAATTGATAATAGTCGTCGGAATCCAGAATATCGTGTTCGCGGTTATCCTGGGTCTGCGCCACCAGATCGACGCCCTTGAGGCGCTCGGCGAAATCGTCCCGCGCGCCCTCGCCTTCGCTTCCGCTGCCATAGGCGAAGCCGCCCCAATCGAGATAGACATCGGCAAGGTCGCCACGATTGCTCCAGCCCCCCTCGTCCATCAGGGCCTGCAAGCCCGCGCCGTAAGCGCCTGGCTTCGAGCCGAACACGCGATACGCCGCCCGGCGCTGCGCCGCCTCGCCATCCATACCGCCGGCCTCCAGCGACTTCCGCCGGATGCGAACGTTGGCGGCAATCGGATTGGCTTCTTCCGGCTCATCGAGCGAGGCGATGGCGTTGACGGCGCTTCCGATGATATCCATCTGCGTCGGAAAGGCGTCCCGGAATAGTCCGGACACGCGAAAGGTAACGTCCACCCGCGGACGCTTCAATTCGCTGAGGGGCGTAATTGCAAAGCCCGTGACCCGGCCCGAAATCTCCTCCCACAGCGGGCGCGCGCCGATCAGGGCGAGCGCCTGGGCGACGTCATCACCGCCCGTGCGCATGTTGGCGGTGCCCCAGGCCGACAGCGCGATCGCGCGCGGCCATTCGCCAGCCTCCTGCCAATAACCTTCGACCAGGCGCTCCGCCGCCAGTTGCCCGATCCGCCACGCCGAAGGTGTCGGCACTGCCCGCACGTCGACTGCAAAGAAATTGCGCCCGGTAGGCAGCACATCCGGCCGTCCCCGCGTCGGCGCACCGGATGGACCGGGTCGGACGAAACGACCGTCCAGCCCGCGAAGAAATGCGCCGATCTCAGCCGCCCCGCAGGCGTCAATGACGGGACGAAGTTTGACATCGATCCAGTCCAGTACCGCCTGCGTCCGGCTCCAGCCGCCGTTGCAGGGCTGTAGGCCCGCGACCAGTTGAAGTGCCAGCCATTCGATCCGCTCGACGGTATCGCCCGCTGTGCGCCATGCAGCGGTGCTGGCTCCTGCAAGGGTTGCGGGATGCGGCCCCTCGAAATCGGCGGCGAGATCGCGGGTCAACGGATCAAATCCGCCAAAGCCGAGATCGAGCGCAAGGGCCCGATGCAACGAAGCATCCTGGGCCTTCAAATCCGAGCGCGGTAGCCGTGCGATCGAGACGATAAGGTCGTTGCGTTGAGCATCGGCGGGCACGCGGCCAAATACGTGCAGACCGTCGCGGATCTGCATCTCCTTGAGATCGCAGAGATGGGCGTCCAGCGCGCGCAAGGCCTCGTTGGTCGGCGTATCCCGCGTCACATTGACGTCCGCATCGAGCCGCTGCGCCCGTGCCAGCGACAGAATGTCCTCGGCGAGTACAGTGGCCCGCTTCGGATCGAGATCAGCGGCGAGCGCATACTCGTCGACCAGCGTCTCCAGCCGTGCCAGGTCGTCGTGCAATTCAGCGCGAGTCATCGGTGGCGTCAGATGATCGATAATTACTGCGCTGGCGCGGCGCTTGGCCTGGATGCCCTCACCGGGATCGTTGACGATGAAGGGATAGAGATGCGGCAACGGCCCCAACACCGCATCTGGAAGACAATCCGCAGATAGACCGGTGCTCTTGCCGGGCAGCCATTCGAGATTGCCGTGCTTGCCGAGATGCACGACGGCGTGCAGGTCGAATTCATGCCGGAGCCAGAGATAGAATGCGAGATAGTGATGCGGCGGCACCAGATCAGGATCGTGATAGGTGCTCTTGGGGTCGATGTTGTAACCACGCGCCGGCTGCACGCCGACAACGATATTGCCGAAATGGTGC
>C688J18823_10001077_pt1 | contig 16679 bp, 15 predicted proteins | sample HopSoiMetagenom1_FD_18823 | JGI IMG/M metagenome (IMG submission 18823) | reverse complement strand
CGCTCGAGACGGCGGGCGGCATCGCGCAGGCGCTGCCGCTCCTGGGGCGCGAGCCCTTCCTGCTCGTGAACGGGGACATCTACTGCGAGATCGATTTCCGCAAGTTGCTCGCGCACCGCCTCGGTGACAATCTCGCCCACCTCGTGCTGGTGCCGAACCCCGCCCATCGCGCGCAAGGCGACTTTTCGCTCGATGCAGGCGTGATCGGAAACGGCGGCACGCCGCGCTACACTTACGCAGGCGTAGCCGTGATGTCGCCTCGGCTCGTGGAAAGCGTCAAGCGCGGCGACAAGGCACCGCTTGCACCGCTCCTGCGAGCGGGCGCCGACCAGCGGCTCATCACCGGCGAGCTATTCGGCGGACTATGGCAGGACGTCGGTACCTTGGAGCGGTTGGCCGAGCTGGAGAAGCAACTGTCGTCACGAGATGAAACCCGGTAACCCCGTTTCCGTCTTTGCGGCGCGCCGCGCACGCCTCGCCGCCCTGATGGGCGAAGGCGTGGCATTCATCGCCACGGCGCCCGAGCGCGTGCGCAACCGCGACAGCCACTACCCGTACCGCTTCGATAGCTACTTCTACTACCTCACCGGCTTCAACGAGCCGGAGGCGCTGCTCGCGGTGGTGGCGGGCAAGACGCCGCGCTCGATTCTTTTTTGCCGCAACCGCGATGCCGAGCGCGAGATCTGGGACGGATTTCGCTATGGCCCCGAAGCCGCGCGCGAGCTTTTCGGCTTCGACGAAGCGCATCCGGTCGGCGAGCTGGACGCAGCCGCGCCCCGGCTCCTCGAAGACCAAAGCGCGCTTTACTACCCGCTCGGCTCGGAAGCCGAGTGGGACCAGCACGTCATGCGCTGGCTAAATGCGGTGCGCGCTCGCTCGCGTGCTGGCATTGCCGCGCCTGCGCGCCTGCACGACGTACGCGTGCTACTCGACGACATGCGCCTGGTGAAGGACGAGATGGAAGTCGCGGTCATGCGCCGCGCGGCAAAGATTGCCGCGGGCGCCCATCGCCGCGCCATGCAAGCAGCACAGCCCGGGCGCATGGAATACGAGATCGAGGCCGAGCTTCTGCATGAATTCCGCCGCAACGGTGCGCAGTTCCCGGCTTATTCGCCGATCGTGGCAAGCGGCGCGAACGCCTGCGTGCTGCATTACGTGGCGAACGACGCACGCCTGCGCCAAGGCGACCTCCTCCTGATCGACGCCGGTTGCGAGCTCGACGGCTACGCCTCCGATATCACCCGCACGTTCCCGGTCGACGGGCGATTCAGCGCGGCACAGCGCTCCGTATACGAGCTCGTGCTCGCTTCGCAGGCGGCAGCGATCTCGGCGGTGCACGCGGGCGCCGGATGGAATGAGCCGCACGATGCGGCAGTCCGTGTGCTGGCGCAGGGCATGCTGGACCTCAAGCTCTTGTCCGGCTCGCTCGATGAGGTGCTCGAGAAGGAAACGTACAAGCGCTTCTACATGCACCGCACCGGGCACTGGCTCGGGCTCGACGTGCACGACGCCGGCGATTACAAGCGCGGCGGCGAATGGCGCAAGCTCGCCCCGGGCATGGCGCTCACCGTGGAGCCGGGTCTTTATATCCGGCCGGCGGACGATGTGCCGGAGGCGCTGCGCGACATAGGCATTCGCATCGAGGACGATGTGGTCGTAACGGACGCCGGCTGCGAGGTGATCACCGCCGAAGCGCCGAAGCGCGTCGATGACATCGAAGCCCTGATGCGCGATGGCCGCAACCGAAGCTGATGTTCTGATCCGCGGCGCGGGGCCGGTCGGCTGCACGCTGGCGCTGGCGCTGCGCGGCTGCGGACTGAGCGTCGCGCTGCACGATGCGGGCGCGCCGAGGCCAGCCTTCCGGCCCCTCGCGCTCTCACATGCGACGCGCTTGATGTTCGAGCGCCTCGGCGTGTGGCATGAGATTCCAGCCACCGCGATCGAGCGCATCCTCGTCTCGCAGGCCGGCGCTTTCGGACGCACGCGCCTGGATGCCGCCGATGCCGGCGTGCCGGCCCTCGGCTACGTCGCGGAATATTCCGACGTCGTGCAAGCGCTACGGCTAGCGGCCGCCGACCTCATCACCGCCGAAGCGCCGGCCGCGCGCTGCATCGTACACGCGGAAGGAAGCGCGCCGGAATCGGCTACGAAGCGATACGCGCAGGACGCGCTCGTCGCGCTGGTGCGCACCGAGCCCGCCGCGGCCGGCACCGCCCATGAACGCTTCACTGCCGAAGGCCCGCTCGCGCTCCTTCCGCACGCCGCCCGCTACGCGCTCGTGTGGAGCATGCGCCCGGAGCGCGCGCAGGAGCTCGCGGCAGCCGCCGACGACGAGTTCCTTTTTCGCTTCGCGAAAATCGCCGGACCGGGCGCCGGGCGACCGGTGGCCGTGCAATGGCGAAGCCGCCAGCCGCTCAGCTTGAACGTGCGCGAGACGCGCGTGCAGCGAAACGAGGTGTACATCGGCAACGCGGCGCAGACCTTGCATCCTGTTGCCGGACAAGGACTCAATCTCGGATTGCGCGACGCATGGGAGCTGGCGGCGATTTTGCGCCGGGAACAACCTTCTACCCGCGCGCTCGAGCGTTTCGCAGCGCAGCGCCGGCTCGACGCGAACGCGACCGTCCGCTTCACCGACTTCCTCGCCGGCGCTTTCGCCGGGTCGAATCCGTTTTTTCGCGCCGCGCGCGGCGCCGCGCTCACTGCGCTCGATATTTTTCCGGCGCCGCGCCGCTTCTTCGCGCGGCGCATGATCTTCGGCGCACGCGCTATTCCCTGACAAAAGATTTGCGGATAAAATCCGCTTCCCTTTTCGCCCAAGCCATCGAATGAAAATCGGCGATCACGTGCTGCCCGACTCGGGCACTGCGGCAGTACTTGTCGCTCCGATGGCCGGGATCACCGATCGTCCCTTCCGGCGCCTCGCCCGTCGCTACGGCGCCGCGCTCGCCGTGTCCGAAATGGTCTCCGCGCGTCCGGAGCTGCGCACGTCGCGAAAGACGCAGCTGCGCCTGGATCATGCCGGCGAGCCGGGGCCGGTTTCCGTGCAGATCGCGGGCTCCGATCCGCAGATGCTCGCCGACGCGGCGCGCTTCAATGCCGATCGCGGCGCGCAGATCATCGACATCAACATGGGCTGCCCGGCAAAGAAGGTCTGCAACGTCGCCGCCGGATCGGCGCTCCTCTGCGATGAAGCATTGGTGGCGCGCATCGTCGAGACAGTAGTCGGCGCCGTCGACATCCCGGTGACCGTCAAGATCCGTACCGGGCCGGACCGGCAGCGGCGCAATGCCGTACGTATTGGGCGCATCGTCGAGGCCGCCGGCGCGCAGATGCTCGCCATCCATGGCCGCACGCGCGCCTGCATGTTCGAAGGCGACGCGGAGTACGACACGATCGCCGAGGTGAAATCGCGGCTGCGCATCCCGGTTGTCGCCAACGGGGACATCACGAGTCCGGAACACGCCAAGGCGGTGCTCCAGCGCACCGGCGCCGACGGCATCATGATCGGCCGTGCCGCGCAGGGCCGGCCCTGGTTCTTCCGCCAGATCACGCACTATCTTGCAAGCGGCGAAAGGCTTGCGGCGCCCGCCGCGCGCGAGCGCGCCGCGGTGCTTGTCGAACACCTTGACGGGCTCTACGATCTTTACGGCGACGAGCAAGGAGCGCGCGTCGCACGCAAGCACATCGGCTGGGCGGTACGAGAACTGCCAGGAGGAGAGGGCCTGCGCAGCGCGGTGAACGCCATCACCATCGCGCAAGCGCAGCGCGCTGCAGTGAACGACTATTTCGAGAGGCTTGCCGCATGAGTCGCGCGAACGAGCTGCACGATGCCGTCAAGCGCCAGCTGGAGCGCTACTTCAAGGACATGGACGGCGAGAAACCGACCTCGATCTACGACATGGTGCTGAAGAACATCGAGAAGCCGATGATCGAGACGGTGCTCGGCCACGCCGAGGGCAACCAGTCGCTCGCCGCGCAGATGCTCGGCATCAACCGCAACACGCTGCGAAAGAAGATGCAGCAGCTGCGGATCAAAGGGTAGTCTCCCCGCCTTAGTGTCCAACGCGCGTCGGGCGCTGATCAGCGTCTCGGACAAGACCGGCATCGTCGATTTCGCCCGCGGCATAGCCGCCGCCGGCTTCAGCATCCTTTCCACCGGCGGCACCGCCGCCCTCCTCGCGCGCGAAGGCGTGCCGGTCACCGAGGTGTCGGCTTACACCGGTTTTCCGGAAATGCTCGAAGGGCGCGTCAAGACGCTGCACCCGAAAATCCATGCCGGGCTTCTCGCGCGGGCCGATCAGCAGGCCGAGCTCGCGCGCGCCGGCCTGGAACCGATCGAACTGCTGGTCGTCAACCTGTATCCGTTCGAGGCCACGGTCGCCAAGCCGGGCTGCTCGCTCGGCGAAGCGATCGAGAACATCGACATAGGCGGCCCGGCGATGCTGCGCGCCGCCGCCAAGAATCACGGCGCGGTGGCGGCCGTCGTCGACCCGGCGGACTATGCGCCGGTACTCGCCGAGATTCGCAAGAATGGAAAGCTTTCGCCGGGCACTGCATTCGCGCTGGCCAAGAAGGTTTTTGCGCATACCGCTGCCTATGATGGCGCCATCGCCAACTATCTCGCTTCGCGCGATGCGCAGTTTCCGGCCGTGCTTTCGCTCCAATTCCGCAAGATCGAGGATTTGCGCTACGGCGAGAATCCGCACCAGGCCGCCGCCTTCTATCGCGATGCGCAGCCGGTGCCCGGCGGCCTGGCCGGCTACCGGCAGCTGCAGGGGAAGGAGCTTTCCTACAACAACATCGCCGACGCCGATGCGGCGTGGGAATGCGTGAAGCAACTCGACGAGCCGGCTTGCGTCATCGTGAAGCATGCCAACCCGTGCGGAGTAGCGACGGCGGCCACGCCGTACGACGCCTATGTGAAGGCATTCAAGACCGATCCGGTGTCGGCCTTCGGTGGCATCCTCGCCTTCAACCGTCCGCTCGATCGCCCCACCGCGCAAGCCATCGCGCAGCAGTTTGCCGAGGTCATCATCGCGCCGCGCGTCGAAGCCGCTGCAGCCGAATTCCTCGCCACCAAGGCGAACTTGCGGGTGCTGGAGGTTGCGCTCGCCCGCGAGACGCAGGCTTACGACTTCAAGCGCGTGGGCGGCGGGCTATTGGTGCAGAGCACGGACGTGAAGCCCATTACGAAAGACCATTTGCAGGTCGTGACGAAGCGCGCACCCGACGATGAGCAGCTCGGCGATCTCCTTTTCGCCTGGCGCGTGGCGCAGTTCGTGAAGTCGAACGCCATCGTCTTCTGCGCCGAAGGCATGACGCTGGGCGTGGGTGCAGGACAGATGAGCCGCGTCGACAGCGTGCGCATCGCGCGCCTGAAAGCCGATGCGGCCAAGCTTTCGCTCAAGGGCTCGGTCGTCGCCTCCGACGCGTTCTTCCCGTTCCGCGATGGCGTGGACGTGCTCGCCGACGCCGGCGCCGCCGCCGTCATCCAGCCCGGCGGCAGCGTGCGCGACGAGGAAGTAATCGCGGCGGCAAACGAACGCGGCCTCGCCATGGTGTTCACCGGCGTGCGGCACTTCAGACACTGATGAAGCTTCTCGTCGTCGGCTCCGGCGGCCGCGAGCACGCGCTGGCGTGGAAGCTCGCGAACAGCCCGCGCGTGCAGAAGGTGTTCGTCGCGCCGGGCAACGCCGGCACGGCGACGGAGAACGGCGTGGAGAACATCGCGATCAGCGACATCGGCGCCCTCATCGATTTCTGCCGCAAGGAAAACATCTACCTGACGGTGGTGGGTCCGGAGGCGCCGCTGGCCGCCGGCATCGTCGACACTTTCAAGGGCGCAGGACTGCGCATCTTCGGCCCGTCGCGCGCCGCGGCGCAACTCGAGTCCTCCAAGCACTTCGCCAAGGAGTTCATGGCGCGCCATCGGCTGCCCACCGCGCAGCACCGCAGCTTCGACAGCGCGGCGCAGGCGAAGGCCTACATCGCGCAGCGCGGTGCGCCGATCGTCGTCAAGGCCGACGGCCTCGCCTCGGGCAAAGGCGTGGTGGTCGCTACGACGAAGGAAGAAGCGCACGCCGCCGTGGACTCGATGCTCACGGAGCACCGCTTCGGCGGCGCCGGCAATCGCGTGGTGGTCGAAGACTTCCTCGAAGGCGAAGAGGCCAGCTTCATCGTCATGTGCGACGGCACGCACGTGCTGCCGCTCGCCACGAGTCAGGATCACAAGCGCCTGAAGGACGGCGACCAGGGTCCCAACACGGGCGGCATGGGCGCGTATTCGCCGGCGCCGCTGGTGACGCCCAAGGTCCATGCGCGCGTGATGCGCGAGATCATCCTGCCGGCCGTGCAAGGCATGGCGCAGGACGGCATGCCCTACGTCGGCTTTCTCTACGCTGGCCTGATGATCGACGCCGCCGGGAACCCGAAGACGCTGGAGTTCAATTGCCGCCTCGGCGACCCCGAGACGCAGCCGATCATGATGCGGCTCAAGTCGGATCTACTCGAGCTCATCGAGCGCGCGCTCGACGGCTCGCTCGATCGCGCCGACGCGGATTGGGACCGTCGCTGCGCGCTCGGCGTGGTGCTCGCCGCGGCGAACTATCCGGAGGAGCCACGCAAAGGCGACCGCATCGCCGGGCTGCCCGCCGCGGCGGAAGATTGCCGCGTGTTCCACGCAGGCACGAAGCTCGATGGCGGCGCAGTGCTAACCAACGGCGGCCGTGTCCTCTGCGTCACGGCGCTGGGCGATTCGCTGCGCATGGCGCGCACGCGCGCTTACGACGCGATCGAGCGCATCCGCTTCGACGGCATGCAGTTCCGCCGCGATATCGCGCACCGCGCACTGAAGAAGAACCGCTAGTGCAGGCAGTTCACGATTTCCTTTCCTCGCTGCAGGGCGGGATCGTGTCGGCCCTCGAGCGCGTCGACGGCGCTCGTTTCCGCTCCGACGCGTGGCAACGTGCCGAAGGCGGTGGCGGCGTAAGCCGCGTGATCGAGGAAGGCGATTTATTCGAGCGCGGCGGCGTCAACCTGTCGCGCGTGGAGGGAAAGGCGCTGCCGCCTTCGGCGAGCGCGTCCCGGCCGCAGATCGCCGGCCGGGCCTGGGAGGCGATGGGCGTGTCGCTCGTCCTGCACCCGCGCAATCCCCATTGCCCGACCGTGCACATGAACGTTCGCTTCTTTGCCGCGGGCGACGTGTGGTGGTTCGGCGGCGGGATGGACCTCACCCCGTACTATGGCTTCGCGGAGGACGCGCGTCATTTTCACCGCACCTGCCGCGACGCCCTGGCGCCTTTCGGAGCCGAGTACTACCCGCGCTACAAGCGCTGGTGCGACGAGTACTTCCACCTCAAGCATCGCAACGAGCCCCGCGGCATCGGCGGCATCTTCTTCGACGACCTGTCGCAGCCCGACTTCGACACCTGCTTCGCGCTGATGCGCTCGGTGGGCGAGCATTTCCTGCCGGCGTACCTGCCGCTCCTGGAGCAGCGCAAAGGCACGCCCTATGGCGAGCGAGAGCGCGAATTCCAGGCGTACCGGCGCGGGCGCTACGTCGAGTTCAATCTCGTCTACGACCGCGGCACGCTGTTCGGCCTGCAATCGGGCGGACGCACCGAGTCGATCCTGATGTCGATGCCGCCTCGCGCGGCGTGGCGCTACGACTGGAAACCCGCGCCCGGGTCGCCGGAAGAAAATCTCTACCGCGAGTTTCTCGTCCCGCGCGACTGGGTCTAGGGTCTAGGGTCTAGGGCAGCTCCGCCGCTCGGCGGAAGTGACTTTGCGCATCGGCCGGCTGGCCGAGCCGCTCGGCGAGGCGGGCGAGCTCGAGATGGGCGGCGCGGCTTTCCTCGAACGACAGGCTCGCCTCGAAGAAGCTCTTCGCCTTTCCCCACAGCTCGGCGTGGGCGCAAAGGCGTCCGAGGGTGGCGAGGAGCTCCGGATCGCGGCTGCGCGACTGCAGCCATCGCTCGGCGCGCTCGATGCGGATGCGCGCTTCCTCGGCTCGCTCCGCACCTTCCATCTGCACGGGCAGCTCGCCGTAGAGCTGCACGAGCTTCGAAGTCCATTCGGCGCCGAGGGCGCGCTCCAGGATCTCGCGCGAGAGAGCCCCCTTGCCGAGGGCGGTGGCGTGGCGCGCGGCCGACCCGGCGACGCGTGGATGGATCTGATCGCGACTCGGGATGCCGCGCCAGCGGCGCTCGAACGCCTCCGCATCGTCGGCCGAGCGCGAAAGGAGCTCCACGTTCGCCTGCACCTTGTATTCCTCGGCGAGTGCGGGCGCGATGGCGTCGCGCTTGACGAGCTGGCCGGCGAGGCGCAGCACCTCGTCCCACGCGCCCGCGCCGCGCTCGGCACGCAGCAGCATGCGCGCAGTCGCGATGTGCCGCGGACCCGCGCTCTGCAGCTTGCGCAGCGCGTCGCGCGCCGCGCCGAAATCGCGCTCCTCGAGTGCAAGCTCCGCGCGGCTTACGAGGCGCGCGGTGCGCAATGCCTCGCCCGCCTTGTCGGCCCGCTCCAGCCAGCGATCACGGCGCTCGAAGTCGCGCATCTGGTGCGACGCGCGCGCCGCGAGCAGCGCGGCAAGCCCGGGCGTGGGCCCGGTATCGAAAGCGAGCGCCGCTTCCTTCTCGGCGCGCGTATAGCGCCCCTCGTAGAATGCCTGCAGCGCCGAGGCGAGCGCCGCCTGCGCGCGTTCGCGCCGGCGCCGCGCGCGATACGCGCCCACCATCGCCGGCAGCGACAGCGCCTGGCCGAGCAGGCGGAAAAGGAAGTACAGGATCAAGAACGACGCAACCGCGGCGAGCGAAAAGAAAAGCATCGTCATCTCCACCCGGTAGGGCGGATAGATGAAGAGCACGTAGCCCGCGTCGACGCGTCCGAGGATGACGATGGCGACCGCGGCCGCGAAGACCGCGAGCAGCCATAAAAGCGATCTCATCCGGCTCGGTTCATCCGGGGGAACGCTCGCGGCGCGACTTGTAGCCGCGGACGGCTTCCAGGCTTTCGGTGATGGCCGGCATGTCGAACGTGATCGATACGGCCGAGAGCTGCTTCAACTGGGCGAGCGCGTCGGCCGTCTGCTTCGAGCGCGGGTCGAAGTAGCGCTGCACCCAGGTGAGCGAGGCACGCAGGTCTTCCCGGTAGCCTGCCTCGTCGCGCGAGAGAAGGCAGGCGCGAGCATTGAGAAGCCTCAGGCGCAGGTTCTCGCGCACGAAGTACGCCTGCGTCGGCGGCAGGAGCGGCGGCTCGGCGGGCCCCATCTTGCGCACCACGACCAGCTGCGAAAGCTCGCTCCAAACCTCGGCACCGAGGCGCGACACGAAGCTTCGCTCCGCGCCCGTGGCCGCGTCCTTCGCTGCCGGCGTCGTGCGCTCCGTGCGTTCCTCGAAGGCGAGGGGCAGAGCGTCGACCGAGGCGATGAGGTTGTCGATGCGGTTCGCTACCGAGGGAAAGTCGACTACCGGGGCCGCCTTCAAGCGCTCGATGTCGCGCGCGAGCGCGCGCCGGATCGGCGCGAACTGCGGCCGGTCGGAGCGCGACAGGCGCGACTCGGCGAGCTGCAGGGCGAGAAGCGCGGCGCGGACGTTGCGCGCAAGCTGCAGCTGCTGCGACGCGATGGCGAGGACTTGCTCGATTTCTGCCAGCTGCCATTCGTCGCGGTTGCGCGACAGGTCCTGATAGAGGGCCTCGAGCGCAAGCTGCTGGCTTTGCGACTCGGCCAAGCGGTTTTCGAGCTGGGCGACCTTGACCTGCGCCTCGCGTAACGCCTCCTGCGCCTGCCGGGAAACGGTGCGCGCCTCGCGCGAATCGGATTCGATCTCGCGCAGGCGGCGCGCGAGCTCCTCCTGCGTGGAATTGATGCGGTTGCGCGAATCCAGCCATGCGAGCGCCGCTAGGCCCGCGGCGAGCAGCACGGCGATGAGCACAAGGAGCGGCAGCCGGTTGGGCGGCGCCGATGCCGGCGCGGGAGCGAGCTCAGGTTCGGCCATCAAAATATGCTACCAGCCGCTCGACGAGCTCGTCGTCGCCGGGGCCGGCGAGCACGATCTGCGATTTCACCCGGTCGCGGGCGTGCCGCGCAACGCGCGGATGGGGAACGAAGAGCGGCGTGCCGTGGAGGAGCGCCGTGCCGACCGCGCCCGTCATGGCGAGGAAATTGTCCAGCCCCTGCGCCGACGATACCGCCACCGCATCCACCTCGCCGAGCTTCCAGCGCTCGAGGAGCGGCGCTGCATCCGTCGTCGGGCGCGAGCGTCGATAGCACTCGGCGTACTCCACAGCCGCGCCGCGCGCGGTTAGCGCATCGCCGAGCGTGGGCCGACCGCTCTCGCCCCGCACGATGAGCACGCGCTTGCCGGCGACGTCGCGCATTTCGGTCATGGCAAGCAGCGCCTCGGTATCGGCGCCCGCCTGCGGCGCGATCACGCCGGTGACGCCGGCGCGCTCGAGCTCACGCCGCGTGCCGGCGCCGATGGCTGCCGCGGCCGTGGCTGGAGGCCAGGCGCTCATGGCGCGCCGCGCGGCGCGCACCGCGCTCGGGCTGACGAAAATCGCGAGCTGAAAGTCCGCGACACGCTGCAGGACGGGCGGCGCCGGCAGCTCCTCGATTTCGATGGCCGGGAACAGGATCGCTCGCGCGCCGCGCACCTCGATAGCCGTGGCGAGCGGCTGCGCAAGCTCGCGCGGGCGCGTGACGACGATGCCGCGCCCCGCGAAGCTCATTGGACCGACTTCAAGATCGCTTCGGCCCCCTGGTCCTTGAGCGCCTGCGCGGCCGCGGCGCCCACTTGCTCGGGATCCTTGCCGTGCTTTTCTGCCCGCACGATGCGCCGCCCATCGACCGAAGCGACGAGGGCGGAAAGCTTGAGCGTGCCGCCGTCCATTACCGCGTAAGCCGCGAGGGGCAGCGTGCAGCTGCCGCCGAGCGCACGGCTGACGGCCCGCTCGGCGCGCACGCAGGCTGCGCTGTCCGGATCGGCGAGGGGGCGCAGCGCCTGGTGGACATCATCACGCTCGGCGAGGCACTCGATGCCGAGCGCGCCTTGCCCCGGTGCGGGCAAGCTCTCGTCGATGCCGAGGCGGGAGCGGATGCGCGCCGCGAGACCGAGGCGGACGAGACCGGCGACCGCGAGGACCACGGCGTCGTATTCGCCGCGATCGAGCTTGGCGAGGCGCGTGTCGACGTTGCCGCGCAACAGCTTGATTTCCAGCGACGCGTAGCGCTCGCTGACCTGCGCCGCGCGGCGCAGGCTCGAGGTGCCGACGATCGCACCCGCCGGCATGGAAGCGAGCGACACGTACCGGTCAGACACGAACGCATCGCGCGGATCCTCGCGTGATGTGATCGCGGCGAGCAGGAACCCCGGCGGCATATCGGCCGGCACGTCCTTCATCGAATGCACCGCAAGGTCGGCGCGGCCGGCGGCCATCGCCGTTTCGAGCTCCTTCACGAACAGGCCCTTGCCGCCGACCTTCTCCAGGCTGCGGTCGAGCACCTCGTCGCCTCGCGTGCTCATCGGCAAGAGCTCGACCCGCAGGCCGGAGTGCAGCGACTCGAGGCGCTCCTTGACATGCTCGGCCTGCCAGAGCGCGAGGCGGCTTTGCCGCGTCGCGATCACCAGCTTCTGAATGCTCATTTCATCCTACTTGTCTGCGATGAGCTCCCGCACCGCGGGCCACTGGCGTCGGCTCACCGGCAGGCGCTCGGCGAGGCCGTCCAGCACGACCTGCCAGTGCGCCTCTTCGTCCGCGGCACCGCTGCGCTCGAAACCGCGGATCGCGCTACGGGCGACCAGGCAGTTGCGGTGGATGCGGACGAAGGCGTGCGTCGACTCGGGGCCGCAAAATTCCTTCTCCAGCGCGACGAGCGACTCCTCGATGAGGTGCTCGCGCTCCTTCGTGCGAACCGTGACGTACTTCTGCTCGGCGCGCAGGAACAGGATGTCGCGCACCGGGACGAGCACGATGCGGTGCCGCTCCGCGACGGACAGGTACTCGCGCGGGCCGCCGGCGGCGCGAGCGAGCTGCTCGCGGCGCGGGGCGCCGGCGCTTGCCGCTTTTTTCAGCGCCGCGGCAAGGCGCGAGGCGCGCACCGGCTTCAGCAGATAGTCGAGCGCGTTCAGCTCGAAGGCCTCGAGCGCGTGCTTGTCGTGCGCGGTGACGAATACCACCGCCGGCGCCTGCTCGAGCCCGGCGAGATGGCGCGCGAGCTCGAGGCCGTCCATTCCCGGCATGCGGATGTCGAGGAGCAGCACCTGCGCGCCGCTCGCCGGCAGGCGCTCGAGCGCCTCGATGCCGTTCCGCGCCTCGCCTGCCACCACGTTGGGCACCTCGGCGACGATGTCGCCGAGCAGCTCCCTCAGGCGCTCGCGCGCCGGCTCTTCGTCGTCAGCTATGAAGACTCTGATCATGCCCTTCTATAAGGTATCTCGATGTCGACACGATATCGACCATTCGTGGTCTGCGTAGCGATACTCGCCTCCGCGTCGAAGAAGAGCGACAGCCGCTCGCGGATGTTGTCGAGCGCCATGCGGTTGCCGGCGCGCTGGTTGCCCGCCTCGACGTAGGGGTTCTCGATCGTGGCATGCACCCGCTCGCCGCGCCGCTCGATCCGCACCAGGACCTCGCCGGGCCCGGTGCCCGGCTCGATGCCGTGGTAGACCGCATTTTCGAGCAGGGGCTGCAGCACCATCGGCGGCAGCAGCGCATCGGACGGCGCCGCATCGAGCTGCCAGCTGATGCGCAGGCGCTCCCCCAGGCGCAGCTGCTCGATGTCGGCGTAACGCTCGAGGAGCTCCAGTTCCTCCTCCAGCCGCACGAACTGGCGCGCGTCGGCCATCAACGTACGGAACAGATCGGACAGGTCTTCCAGCGCGCGCTCGGCGCGCCGCGGATCGCGGCGGATGAGCGACAGGACGGCGTTCAGGCTGTTGAAAAGAAAATGCGGCCGGATGCGGGCCTGCAACGCCTGCAACCGCGCCTCGGCGAGCGCGGGGGAAAAAGCCTTGGTGTGCAGCCGGAAATAAGCGAGGAGGAAAACCGCCGTCAATGCCGCGAGGACGAGCGTGCGCACGAGGCCCGGCACCGGAACGCTGGCGATGGCGACGACGCCCTTGTGATAAGCGCCGGCGACGGCGGCAGCGAGCACGACGGCCGTCGCATTGCCGGTCCAGAAGGCGAGCCGCGTCAGGGCGCGCGAGAAGAGGAAGAAAGCCAGCAACTCGACGAAGAGTAGCGGCTCCAGGAATGCCGCGGCCTGCACGAACCGCTCGAGTCCCTGCGCGAGGTTCGGTGCCGCGAACAGCGCGCCGAAAATCGCAAGGCCGTTCACTGCGAGCAGCACGCGCGCCATGACGGCGAGGTTGCGGAAATCCGGCAACAGGTCCGGATAAGCGCTTTGCCTTATACTCGCCACGGTTACGAATCGTTCTTAAACTGCATTCAAAGTTCATTGTGCGAGCATGGCCCGTAAGCCGCAACTTTGGTCGGGGCGATTCAAAGAGCCCGTCGATGAGCGCGTCAAGCGCTTCAGCGCATCGGTGGATTTCGATCGCCGGCTCGCGCGCCAGGACATCGCCGGCTCTTTAGCGCATGCCCGCATGCTCGCCGCGGCGGGCATCATCGCGAGGCGGGATCTTACGTCGATCGAGCGCGGGCTCGAGCGTATCCGCCGCGAGATCGAGGGCGGCCGCTTCGAATGGTCGCTCGATGCGGAGGATGTCCACCTCAACATAGAGCGGCGTCTCACCGCTCTCGTCGGCGAACCGGGCAAGCGCCTGCATACCGCGCGCTCGCGCAACGACCAGGTCGCGACCGACCTGCGCCTCTGGCTGCGCGAGGAGATCGACGCGATCGACGGCCTGCTCGTCGCGCTCATCCGCGTCCTCGTCGACCAGGCGGAGAAGCATGCGGAGCTCGTCATGCCGGGGTTCACCCACCTGCAGGTGGCGCAACCGGTCACCTTCGGTCATCACCTTCTCGCCTATGTCGCCATGCTCGAGCGGGATCGCGAGCGCTTTTCGGAGATCCGCCGGCGCGTCAACCGCCTGCCGCTCGGCGCGGCGGCTTTGGCCGGGACCAGCTTTCCCATCCAGCGCGAGCGGGTGGCGCGCGAGCTTGGCTTCGACGAGCTGTGCGAGAACTCGCTCGATGCGGTTTCCGACCGCGACTTCGCGATCGAGTTCTGCGGCGCGGCGTCGCTCGCGATGATGCATTTGTCGCGCTTGTCGGAGGAAGTGGTGCTTTGGTCGAGCCCGCGCTTCGGCTTCGTGAGGCTGCCGGATCGTTATTGCACGGGCTCCTCGATCATGCCGCAGAAGAAGAACCCGGACGTGCCGGAGCTCGTGCGCGGCAAGAGCGGCCGGGTGGTCGGCGCGCTGGTGAGCCTGCTCGTGCTGATGAAGGCGCAGCCGCTCGCCTATAACAAGGACAACCAGGAAGACAAGGAGCCGCTCTTCGACGCCGTCGACACGCTGAAGGACTCGCTGGCCGTATTTGCCGGCATGGTCGCCGGCATGATCCCCGTGCCCGGCGCGATGCGCGATGCGCTCGCTCAAGGGCACGCCACCGCCACCGACCTTGCTGATTACCTGGTGCGCAAAGGCGTGGCGTTTCGCGACGCGCATGAAGTAGTGGCACGCGCGGTGCGCGAGGCCGAGCGGCTCGATACGGATCTCGCCCGGCTTCCACTCGCCACCCTGAAGCGCTTTTCGCCGCGCATCGGCGCCGACGTGAAATCGGTGCTGACCGCCGAGGGCTCGGTGGCGGCGCGCAATCATGTCGGCGGCACCGCACCGGCGCAGGTGCGAAAGGCCGCCGCGCGAGCGCGAAAGCGTCTGGCTCGTCTTCCGAGGGCGCGCGCCCGCTGAGCCAGATCGGCAATTACCCGATCCTTCGCAAGCTCGGCGAAGGCGCGACCTCCGAGGTCTTCCTCTGCCAGGATCCGTTCCGCAATCGGGAAGTGGCGGTGAAGCGCATCTTTCCCGAGGGGCTGCACGATCCGGTGCGCGGGCGCCTGTTCCGCAAGCTGTTCTTCACCGAGGCCTCGCTCGCCGGCAAGCTCGTCCACCCGCACATCTGCCAGATCTTCGACGCCGGCATGGGCGACGACTCCGGCTATATCGTGATGGAGTACGTGCCGGGCGGGACCGTGGAGCGCTTCTGCGCTCCGGAGAACCTCCTGCCGGTCGATGAGGTGGTGGACATCATCTTCAAGTGCACCCGGGCGCTCGCCTATGCCCACATGCATGGCGTCGCGCACCGCGATATCAAGCCCGGCAACATTCTTTGCGCCGCCGGGCCGACGGATGTGCGCATCAGCGATTTCGGCCTGGCGCTCAACGTCGGCGCGCAGACCACGCAGATCACCGGCGTGGGCTCGCCGGCCTACATGTCGCCGGAGCAGATCCGCGAGGAGGTAGTCGACCATCGCACCGACCTCTACTCCCTGGGCGTGGTCCTGTACCAGCTGCTGGTCGGCAAGCTGCCGTTCCAGGCGACGAACAAGTTCAGCATGATCTACCAGATCACGCAGGTCGACCCGATACCGCCATCGAGCGCGCGGCACGCCGTGCCGGCCCCCTTGGACCACGTCGTGCGCCGCGCCATGCAAAAAGACTCCGCCCAGCGCTATCACAGCGCGGACGAATTCGCCGACGAGCTGCTCGATGCCCTGCGCGCTGACCGGGGCGAGCGCAAGGATGCCTTCGGCGACGCGGACAAGTTTGCTGCCCTGCGCGCGCTGCGCTTCTTCGGCGGCTTCAGCGATGCCGAGCTATGGGAGGTGGTCGCGCTCGCGCATTGGGAAAAGGCGCCTCAAGGCGCGGTCTTCATCCGCGAAGGCGAGCGCGGCGAGTTCTTCTGCGTCGTGCTCGAAGGCGAAGTGCACGTCACCAAGAACAAGAAACTCCTGAATGTCCTCGGCCCGGGCGAATGCTTCGGCGAGATGGCCTACCTTTCGCTCGGCACCCCGCTGCGCGGCGCCACGGTGAGCGCGGGGATCGACTCTCGGATCCTCCGCATCGGCGTCGGCGCGCTCGAAAACGCAAGCATCTCGTGTCGCAGTAAGTTCGACCGCGCGTTCATCGTCATCCTGGTCGAGCGCTTGCACCTGGCCAATACTCGCCTCACCTCGGGTTGAAGTTCGGTCGCCGGGAAGCCGTTGGCGGCGGTTGCATCCATCGCTGCTACCGCGTGCGCGAAGGCTTCTTGAAGGTCAACGAGCCGAGCTTTGCAGACGCTTTCGCCGCGGAGGCGGACGGGCTTCGCGCGCTGCGCGGCGCGGGCTGCACGGCGCCGGAGCCGCTCGAGCATGGCGTCGATGGCAATGAAAGCTATCTCTTGATGCAGTGGCTCGAGCTGCACAACGCCGGCGATTACGCCGCGCTGGGCCGCCTGCTCACGCGCCTCCATGCAACGCGCGGCGAGCAATTCGGCTGGCGGCGCGACAACTTCATCGGTTCCTCGCCACAGCGCAACGCCGTGGCGAGCAGCTGGAAAACCTTCTGGGCCGAGCAGCGCCTGGCACCGCAACTCGAACGGGCGAGGGGGAACGGGCATCGCATCGATATAGGCCGCGTGTGCGACGTACTCGACGGCCACCACCCCGAGCCTTCGCTCGTGCACGGCGACCTATGGAGCGGAAATGTTGGATTCCTGCCCGACGGCACGCC
>C688J18823_10001076_pt1 | contig 16691 bp, 19 predicted proteins | sample HopSoiMetagenom1_FD_18823 | JGI IMG/M metagenome (IMG submission 18823) | reverse complement strand
GCAACCCGCTGCGATCGGCGACATCAAGCCAAACGACCCCGCCGCATGGGGCTATGCAGCGAGGTCGCCGATGGCGGGGAAAATCTGGAGGACCACCCCGCCCTCGCGAGCAGATACGTCCGCCGCAAAGCCCCGTTTCAGCGTGCAAATTGGCCGGCGAATTCGTCTCGGGCGCGTTGAACCTTTTTCACTCCCTCCAGACATAACCTTGCCTGGGACATTGCATCACTCGGGGATTAGGCCTGCGCCGCCAAGCGACCATACTCCGCTTGCGCGGCGCAGTGCTTTTCAGCGGCAGTGTGAGCGGGAGCCGGCGCGGGAATTCGGACGCGCCCGCGGGGTTGAAACGCCTGTAGCGAGAGCATTTCTGCGAGGCAAGGCTTTTCCTGCTGGCCATGCGCCGCGTCCCGTTGAGGATCGATCGCGAACTGAAGCACGCGACGCGCCAATTGATCTCGTGATCGGGATTCGCGCGGGTTATTTTTCCACCTCTCCGCACCTTCCGGGTGCCCCACCGGGCGCCTTGATATCAAGTCTCATATAGTTGCATTGATTATTAGTTGCAATTTTAGGTATTAAGTCTGGATTTGAAGCGGTTGGGGCCGCGGCGGGATTTTTCGCATGATCTACAAGGGCGTCGAATACACCGTGACGGCGGTCGCTCCGGGCATTTGGAAATGGCAATTCCACGTCGGCGACAAGGTCATCGCGGGCAAGACCGAAGCCAGGCTCAACCTGCTGGCCATCCGGCGGGTCCAGCTTCGGATCGATCGGGAGCTGAAAAAAGCCGAGCGGGAAATTACCCGCCCGCCGGATCCTTCTGCCGGCCGCCCATCGGGTAAGTCTTAAGCAGTTACAGCAAGTTACGACAGCGGGATGACGTGACTTATATGCCCGGTAACGGGCATGGGCCCGTAAAAACCCGGAGTTGATCTTTACGCCCGCCGGGAATCCACTCCACCCGCTTTTGAACCCAAGGGCCGACGGCGGCCCCTTTTGCACCTGGTTCAGCCTGCCATGCCGGTCTTCTTCTTCAGCGTTCGAATTGGCGAGGATGCATGCGTCAGCAATGACGGCGCGGAGTTTGCCGATCATAACGCCGCCTGGAAGGAAATGACCGGCGTCTGCGGGGACATGATCGCGGACATTTCCCGAAAACTCTCCGAAAACGCCGAGTGGCAGATGGAATTGCTGGATGAAGCCAGAAAGCCGGTATTCCGGATTCGTCTGGTTGCGGAGACGCTGCAGGACACCGATCAGGAGGCGCGCTAATTCAGGCGTGCGTCTTTTTGAAAGCGGCATCGCCTTCACCGGCCGGCGCTGTGCCCTTCCGCAGCTCCCGGGCGGAGATGAAGCGGACGCCGACCATCTCGCCCCTGCGCCAGATCAACGTGCACACCCGAAGCACCTCGCCGCCCGCGGTGAGGGAAAGGCCGAACATCTTGGGAACAGCGAGGTCGCCGACATCCAGGCAGGCGCCGTTTTCGGAAATGTCGTGGATGTAGCACTCGATCCATGGCGCATCCGGCGCCGGAATCAGAAATCCCCTCTTGCGCAAATCGATCCGAACGAACTTGCGGGCACCTAGGTCTTTGCGGTCTCTCGCCATGATTTCTCCTGCGCGGGGAAAACCCTAGGCGGAATACCTGAATACCGAGTTATCGGAATCCGGCAAAAAACGGGGTATTGGTTTCAATTTTTGCGTGTGGGTGGATGTTGCCTAATCGGCGCTGGCAAGCCGGCGCATCGTGAATTCGATGGCGCCATCGGGCAGCTCGCGCCAGCTTTCGACCGAGCTCATATAGGCCGCCTTGGGATAGCGGTCGAGAAAGTCGCGCGCCCTCGCCCTCGCCTTGTCGCGCGGCAGCGTGAAGGTCTCGCGCAGATAGCCGTCGTCCGGCTTGCGCCGGCCGGCCATCCGGCTCGCGAGGTCGCGCGGACGAAAGACCATGTCGTAACTCCAGACACAGGACGACAGGCCAAATATAGGGGCGATGGCGAGCGAATCCTACCCGCCCTCGCTGCTTGGCTACTGGCTGCTGCTGCCGGTCCTGCTCTTCTTGGCGGGCGCCGCTGCGGCCTTGGGCGCGTCGGTGCTGCGCACGCCGCCCCAGGGATCGGAAGACGCCTTGGCGTCGGGAATCTTCCTCAGGGACTCCTTATAGGCTTTGTCCTTGATCGCATCCGCCTCCTTCTCCTCCGGCGATTTGGACTGGAATTCCGGCATCAGGTTGATGTTGGGGGTCTGCGCGTAGGCCGGCACCGTCAACAACACCACCACCGCGGCCGCGCTCAGCATTCTCATGACGCTCTCCTTATGCGACGCTGACTTTGCGTTTTCGGCAGGATACCACCTGCTCAACCGCTTCGCCAAGCAGGGGCGCCCCCACCTTTGGTTCGACACGGCTCGACGCAAAACGCGACCGGACTTGCAGGATTTCGTGCCGTATTTGTGGCCCGCCGCCGCTGTTCCCTTCGCCACAATGACCATTACATATGGCCTGCAACAATATCAGGCGGGGAAACGGGCGTTCATGCAACAGCAGCCACCAGCAACGGAATTCGGCATTGCGGAAGCCAGGCGCGTGCTTGGCGAGGTATTTGCGCCCTGGGTGATGGATCTCAATCTCGCCATCGAGCGCTTCGACTTTGCGCCGTCAGGCGATGCCGCCGACTGGCAGCCGGGCGCGGTGCTGCGCCTGCCGTTCTCGGAGCGGCTGTGCCGCAATGGCGGCACGGTCTCGGGCCAGGCGCTGATGGCCTTTGCCGACACCGCGATGGTGATCGCCAACCTCGCCGCCAACCGCGGCTATCGTCCGATGACGACGGTCGACCAGACCACGCATTTCATGCGCGCGGTCTCGGCCTCCGACGTGCTGGCCGATGCGCGCGTGGTCCGCCTCGGGCGCACCATGAGTTTTGGCCGCGTCACGCTTTCGTCCGCCAGCGACAACAAGCCGGTGGCGATGGTGTCCAGCGCGTTCGCGATGCTGTAGCGGAATTTTAGGGTGGGCAAAGGAGCGTTAGCGACGTGCCACCATCCATCGCCGATCGCGCTTCCTCATGGTGGGCTCGCGGAGCCTGTCATCACGGTGCGAGCGAAATGACGCTCGTCGCGGGGCGCGTGTTCGCGACCCAACCGCGGCCAATCGCCCGCCCCCGTAGTTCTCTCGTCTTGCGGGAACATGATTCCTCTGGCGTCCTGACGTTTAAATCTGCCAGGGGGAAACCATGATCAAAACTGTTCTCGTGATGGCGACCGTCACCATCATCGTTTGCGCCGCGGTGATCGCAATCCACGAACTCCTCGCCCGTGGGCGCCACCCGCAGGCCGGTCCCCCGCCACGACGCCGGGCGTTTTAAGAAACGGGCGTCGTCGAAGACAGTCGGATCGTTCCTGTCTTTCGCCTCGCAGCTTGTCACAGCCGCCCGCATGACCGAACCTTGCGATCGCCGCAGGGCAATTCTGAATTCGAGATCGAAACATGCGCGGGATGCTTGCTCGCCCGGTGTTGAATAAAGCGCTGCCCTGCTATCCACATAATCGCCGCGAATGCGACGATGACCATCGCGCTCGCCCACTGCATCGTCCATCCATGCGAGCTAGTCACGAGAGCCAGCCAATTCGGAATATTCGCCGCTGAAGCCGGTCGCGTGACCCGCCACTACGACAGCCGCCGTCGAGATAACCGTCAAGGTCAAGGCGGCGAACATGATGCCAATCAATTTCAAAGCGCGCTGATCTGCCATCGGGCCCTTTCCCTGCTCCAGTAATTCCGCCTTATGGACAGCGCGGCCCGAACAATAGCGGACGCTGCCGACAACGATCACGGCCGGGAAGGCCCAGCGTAACAGGACTGGCACGTACGCCTCTCTTTTGCCGCCCGCCTCAACCAACGCAGACATATTGCCACTTGTTCCCGACCAATGTTTCTGGTTGGGCGTGAATAGCAGATCGATGGCGAAGCCAATGAAGGTGAGCACCGACGACAACGCGGGAAGGCAGGGTCATTTACTGCTGCCACCCGGATCCTCTACTAAAGTCGATCAGATCAGGCCTCGCAGGATTCGGGAAAAAGTGGAACCCAAAGGTTCACACTGAATTATAGGACCGCCCATAAAGGGAGGTTCTCGTGCCGCGCCGTCGAGTGACACACACCACTTCACTTAAAGAGCGTATCGCCGAAAGAGCCAAAGCGATCGCAACAAAAGCCGGGACCCTCCCACTCGGAAGCAAAGAACGTGATCGTATGGAGCGGAGGGCAAGGCAGGCCTCGACCGGCTCCGACATCAATGAATTGCTGATGTCGCGCGGCATAAGGCCGTTAGAACAATTTCACCTTGCAACAAACTCCCATAAGCATCGAGAGGAGGAATTCGTGACTCAGTCAAATATGCCATCGCGAAATTTGGCCACCAGCGAGGACGAGAAAATTCAGCAACGCCGTTCCAGCCGGCCCAAGGCAGCCGAAATTGATCTGATGCGGAAAAATGCGTCTGAGATTTATGAGATCGTCTTCTCGGCCGATTTCGCGGAAACCCGTGAGCGAAACAAATGACCGCCGCGGTGGAGCGGCCTCAGCTTCCGGAGAAGAGCTGGAGCCGATAATATGTCGCCCGCCGATTGCCTTCAATGGATCGCACGGCGAGAATTAATTGCGAGTTGTCGAAGCAGGGCTATCGCTGTTTCGGATCGCCAGGCGGATCATCGCCCCGATCTTTCCGGCTAACGTGCTGAGCACGCGCTTTGTCCGCCGGCTGTTCCTGGCCTTTCTCGTCGCGAACGATGCCCTGCTGCGCCGAGTTTCGGTGCTCAGGCTTCGGCATGCCTGCCTGGCCGCCATGCTTGCCGCCCATGTCCCGTTCGCCTTCCAAATCGTTTGCTCTTGCCATTTCGAGAACTCCGGTTGGCCACAGATCTTGGAGCTGGCGCGATCCGCGGCAATGTCCGGGACCGCCGTTGATCGTTCGACTGCGCGTTACAGCGTGTCAGGGGTGCGTGTCGGCGAACCTTTATCCTTGTTGCGCAGCTCTTGTTCAGCCAAATGCCAAAACTCAGATTCCCGACCTTCGGGCCCGCCCGCTTGCTCCCAAAGCTGATATGCTCGCGCGTCAATTTCCTGTTTACTGGGTTCAGCCACTACGTTTTCTCCGTGTTGGAGCACGGCCCACGCTTCAGGCGTGTTGGGACTAACCCGGCGTGACGTGCGAGACCAGCTTGGAGACTGGCCTTTCGGATTCAAGTTCACATGAAGCTGTTGGTTCCTCGCTGAGACTGGCCCCAAAAACAAAGGCCATGCGGGCGTTACACCGCATGGCCTTTGCCGGGACTGTCCCGCTCCTCGCGAAGATTCCGTCGCCGCCAACATAACCGCGACCCGGCGGAAACGTTCCGACCGACGCTCACCTTCCGAGAACGGCTTCCGCGGCGTTGACGATGCCCATGGTCGGATTCTTCGCGCAATACGTGCCGAACTTCTTGGCGTTTTCCACGAACACAGCTGGCCGGGTTTTTTCTGCTCAGTGCCCGGTGGCGGGAATAACGTATAGGCTGCTCTGCACACCCTCCCCAAGAACAGGGCGAAGCTGATCCTCCGTTCATTGGAACTTGTGACGCAAATGCGCATTGCCGCTCGATCTGCCGCCGTAGATCGGCGGAAAGTTTTTCCTTGGCAAGGCGAAGATGTCTTCGGAATTTGTTGTCGCCATTGTGGACGATGATGCCTCCGTGCGAAAGGCACTGGGGAGGCTGCTGCTAGCGCACAGGATCAAGTCGCGAAGTTATCCTTCCGCTCAAGCGCTGCTCGACACGTTGCCCTTTGACGTTCCCAATTGCCTGATCGTCGATGTAGAAATGCCGGACATGACCGGCTTGGATTTACAACGCGAGCTGTCGAACGCCGGTTTCCGTATCCCGACCATTGTAATCACGGGAAATGACGATCGGCGCGTTGCGACCAGCGCGGCCTCTCTTGGAGCCGCCGCCTTCCTTCTCAAGCCGTTGGTCTCAGATACGCTGATCGCAGCCGTGATTTCTGCTGGGAAGGAAAATACGTAAAGATATGTGCCTCAGTGCAGCGTATCGTACGCTAGTTCGCAGGCGTAGCCGCCGTGTCGCAGAATTTCCATAAGATGTGCTACGGCGCGCACGTCTGCGGGATCATCGAGCTGTGTTGCTGCTGGGCTGGCGATTACGGGCTGGGAACTCACCGTGACAACTCGCTGACGTTGGTCAGCGGCCAGCCGTTCCTCGGATATGGCAAGCGTAGTTTCAAAGTTGCGCAGAAGCGCCACCGCCATTGGCAACCGGCCACCAAGTTGCGCGACAAGGTCTCGTTGCCTCGCGACGATCTGTCGGCCACGAATAACCCGACGTTCGACTTCCGAAATGACGTCCACTGGCGCACACCCGGTTTCCAAGCACGATGCTATACCACCTTCGCACCCACGGCCACGGCTGCAAAGGATGATGATCAAAATGTGAAATCCGGTGAAACCCGCCATTTAGCCGCTGGTGCGTCAACCGCAACTGCAGCATCTCGGTCTTGACCTTGACGTGATCAGCGTCGGCCTCACTGCGTGGCGATTGCCGCCCCACTCGCCGCAGGAAGGCAACGCGGCTCTGATCGAGTGGGAAACTGTCACCTTGCCGCTGGATCACGCCCCCGGCCTCGAGCTTCCCAACGTAGGTCCGGCTGCAATCAAGGTGCTGCGCCAATGCCGAAGCGCTGACGATGGCGGGCTTTTTGGATCGCGGTCGAGAGACAATGGTGACGGTCTCAGCCATCGTATTCGTTCCTGTTGCGTCGCGGAGCAAGATACTCCGACTGCAGCATTCGCGCGAATGGTCGCGGGTGAGGGAGCAGTCGTTCACGTAGATGAACGTGAAGTTTGTTTGATTTAGGTCAAGGGAGCGAAGCTCCCGCGCGCGAGGCTTAGGACAGACCCGCGGGTTCGGTGTTGTCCGCGGCTTCCTGCGTTTAAGAAGGAGTACGCTAAATGTTGCGTCGAGTTCTCATCGCTTCGGCAGCCTTAGCCATGGTGCTGGTTACTTCCTTCCCTGATTACGCATTCGCCCGCGGCGGCGTGCGAGCGGGAGGCTACCGCGGCGGCGCGGTCGCAGTTCGAGGCCCCCGTGGCGGCGCGGTCGCGGCTCGCGGATACCGGGGCGGCGCTGTCGCTGTGCGCGGCGGGCGCTACGGCTATCGCGGCTACGGTGTCGGCGCGGCGGCAGTGGGCGCGGCTGCGGTCGGTGCGGCTGCGGCTGGGGCCTACCGCAGCGGCTGCAGCTACGACGCCTACGGCAACCGGGTTTGCCCGGGCGGGTATTATGGGTACTGAGCAGCTGACGCCGTTGGCCTGTGCTGCTCGAAGCCGATGCTCAAGTCATCGGCATAAGCTTTCAGTGACACTGGAGAGGAAGCGATGATCAGACCCGCCGTCGTTGCGCTCGCGCTGTGCGTTGTGTCCCCAGCACAGAGTATGCCGTACGCCCCACTTCAGCAGCCGAACAGTTCGGTCATTCCAGTTCGCCAAGGATGTGGTCTGAGCCGTCAACTGGTCGATGGCATCTGCGTATCGAATGCCAAGGTGCGTGCCGCGGTCCGCAAGTGCAGCGCTCGAAAAATGCGCATGGTGAACGGTCGCTGTGAACCACGCGCGCGACCTGCTGCGGCCCCTGCCGCGGCGCGACCTGCTGCGGCCCCTGCCGTGGCGCCACCTACAACCCAGCAGCCTGCGGCTGCTCCCGCCACGCCCCGTTGACCGGCGCGCGCAAGCGACAACGAACTCTGGAGGCTGATTGCAGATATTCCGCAGAGCATTCGCGCTCTGCGGGCCGCGCCGGGCTTCTCGAAACTGATTGCTTACTAAAACACGGTGCCGCTGCTGCAACTGCAACCACGGATTTTCTCGCACCCCAGATATCCTCGATAAGCGCCGTCGCGCGGTCCCGCAGGAACTCACGCGCTCGGAAGGACCCTGAGGAACTCTGGCGCTTCCCGAAGCCCGAGGTCAGTGCCATCATCGCCCGGCAAAGCACACCGCGAGGGATGAGGCAAAGGCGTTACCGCGTTCGGAGAAGCGCTGCGGGGCGTCGCGCGAGCTTTAGCCGCGTGCTCAAGCTGGTCGGCCCAAGGGGCGCGATGCCCTGTTAGGTAGCGCCGCCTCACATTCAGTCGTCGTCACCCGCGAAGGCGGGTGACCCAGTATTCCAGAGACAGCAGTGATCGGGCCGAGAAGCCGCGGCGTACTGGATCGTCCAGTCAAGCCGGACGATGACAGCGGAGAGCTGTTGAGAGTCGAATCGGAAATCCACCCTCACGCCCTCCCCACCCTGCGCCGCCGCCAGCGCCACGCCAGCATCGCCATCAGCAGCACCACGACCCCAGCCACGATCGCCCCGCTGATAAATCGCCCACCCGGCCGGTCGATGGTGCGCGAGCGCAGCGAGGGCGCCTCGCCCGGCCGCGCCAGGCGGAACGCCACCACGCTGTCGCCGATGGTCGTGCCCGCCTCGGAATGACCGCCGGCGCCGATCGCGACATATTGCTCGCCCTTCCACAGATAGGTCATGGGATTGGCGACGCCCGGCACCGGCAGCCGGCCCTGCCACAGCTCCTGCCCCGATCGCGCGTCGAAGGCGCGCAGGTACGCATCCATCGCGCCGGTAAAGGCGAGACCGCCGGCGGTGATCGCGACGCCATTGACCAGCGGCGAGCCCCAGTGGAACGCGATGCCAAGCGGCGCGCGGTCCTCCGTGGTGCCCACGCGCGAGCGCCAGAGAATCTTGCCGGCCTTCAGATCGACCGCGACCATCTCGCCCCAGGGCGGCTTGTTGCACAGCAGTCCCAACGGCGACATCGCNACCGCGCGCGTCATCGCGAACGGCGTACCCTGCTGCCGTCCGAAGTCGTGTCCGGGCGGCGGATTNAACCCGTCGGCCACCGCGGCACGCGGAAGCAGTTTGACGATGTGGATCGCGCGCGAAANGTTGGCGTAAAGGATCTGGTTGACGGGATCAAAGGCGGCGCCGCCCCAGTTCACACCGCCGCCGGTCATCGGAAACAGCACGGTGCCCTGCGTCGACGGCGGCGTATAGAGGCCCTCGTTGCGCGCGGAGCCGACCTGCGCGCGGCAGACACTGCGCTCCCAGAACGGAACCAGGCCGAACACATCGTCGGCCGAAATCTGCTGCGACAGCAGCGGCGGCACGTGGGTTGGAAACGGCTGTGTCGGCGAGAGCTGCTCGCCTTCGGCGCCGCCTTGCGGCACCGCGCGTTCCTCCACCGGCCACACCGGCTTGCCGGTATCGCGATCGAGCACGAACACAAATCCCTGCTTGGTCGGCTGGATCACGACGTCGCGCGGGCCCTCCCCGGTGTCGATCCGCGCCAGCGTCGGCTGCGCCGGCAAATCGTAATCCCAGACGTCGTGATGCACGGTCTGATACGACCAGACCCGCTCGCCGGTCTCGGCGCGCAGCGCCACGACCGAATTGGCGTAGTCGTTGTTGCCGGGCCGCTTGCCGCCCCAGAAGTCCGGGCTCGGCGAAGACGTCGGCAGGAACACCAGGCCCCGCCCCTCGTCCACCGACATCGGCGCCCAGACATTGGCATGGCCGGCAACGACGCCGCTATGCACCAGCGGATCGAAGCTCCAGCGCGGCTGTCCGGTCCGCGCATCGAAGGCGCGCACCATGCCGGATGGCGCATCGACGCGGCGGTTGTCGGCGATCGCAGATCCGACGATGACGGTGTCGCGGGCAATCACCGGGGCCGACGTGATCTGGAATTCGCCGGGCCATTCCAGCGGCATGCCGATCTCGATCCTGATCTCGCCATTGGTACCGAAATCGGCGCAGGGAATGCCGGATCTGGCATCGAGCGCGATGACGCGCGCGTCGTTGGTACCCACCAGGATTCGCGCGCGGCAGGCGGCCGTGCCGGGTGCCCTGTCGTCGACCCAATAGGCCACGCCACGGCAATTGTAGCGATTGGCCGGGCGCTGGCTGGTCGAGATCTTCGGATCGTACCGCCACTTCTGCACGCCGCTGCCGGGATCGAGCGCGATGACTTCGTTGAAAGGCGAGCAGAAGATCAGGCTGTCTTCGACCAGCAGCGGGGTCGCCTGGAATTTTGTCCGCTTCATCAGCTCGGGCGCGCGGCGATCGAGATCGCCGGTGGAAAATTCCCAGGCGCGGACGAGATTGCCGACATTGTCAGGCGTGATCTGGTTGAGCGGCGAAAACCGCGATCCGCCGCGATCGCCGCCCCAATGCTCCCAGGCGGAAGCCGGAAGCAAGATCAAGAAAAAGGCGCAAAAGATGGAAACGAAGGAAATGAACAGACGAACCGGATTTCGCATCCTACCCCCGCAAGCGCAGCGTCACGCTTGCGGGATCGATTACCCTATCGGTATCTCAGTATCCACCCCTTTGGCCGCCATAGTGACCGCCGCGGCCGCCGCCAAACGCGCCGAGACCAATTCCAATGCCGATGCTGACTGGCGGTCTCGATGGCCCGTACACTTCGCGCGGCGGCGGATCATCGTACACCACGCGCGGGGGCGGACGGCGGGCGACCACGACGTCGTCGTCATCCGGCTGAGGCCGGCGCGGCTTGCGGTCGGCTTTCTTCTTCGGCGGATCCGGCTCGACGCGGCGGACCGGGGCGTTGATCTTCAGCGGCTGCGGCTGTGCCGGCGGCTGCGCGTTGCAGGGACAGGTCGGCCCGGCCAGCGCAACGTTTTGCGGCAACGCCGCGTTGGCGGCGGCAACCGCTGGCGTCAACTCGGGACGGTTGCGCAGCCGCAGTTCAAGCTTACGCGCGGTCGCGGAAAGATCGCTGTCGGAGAATTTCTCCAGGAAGGAGCGATATCCGGACGCGGTGTTGATCAGCACGGCATCGTTCCACGCCACCATGCGCCGGTGCCGAACCAGCCAGTCGCGCGCCAATCGCCCGAGCGCCGTCTGCGGGAAGAGGCCGGCAAAGGCCTCATACGCTTCGTCGGTGCCATCGGCCACGATCAGTTCGTTCGCCGCCTCGACCGGCTTGCCCTTCAGATCGCGGGTCCACTCGGCGACCGACTTCTTCGGCGCCGCCGCAGGCTTCGGCCCGGCGATCGCGGTGCCCGAAAAACGGAAATCCTCGGTCAGCGAGGAACTGTCCCACGGGGTCTGCCGTCCGTCGGTGACCTTGTTCACCGCAAGCCGCACCCGCTTGAAAGTCTCCTCGATCGGAATGTTCTGTTCCTTGCCGGCGACCAGCAGCGCATTGGTATAAGGGCTGTTGGAGCCGGAGCCGTCTTCGGCGACCGCGCCCGGCGACGTCGAGAACGACAGGAAGGTGCCGGGAGCGCCGACCTTGGCATCGACGATGGCAAGCCCGCTGCCGGCGGTCTTGAGGTCCGGGAACGGATTGTTGCGGCAGGCGTCGAGCATCAGGATGCGCATCTTGCTCGGCACCGACGTCAGCGTGTTCAGGATGTCGTTGAGGCGTACCGCCTGGATCGGAATGTCGGCTTCGCGCTTCGGATCGATGTCGATCGGAACCAGAAAATTCTCGCCGTCGATCTGCAGCCCATGGCCGGCGTAAAACACCAGGGCAACGGTGTCGACGCCCTTGGCCGCGACCTTGCCGGCGAAGTCGCTGACCGCTTCCCGCATCTGGCCTTGCGAAAGATCGGCCGCGGTCGAGACCTCAAAGCCGGAATCGGTCAGCATTTGCGTGACCGCCCTGGCGTCATTGGCCGGATTGGGCAGCGCCGGCACCGAGCGATAGGCGGATTGGCCGATCACCAGCGCGAGGCGGCTTTCGGCGAATGCGGACTGCGTACCCAGCAGCAGCGCGGTGGGAACTATGAACTTGAGCAGCGCGTGACGGAACATGATGCGACCTCCCGGCTATGCAGGCTACGGATTGGTCACAGCCCGAAGCCGATGGGTTCAAGCCGGCAGCGCCATGTGAGGCATGACAACGGCTCGATTCAACGGCGATGTTGTCGCCGACCCAAACTCTGCGACGTGATGCAAATCACAGTATCGGGATTGTTATCCGGGCCTAATACTCTGTCCGGAGTGGCGTCTCCGGGTTAAAACAACCTCCGATGCGGCGGATCGTGGTTCACATAGCGCTGATGGCGGGCGCGGCGCTGACGCTTGCGGGTTGCGGCTTTGGCGACGTCCGCTCGCCGCTGCCCGAGTTCATGCGCGCCAAGGCACCCGAGTCGCCCCCGCTCGAGCCGGCACCCGACATCAAGCGCATGCTGCAGGAGAAACTGGACGCGGTGTTCACGGCGGCCTCGCAACCAACCCATGTTCGCGTTTCGGAGCCGCGCCCCAACCTCCGCGGACCGGGCTGGACCGCCTGCGTCAAGGCCGAAGTGGTTTCGGTGACCGGCAAACCGCTGGGCACGCAGACCTACCGCGTCGAGATTTCCGGCGGCGTGATCGCAGATCGCCAAAAGGTCGAAGCCGAGGATACCTGCACTGCCGAGAACTACGAGCCGATCTAGCGACTTAAAGACAGCGCGTCGTCGCCCGCACTGGACAAAGCTTCAGCGCACTGGTCAGCGAGAACAGCACCCGCGCGCCGCGAGCGGGATTATCAGGACTGCGATAGGTGAGCGGCGTGGCGGCGCCGATGTCGGCCTGCAGGCCGTCGGCGAGGAAGAAGCGAACGCCGCCGCCGGCCGAGGTCAGCGAAAGACCATCGCTCAGGCGGTAGCCGTCATTCCAGGCAACGCCGCTGTCGACGAAGGCGTAGAGCTGGTAGCCGCTCAGATATCGAAGGTTCAGCTTCTGATCGAAGCGCAGCTCGGCCGAACCCGCCAGACCGTTGTCGCCGCTGATCTCGGCGCTGCCATAGCCGCGGCCGAACGCGACGCCGCCGAGATAGAATTGCTGCGAGGTGAACAGCGGCCCGGACGCCGTCTGGCCTGCGGCGGCGAGTTTCAGCGACCAGGCATCCGTCAGCGTCTGGTAGCGCGTGAACCAGAAATTCAGTGCGGAGAATTTGCCGGACGCCCCGTCGCGCGACAGATAGTCGTCGTCGCGGTGCGAGGCGCCGAGAATGTCGAGGCCCTGGCGAAAATTCACCGTCAGATAATTGGTGCCGCCGAAACTGTCCTGCAGCCGGTAGTCCGAGGTGACGCTGGCGGTGCGGATGCGGTCGGCGTAGATCGGGCCGAACACATCGTTCTCAGTGGCATTGGTGAATCCGGCCGCCGCGGTCAGCGTCAGGCTCGATTTCTGCGATTGCAGCGGAACGATGCTGCCGTGAATTTCGAACGACTCGGTCTTGATGTTGTCGCTGTAGAGATGGCGGTAATCGCCGGGCCAAACCTCGCTGTAGTAGCCGGACGCGCCGATGCGGGCGCCGTCGGTGCCGACGGGCACGTCGTAGGACAGGCGACCGAATGCGAGCTGCCTGACATCGCCGGGCGTGGTCGACAGGTTGAACACCAGGGAATCGCCCGGCGCGAGATAGGAGTTGAACGCTGCCGTGCCGTAGCTTTGCCACGGTCCGACCGACGACGATCCCAGATTGTCGACGCCGAACGATGTGAAGACGTGCCACGTCTTCAGCGAAAGCATCAGGCGGAAATTGCCGCTCGCGGTGCCGATCTCCTCGATCGCGGTGTCCTCGATCCGCACGCCGGGCCGCCCGTTGATCAGCAGCAACTGCCGTTCGAGCGTCGCAAGCCGCGAGGGCCGCTCAGTCAGCACGGCCTCGAGCATCGGCCGGACGCCGAATTGTTCGGCGCCGTCTCCCTTCAGCGCCAGCTCCGTGATGCTCCCTTCGATGACTTGAATGCGAAGCTGGCCGCCCTGGATGTCCTGTGGCGGCACGATCGCGCGGCTGAGGTGAAAGCCAGCGGCGCGATAGACGTCGCTGACCGCAGCAGCGATCGCCGCCAGATCGGCCTGCGATACCTTTTTCCCGATGTAGGACTGGTACGTCGCCGCCAGCCGCTCCTGTGGTATTGCGACGGCGCCGCGGATCGATACGTGGCGGAGCACGAACATTGGCCTGGAATCGCCCTGCCCCTCCGGCCGGGCGAATTGCGGCGACGGCAGCCGGGGCCGCGCGGTTGACCCTTGGCCCGATTGCTGGTCTTCGAAACGCTTTTCGGTCTGCCGCGGATCATAGCCAGGCTGGTTCGCCTGCTGCGCGTGCGCCGGTAGGCAGGTGATGATGATCCATAGGCCCACGCCAATCGTCGGGAAGCGGTGCCAGGCTACAGCTGCACAAGCGCGCGTCAGTAGATCTACGGATGCGCGCCGCCGATCGTTGGTTGGACCCCTAGCCATATGATTTTTAATAGAATTTTATGGTCAACGAATGGTTAATCCGCGCTTCGCGGAACCCGGTTTCTGCTCACTCAATGTTGAAACATTTCCGATAGCGTTCGGGACAAAGCGGCAACCGGAAAGAGTTTTCATGCGTGCGATCCCTCAAGTCTCAAGAGCACTCGCGACCATGTTCATGCTGGCGACGGCATCCATCGCTTTCGCCGCCGACGGCGACGACTGGACGGTCCACAAATCCTCGGGCGAGGTATGGCTCGCCGGCAGCGGCGCGCAGCAGGCATCGCTGAAACAGGAAGACGTGTTGAAGCCGGGCGATACCGTTCGCACCGGCCGTACCGGACGCGTCCTGCTGAAGCGCGGTGACGAATTGATCCTGGTTTCACCGAACTCCGTGGTCGGCGTCCCCGCCCAGAAGAAGGAGGGACTCTCGACCACGATCATGCAGCAGGCCGGCTCGATCCTGCTCGACGTTGAAAAGCGCAACGTCAAGCATTTCGAGGTCGAGACCCCCTACCTCGCCGCCGTGGTGAAGGGCACGCAGTTCCGCGTCACCGTCAACGCAGGCAAGACCACCGTCGACGTGGTCCGCGGTCAGGTTGAAGTGGCAGATTTCAAAACGGGCCAGATCGCTCAGGTGATGGCGGGCCAACACGCGACGGCGTTCGCCAACGGCAAGACCGGCCTCGCGCTGGGTGGAACCGGTGCCTTCGCCCCGATCGAGCAAGGCAAGCCTCGCGCGCCGTCGGTCGAACGCATTCCGGTGCCGCGCGGCGGCTTTACCGCGATCCGCCACGCCACCAATGGCCAGGGCGTCCAGCCGTCGCGTCATGCAAGCCTGCAACCCGCAAGGCATGGCGTCACCCGCATCTCGTCATCGATCGGCGAAGTCCGGTTGAATGTCCACCGCGTCACGCACGGCCTCGCCCGGGACAAGTCGGCGGTGCATGGCGGCACGCGCAACGCCGCCAACAAGGACACGATCTGGGGTTCATCCGGCTCCGGAAACGATGTCGCCTCGGCAAACAGTGGCCAGGGCAACAGCGGCAACGTTGCCGTGAATGGCGCCAACTCCGCAACGGGAGCCGCGGTCGCTTCCAGCGTCAGCAGCACGGTCGCGGCGGTCAGCGGCGGCGGCAATGGCAATAATGGAAATGGTAACGGAAACGGCAATGGTAACGGAAACGGAAATGGCAATGGTAACGGCAATGGAAACGGCCACGCCTACGGCCGTTACAAGAACCGTTAGCGCATGCTTCAACAGATTTAGGCTATGAGCTCGTAAGCCTGACGACGACCAACCTCGAAACACCAGAATGGTGACCACGTGAAACGATATCGGCCGCATATTTTCGTGATGATTGCACTCGCAATCGTCCTGGCGGGCGGCTGGCACAATTCGCTTCGTCACGCATTGGCCGACCTTCGGTTCGCGTGGCAATCGCGACAGGCCTCCGGCGACATCGTGGTGATCGCGATCGACGCGTCGTCGATCGACAGGGTCGGCGTCTGGCCGTGGCCGCGCCTGCTCCACGCCGAGCTGATCCGGCAGCTTCAAAAGGCAGACGTCCAGGACATCGCGCTCGATGTCGACTTCTCCACGCCCTCCGACGCGTCGTCGGACCGAAACTTCGCCGAAGCCCTCCAGAGCGCCGGCGGATCGGTCGTGCTGCCCTCCTTCCATCAGCCCCGCACCGACAGGACGACGCTTCACGTCAATCGCCCGTTGCAGCAATTCGCCGAACATTCCTGGCCGGCGCTCGTCAATGTCGAGGTCGGATCCGACGGCCTCGTCCGCCGTTATCCGTTCGGTGAGAAGCTGGATGGCAAATTCGTACCTGCCATGGCTGCCGTGCTCGCCGGCCAATACGACGAAAAGCGCACGCCATTTCTGATCGACTTCAGCATCCGGACGGCGGGAATCCCCAAAGTGCCCTTTGCCGACGTGCTGCGCGGCGACCCGGCGACACTGCAAAAACTGCAGGGCAAGAAGGTCATCATCGGCGGCACGGCGCTCGAACTCGGTGACCGCTTCAGCGTCCCGAACGGCGTCATCGTCTCCGGGCCCGTGCTGCAGACGCTGGCCGCGGAATCGCTGCTGCAGAACCGCGCGCTGCAATGGACGTCGCCTGTCGTCACGCTGACCGGCCTCGCCTTGCTCGCCTTGCTCATGCTGTTCTCATGGCGCCGCCTTTCCGCCGGCAAGCGCGTGGCGCTGCTCGCTGCAACGGCTGTCGCCGTCGAGACCAGCGCGTTTGCCCTGCAGGCGGCCTTCCCGCTGATCCCCGACACCTCGCTGTTTCAGATCGCCATCATCGTCTACATCGCGGCCATCGCGCTCGACGAAATCGACATCCGCGATCTGCTCGGCAGGGTCGCCGAG
>C688J18823_10001075_pt1 | contig 16696 bp, 19 predicted proteins | sample HopSoiMetagenom1_FD_18823 | JGI IMG/M metagenome (IMG submission 18823) | reverse complement strand
GATGCAAAAACGGAAGCGCGGAAACTGGCCGATCGATTTGGCTTTCTGGATAGGTGGATGACTCAACTCCAGGAGAAACAGTTCGCGCTGTCGACTTGAGCTTTGATTTCTTTTGTAGCGGCGGTCTCTGACCGTCGCACTATGTTGCATCGAGTGTTTCGTTCACCCGAACTACCCTTGGCACCAATAATGACCCTCGTTACCCGGACACTCTGATGGAACTCTTCTGGTGGTCGTTCACGATCATTCTGTTTGCGGTAGGGTTGTTAGGCACCGTTGTGCCGGTCGTGCCGGGGACGGTAATCATTCTGGCTGCTGCCGTCATTCATCGAGTGATGATCGGCGCCGACAAGAGCGTCGCCTGGTGGATCATCGGTGTTCTGGTGCTTCTAACCGCGATTTCCTACGCGTTCGATTTTCTCGGCGGTTATTTCGGCGCAAAATATTTCGGAGCCACGAAGTGGGGCACATTCGGCGCAATCATTGGCGGCATTGTCGGATTATTCTTCGGGATCATTGGCTTATTTGTCGGACCGGTAATTGGAGCGTTGGCGGGCGAATTCATAGCTGGCAAGAAGCTGGTGCAGGCTGGTCGGGCCGGTTGGGGGAGTCTGCTCGGCAATATCGGTGGCATGGTTGGGAAGCTGACGATTGCCTTGATCATGATCGTGATCTTTGTGATGTCGGTGCCATCGCCATTTTAGGCCTTGTTCGTAATCGCAGGAACAGCCTCAGCTGTAGCGGCGGTCTATGACCGCCGATGCTTTGCGCGGAAAGATCCTTTTAACGGCGGCAGTTCGGCGGTCACAGACCGCCGCTACAAAAAGCGTTGAAAAAATCTGTTTGCGCGCAGTAGACTTTGTGATACAAAGTTAGCCATGGATGAGCGGTTGAACGCCGAGGAAAACCTTCGCGTCATCCGTCAACTCATGGAGCGGGTCACCGTTTACCGCGCCATTTCTGCCCCTACCGCTCTGGTTGGAGGCATTCTTTCGATCCTGGCAGCTGGCGCCGTCTACTACAACAACGAGGTACAACTGGTCCTCGGACGCGCCGTTCGCCCCCGCGAATTCGCGGTGCTCTGGATCGTGGTGCTGGTGCTGGCCGCGATCGCGAATGCTTATTTCCTGTGGCGCGAGGCCGCGCGATCCGGCCGCCCCTTTGTTTCTTCCGGCATGAAGCTGGCGCTGCAAGCGATCACGCCGAATTTGCTCATTCCGGCTGCGTTCACCCTCTGGTTCTTTCAGACCGGATATCTCGGCGCGCAGGAGCTTGAACTGGTTACCGTGTGGGTCGCGTTCTATGGGCTCGGATTACTGGCCACTGCTTTGTTCGCGCCGCGTTCCCTGGCGATCCTCGGGTGGGCATTTCTTCTAACGGCCTTAGCCACGCCGGTGTTAAGCGAGTGGATCGACCGACTGACCGACGATGCTCCCGATACGATCATGGGTCTAACGTTCGGCCTGTATCACCTCATCTACGCGATCACCACCTGGCCTCGCAGTAGGCGGATGGCGGCTGGCCGACCTTTAGCCGAATGAACGATGCTCGAGTTCAACAAGCTGGACAAAGCGATTCACGAAAAGGGTCGCCTGGCGATTATGACGTTGCTGGCAACGCGGGTGAGTTGGTCGTATGGCGACCTGAAGGCGGAACTGGGGATGAGCGACGGCAACCTGATTACGCATCTGCGGACGCTGCACAAGCTCGGGCTGGTGGCGACCACGAAGGAAGTTCGGAACCGGCCGCAGACAAGTTATTCGCTGACCAGGAAGGGGCGGAGCGCATTTACGGAATACCTCCGGGTACTGGAAAACATTATCAAGGTGGGAAAACGCTGAATTTTTTTGGTCGGATACTTTGTCGCACAAAGTAAATGGGAGAATGTTCATGAAAATTATATTAGCCCAACATTTCGGTCTCTGTTTCGGGGTCCGTGATGCCATCGCCCAGGCCAAAAAATTCGCGCAACAGGGTCCGCTGACGATCCTTGGTGAATTGGTTCACAATCCCATCGTTCACGAGCAACTTCGGCAACAGGGGGTTCACCAGGGATCGCTCAACGATCTGCAACCCGGATCAAAACGCGTCATGATCACTGCTCATGGTGCGTCGGACGTTCAGCGGTCGAAATGGCGCAATGCAGGCTATGAAGTCGCCGATGCGACCTGCCCGTTGGTTCGCCACGCCCATGAGCAACTGAAAGAGTTGGTTGCGGCCGGCTATCATCCGGTGGTGATCGGTCGATCGGGTCACGTCGAAGTTCGCGGCCTAACCGAAGACTTTCCGGGCGCGACGGTGGTGGAGAGAATTGATGACCTAACCAGGTTGCCCGCACGACGTCGCTACGGCGTCATCTCACAAACCACTCAGCCGATCGACTTTGTTCGACAACTGGTGGACGCGATTCGCGACCAATTTCCGGCCTCGAAGGTGTTGTTTGTGGATACGGTTTGTCGTCCCACCAAGGAACGGCAGGTCGCGTTACGCGACCTCATCGCACAGGCTGATACCATCGTTGTCGTAGGTGGTCAGCACAGCAATAACACACGACAGCTAGTCCAAACCTGCCGCCTCGCGGGTCGGCGGACGATCCACGTGGAGCGCCCCGAAGAGCTCGATCCCGCAGATTTCTACGACGTCGAAGTAGTCGGCCTAACCGCCGGGACTTCTACGTTGCCGGAGACCGTAGCGGCCGTTTGGCAGCGCCTGAGTGAGATTTCGTCCCATCCTAACAAAAACAAACACACCAACTAACGAACAATGAACTCACAGCAATGGCTCAGCTATTATCGACAGAATCGAAAAGATCGACCGGAACCGAAGTGGAATTCGCCGAGTCCGCTGAATCCCGCGATGCAGACCGCGCTGGCTCGATCCCTGTCGCATTTCCAACTCGGGGAGACTGGAGAGGGTACGTTCTTGCTCAATCGAGCATGCGAGCAGGTCAGTGATGATTCCGCGTACCTCGATGCGTTACAGCTCTTTCTCGCGGAGGAGGGCGAGCATGCGCGCCTATTGGAGCGGCTGGTGCGACGGTTCGGCGGCACGACAATTCGGCATCACTGGACGCACGCTCTCTTCCGTCTGGTACGCCACGCCCTTGGCTTCCAATTCGAGATTCAGGTGTTGCTCATCGCCGAATTGGTCGGCACAGCCTATTACCGTCTGATCCGTGCGCGAACCAGTGACGCGGTCCTGGACGAAACGTGCGGCTTGCTCCTTCGCGATGAAGCACAGCATGTGGAATTTCATGCCCATTGGTTAGGCGATGTGCTGGCTCGATTTTTACCTCTCGAAGCGGCGGCGTGGCGAACCCAGTTCCAAACCCTCTTCGCCGCGGCGACGATTGTCGCCTGGATCGATCACCGCGAGGCGCTGATCGCCTCCGGGTCGAACCGTCGCGAGTTCTTTCTCCAGGCGCGCCAACAGTGCATCTCGTTTTTGCATCGCGTGGCATGCAATGCGGAGGAACACATCGCATTGCTGGCTACTGCATGACTCAGGCTCGCCCCTCCGCTGGAGGGTGCAAACCATCGCCCTTTGTGCTATCTTCCTAACTGATGGCAGATGATCGCTGGCCCCGAAAGCATTCGGGGCTGGAGGAAAGTCCGAACACCATACGGCGGCATGCCGCGTAGAATACGCGGGCACTGCGATTGTAAAGTCGCGGCGATGGATAGTGTCACAGAAAATATACCGCCGGTTCTTTGATTATTCAGGAACAGGTAAGGGTGAAAAGGCGAGGTAAGAGCTCACCGCTCGCGAAGTAATTCGCGAGGCACGAAAAACCCCATGCGGTGCAAGACGAAACAGAGGGAGGACAGCCGGTCCGTTAATCCTCGGGTACTGTCGCACCACGGCGCTGTAACGGCGGCTTAACCGCCGAACACGGTTCCGGGCGATCCCGTGAAAACGGGATTGAGATAAATGATCATCCGGTTCGCTTCGGCGAACTGACAGAATTCGGCTTATCGCCATCTATATATGAAGGGCGCTTTCGGAGACGAAGGCGCCCTTCTCTTTTGAATCGCAAACGTGACTCGTGGCGCATTGTTTCACGCGCTAATCTATCGGCATGCCAACCGAGCCGGCGCAACCAAAGGACAATCCGGGCCTTCCCATTCCGCCGCCGCTTCTGTTTGTGCTACCGATCCTGGCGGCGATTCCGCTGGAATGGTTGTATCCCACAGTATTGGCCGCTGGTGCGGTTCGATGGATTTCAGGTGCGCTATTTGTGGGCCTCGGAATCATTCTGGATGTAGCCGGCTTTGTTACCCAGCGCCGCGCCGGCACCGACCCAATTCCATTCCGTCCGACAACACGGATCGTGTCGCACGGAGTTTACCGATACACGCGGAATCCGATGTACGTCGGATTCGCTCTCTGCACGCTAGGGCTCGCGATTTTATCTGATTCGTTGTGGATGCTTGCGGCTGTGCCGATCGGATTGGTGTTAACCAACGTGCTGATCGTTGCGCGGGAAGAACGTTACCTGCAACGAAAGTTTGGCGAAGAATACCGGGACTATCAGCGGCGAGTTCGCCGTTGGCTTTGATCCCGAACGCGCTCGCCCCGACATGTACGAAGCACGTTCGCGTCGAATTTTAAACCGGCTCGACGGAGTTACCTCGCGTTCGATCGGCCGTTGCTCGCCAAACTCGCAGTAGTTTCGCTCTCCAATAATCCTTTGAGCCGATGAAGATCGTCTCGCAGTTGTTGATCGGGCGCTTCACCGAACAGTTTCGCCACGGCGGCTCCGACAACCCCTGCTGGGGGCAGGTATTGAAGCGTCACTCGCACTCGGGTGTTTGCGTCGTTGATTGGCTCAAACCGGACGGAACCGGCATTCTGAACTTCAGCTCCGGGCAGTGATTCCCAGGAAATTAGCTCGCCGTCGTGATCGGTGATGATGGTGGCCATCCATTCGACTTCGGTACCCGCCGGGCCGCGAACAATCCAACGCGAGCGAAGATCGTCGAGTTCTTCGACGCTTTTCACGTGCTCCATGAACTGTGCGAGATTTTCGAATTGTCTCCAGAACCGGTAAACTTCCTGCGCCGGACGGCTGATGGCAATTTCTTCGCTGACCTTCACCCCTTTGTTGCCGGGCACACCGGTTTCGGTGTTCAGCTGGCGTGAGTTAATGCCGAGTTTTTGATAAAGTTGGCAATGGCCGGTGCTACCGCGGTGAATCAACGCGGCACCGCCGGCTGCGAGCAAAAGACCGGGCCAGGATCTTCTCCAAAGCGCGAGGCCAACCAGCGCGGCGCCTGCGGCAATGGAACCGATGCGTTCGGGGAATGGGACGTTGGTGTAGAGATCTTCGCGAACTGAATCAAGTTCGCGGCTTTCTGCGAGAGGTTGGGTCGTAAGTGGCATACGTAAAAATTCGACTCACGGCAATGATTCGGTTGTGTGAGATTGTGCTTTGTAGCGGCTCTGACCGTCGCATTCAGTGACAGTTTTTGCTCCCGTGAGATCAGCTCACGAAATCGTGCGACGGTCAGAGACCGCCGTTACATCGAAGAGAGGCAATCATCGATCGAGCCAAGCAGGTGCGAAACCGTCTCTTCTGTTTCATCGCCCATATTCGAAAGGCGAAACGTTTCGCCTTTCAGTTTTCCGTAACCGCCATCGATCACCAGATGATGTTTGCTGCGCAGCGTCCGGACTAGAACGGCAACATCGATGCCGCGGCTATTTTTGATGCAGGTTAATGTGACCGATCGAAATCCATCTTCCGCGAAGAAGTCGAATCCAGCACTTCGCACCCAGTCGTGCACCCGTTTGTTCGTTTTAACTTGTCGCTGATACCGATTCGTTAGGCCTTCCTCGAAGATGTCCGTGAGTTTCGATTGCAACGCGTAAACGTGCCCGATCGAAGGGGTAGTCGGCGTCATCCACTCCGCTTGCTGCTGTCGGAAGCCCAGAAAATCGAAGTAATATCCGCGGTCTTTCTGCTTTTGTGCGCGAGCGAAGGCTTTCTCGGAGACGCTAAAGAGCGAAAACCCGGGCGGCAGGGCGAGCGCCTTTTGCGAACCCGTAAGCATCACGTCAATCCCAAGCGCGTCCATTTCGATGGGCATCGCGCTGAATGAGGAAACGGTGTCAACGATCAGGCCGATGTCGGGATACTTGGCCATCGTGCAGCAGATTTCCGGAAGCGGGTTCATCACGCCGGTCGAAGTCTCGTTATGGATGAGCGTGACCGTGTCGAATTTTCCGGACGCAAGCGCTTGATCGAGCTTTTTCGGATCGATGTGGCTGCCCCATTCGACTTGCAAGGGCTCGGCCTCCTTTCCGCAACGGCGCGCAACATCCAGCCATTTATCGGAAAAAGCGCCGCACATGCAGCAGAGCACTGCGCGATCAACCACATTCCGAATTGCTGCTTCCATCACGCCCCACGCCGACGAGGTGGAAAGGAAAACCGGCTGCTTGGTGCCGAATAGGGTCTGCAAGTTCGGATGAATGTCGCGGTAAAGATTTTTGAAGTCTTCGCCCCTGTGACCAATCATGGGACGAGCAAACGCGGCCAGCGTCTTTGGCGATACCTCAACTGGGCCGGGGGTGAAAAGTTTGTCGTGCCGCAGCATTCGATTGCAACGTCGGACGTCGAGCCTCCAACGTCCAACGCCGAATGAATTCAAATGAGCCGGTTGTATTCCGGGTTTTCGTCCCAGGCGTAACTTGAGCTGTGGAGAGAATCTTTCGCGCCAGAGAATATCGAGCTCGGAGACAGCTACCCTCCGCTCTTAATGAAACTGATGTCACCGCTGCGCTCCAACTGCGCCAACTGGATCGTCGACACGTCTTCCGTCTTGGCACTGAGACGCATGTCTTCCTCCAGATCATGCTTCGACACGAGAGCACTTTTCATTGCGTCCCGATCCATTTTGCCATTCCGCACCAGCACGAGCTCCCGCCCTTTCACCAGTTTACCGAACGGATGGTGTTGATAGGCGATAAACGCGCACAGCCGATGGACGACCATCAGAATCACCGCCGATGCGATGGTTAGCCAAAATGGCCCGCTGCCGTTAATCGCACGGGAGAGCATCGAGCCGAGGAGGACAACAAACATCGCATCGAACGCGGTTTTTTGAGAAAGCGATCGCCGATCGCCTGCCCTAACGATGATTAGCCCTACGATGAAAATCATCAGTCCGCGAATGCAGATCTGGCCGGTGGTCAGCTCCGTGGGGTGACCATCCACGCCAAAGATCATCAGGTTCAGCCGATGCAGTGTTTCCACACTGATTGTTTCGCGTCTACTACCGCTTTCGGGCGTATTCGCATCGCGCTCAACGCGATAAAACCAATCGTTCGGTCAGATTCGTAGGGAAGATGGAGGCACAATTATGGCACGAGGAAGTAAGAAAAAATACACATCGAAACAAAAACGGAAAGCTGAGCACATCGAGGAGGGGTACGAGAAGCGAGGCACCAGCAAAAAGGAAGCGGAACGCCGAGCCTGGGCAACCGTGAATAAGAGCGACAAGGGTGGCAAGAAAAGCGGAAGCGGCCGCGGCAAGAAGAGCAGTAAATCAAGCTCTCGCAAAGGCGGCAAAAAGGGCGGTAGCAAGAAAAAGAGACGTTAAATTCGTTAGGCAGGCCGCGAAGCTTCGGCGAGGACCGAAGTCTTTGCTAACCTGAGCCCCGGGGCGGCGGCAGCGCTGCCGCAACGGCTCACAGTTCGCGGCCGCCTGAACCAATTCGAAAGTCAAGAGCACTGCTGAGTGACCGCCAAAGGTGCGCACCACCCGATCACGGTTGAGCGGCTGGGATAGCCGGCCTTGTTAGTCTAACGAGCTCGAATTGCGAACAGGATCATCGGGAAATGCCAGCACGTAAAAACCGCGATTTACACGGCAGTGCGCCCGACAAATGTGAAATCGCGCTGTTACTAGTCGACGTCATCAACGATCTGGATTTTCCCGAAGCCAACCAACTGATGCGGTATGTGCCGGCGATGGCGCGGAAGCTGGCCAAGTTAAAAGAACGGGCCAAGGCTGCTGCAGTTCCAGTTGTGTACGTGAACGACAATTTTGGACGTTGGCGGTCCGATTTGCACTCGCTGGTGGAGCACTGCCGGCAGGGCAAGGCCAAACAGATCGTGGATCTGCTCAGGCCGGATCAAGACGATTACTTCGTCTTGAAACCGAAACATTCCGGCTTCTTCTCTTCCACGTTGGAGACCCTGCTTCGCTACCTCGGTGCCCGGAAACTTATCATCACCGGGATCGCGGGGAACTACTGCGTCTTGTTTACGGCTAACGACGCTTATATGCGCGACTACGAGCTGGTCGTGCCGGCGGATTGTACCGCATCGAATACCGCGGGCGAAAACCGCGAAGCGATCAAGTTGATGAAGAATTATCTCAAGGCGGATGTCCGGCCGTCGGGGAAGATTAAATTCGGCAGAAAAGGCAGATCCGCGAAAAGCGCGAAAACAATCTGATCTGGTGAGCACGCCCGGTTCGGGCGTCGGTTATGGCGTCTCGCCCAAACGATCTTGCAAACCACGGTCGGGCGTTTGCAACTGCGAGTGCAGAGCTAGACGAAGCCAAGCTTCGGAGACAAGCGGGTTCCCAATTACAACTTGGGAACGCGAGGAATTGGCAGCGAGGAACAACGAAAGCGGCAGGCGATGCGCCTGCCGAAAACGGCTGCGTATACCCTGCGTGGTTTGCTGTTGTAGGGCAAGCGCACCGCTTGCCGTTTAAACGGAGGGACGAGCTTGTCTCGTCCCATTAATCTAGCGCGGCAGTTCATAATATGGGACGAGACAAGCTCGTCCCTCCATTGTCCCGTTCGCTGCTAACTCTTCTTCCCGCGGCCCGTTTTTTCCTGAAGCTCGTCGATCTTCTTTGACGCCTCGGCCTTGCTGATATTGGCATCGAATTCTTCTCCTGCTTCCCGGCAGAGCGTTTGCAGATACGACCGCTGCGGTCCGGTCATCGGTTCGTTACCGGTGGTCCATTCTTCCGGATCTTTCTCCGGATTCTGCATTGCAGGTGTTGGTTCGTCAGGTGTGGTCATCATATAATCATCGCAGCGACACCGGTTTCCGGCCTTGCGGGCCGAGGCTGGGCAAAGCCTGGCTGTTACCTCCTGCTTGCGCGGAAAACCTTCGCGTGGCATATCAGCCACCTCGTCCTCACAATGCGTTATTCCGGATGAGGTGATTTATGCCAACTGCATCAGCTATGACCGGCGAACCTGCGCTCGATGCGCATGTATTCTGGTTCAAACACCGCCGGGAAATTCTTCTGGCCATCGCTGCCGTCGTTTTGGCGCTCCTCGCTTATGGCGCCTACTGGTTATACACCGATCGGCGCGAAGCCAGCGCCGCCGCTCTTCTGGCCACAGCTCACGAGACCACAGCCTATCAACAGGTGATTTCCCGATTCGACAACACCAAGGCGGGCGCGACGGCTTATGTCTTGTTAGCTGATGCCCAGCGAAAGGACGGCAAATTCGCCGATTCGAACGCCACCCTGCAGAAGTTCCTCGATAAGCATCCGAAGCATGAACTCGCGCCTTCGGCCAAAATGGCGATGGCCGCGAACCTTCAATCGCTGGGGAAAGCCGATGAAGCTCTTTCGGCCTACCAACGGGTTGCGGCTGATTTCCCGAAAAGTTTCGAGGCGCCGCTGGCCTTGATTTCTGAGGTGGGCATCTTCAAAGCCAAAGGCCAAACCGACGCTGCTCGCCGCGCGTGCGAAACCATTCTGACGCAGTATCGCGAGAGTGTGTGGGCCAACGAAGCGCAGCAACAGTTGCGTCTGTTGAAGCCACCAACGCCCCCAGGCGGCGGAGCGGGAATGCCCGGCGGCCCGACGCTGGGTACTCAAAAGGGCGGACCGCCTCCGTTGCTCGCACGTCCTCCTGCGGCTCCAGCACCGGCTGGAGCACCTTCGGCTGCACCAGCTCCTTCGGGAGCGGCGCCGGCACCAAAGGGGTCTCCGAGAAAGCCGTAGTGGTTGAGCAGTCCCGCGGCCGCGGGAATCGCAACTCTGTGTTATGAAGTTCGGTGGTTGACACAACCACCGCTACAAATGCGGAAACGCGCAATAAGCGCCGGTAGCACAAAGCCGGCGTCTGACACAGACGCCCTACAAATAAGAAGCGCTGAGGAGAATTACCGCTTCGAGAACTGGAAGCGCTTGCGGGCGCCGGGCTGCCCCGATTTCTTCCGTTCTTTCATCCGCGGATCGCGACGCAAGAGGCCGTCGGCTTTCAACGTACCGCGCAACTCGCTGTCCACCTGAAGAAGAGCGCGAGCGATGGCGAGTTTTGCCGCGCCAGCCTGGCCGGTAGGGCCGCCGCCGCTGGCGTTGATCGAAAGATCATAGGTGTTCACCACCTTAGCGACCTGAAGCGGCTGGAGAACCGCGCTCTGCAGTGCCGAAGTTGGGAAGTAGTCCTCGAAACTCCGGCCGTTGACGTCGATTTTGCCGTTACCGGCCACCATCCGAATCCGGGCGACTGATGTTTTGCGTCGGCCGGTGGCGATGAATTCCTGTGTCTGAGCCATGATGATTAAGCGATGGTAACGTTCTGCGGCTGTTGAGCGGTGTGAGGGTGCGCGTCACCGCGATAGACCTTCAACTTCCGATAAACGGCGCGTCCGAGGCGGTTGTGCGGGATCATTCCGCGCACGGCACGTTCGATCAGCAACTCGGGATGCCGAGCCCGGCGCGATTTGACGCTTTCGGATTTGTGGCCGCCCACGTATCCCGAAAAGCTCATGTAAGATTTGTTTTCCTCTTTGCGACCGGTTACACGGACTTTCTCGGCGTTAATCACGACGACGAAGTCGCCGGTGTCGACGTGAGGAGTGAAGATCGTCTTTTCCTTCCCGCGCAATAGGTTAGCGGCTTTGACCGCGATATCACCGAGGACCTGGTCTTTGGCGTCGATGATCCACCATTTGCGGTCGACCTCGTTGGCTTTAGCGGAAAACGTTTTCATGGGAGAAAAAGAGCCCGGAAGGTAGTGGCCGGACGGGGGTCTGTCAACCGTCCTCGGAGGAGTAAACGTCCAACGCCCAACACTACAATTCAGAGAGGGCGAGTTGGGCGTTGGACGTTGGGCGCTTGTTTCTGACCAGAGTTCGAAGGCCAAGTGCGAGGTGGATCGATGCTAATAGCGTTATGGCAGTAAAGCTGCCAGATGTTAAGCGCCTCTGGTGCTTGTAAATACCAACGCGCTCGGCAGTCGCGTTCCACCGCCGTATCTCACTGCAGATCCGTTGAGCTGATCGGAATCGGGTATTTCTCCCCCATGTACTGCACGGTCACCGTTCGCGCGTCGCGAGACACAAACGGGAGCTTCGTTCCGGGACGGAGTGTGGTCTGGCCGTACGGGATTTGGATTGCTACGGCTCGCGTGACGGTAACGAATTGAGGGTTCGGTGGCGGGGTAACGGTAGGAATGGCGGTCGGCGGCGGTGCTTGGACGGCAGTTGCCGCNGGGCTTGCCGTGGCCGACGACGCAGGCATTGCCGTAGGAGTTGGCGAGGCCGCGCTGGACCGGCCCGTGGACGGCAAAGAGGCGCCGCCCGGCACGATTTTAATGACCGGGTGAATCTCCCAGGCGGTTTGGCGCCATGGGTTATGATATCCGTTCGGGCTCATTTTCTTGACCGTGGTCCCTACATCGGCGCTGCCGTTGTGTTCGTCATCCCACATGCGGTAACCGATGATCCGAATTTTTCGCGCGGGATGGCCAGTTGGCTCATACGTCATATCGGCTCGACGAATGAAAGCGGTCAGTTCCTGAATCCGAACTTTATCCGCGAATATGCCGTTTTGCGTCCGCGGCGTGATCTCGCAAATGATGGGCGTGGTGTCGCCCGGTTGCGGCGGATGATCGATCGGCTTTTCGAACACCTCCAGGTGCCAGTCGTGAAAATCAACACTGGCGCAGTTGGTGGTTTCCGGCGGGCCACAATACGCAACTCCGAGATACCCGGTGACCTGAGCGATTTCCTTTTCCATCGGATCGAGTTGCTGGCGTTCCCCTGCACCGATGTCTTTCCGGCGGGTGTGAACCGTTAGGCTATCGAATTGGCCAACACTTTTGATGAAACCCGGAACGTCGAGGTCGGGAAGCTTGAGGTTTCCGATGTCTGTCGGAGCTCGGTTTTTTAGGCGATTGCGTTCCTGACCATCTGGAGTGCGGGCGCTCCCCTCTGGCTTGTTAGCGCAGTCCCAACTGGCGAGATCGATTTCTTTCAGATCGCGATCGTCGGAAATTTTGCGTGGGCCCTGGGCCGGCGCGGTGACGGCACAGATCACAGAAACGATTGCAGCGAAAGCGCTGCGCGTGGCCGGGCATTTCATTGATGTTGGTTATTAGACCCAACAACGGGACGATACCAGCTGCGCCGAATTCAGCTCCCGCGGTGTCATCCTGAGCGCAGTCGAAGGACCTCTCCTACTTGCGTAACGTATACCGCATTTGCGAGGTCCCTCGACTTCGCTCGGGATGACATTGCTGAAAAAGGGTGTTTCTGCGGGACGCCTAGCGCGGCGCGAGATTGTTGCGGAGTGCACGACGCCCGGAAGAACCACCCAAATCTCACCCCATATAATATCCGCCGTTCACGTTCAGTACGTGGCCGGTGATATAAGACGCCATGGGTGAAGCCAGAAACAGCGCCGCATTAACGATCTCCTGGACGTCCCCCAGTCGGCCTAACGGGATTTGCTTGATGAAATTCGCCGTTACCTCGTCCGGCATTCCCTTGCTCATGCCAACGTCGATGAAACCAGGGGCAATGGCATTCACCGTGATGTTTTGCCGGGCATATTCGCGGGCTGAAACTTTGGTTAACGCAATGATCGCCGCTTTACTGGAGGAATAGTTAGCCTGCCCAAATAATCCCATCTGGCCGCTAACCGACGACAAATTGACGATGCGGCCGCCATTCCGCAGAATGGCGCCGGCTTTTTGGGTGACGTTAAACGTGCCGGTAAGGTTGACGCGGATGACATTTTCGAACTCCTCCAACGTCATCTTTTTCATCGTCCGATCACGGATGACGCCGGAATTATTGATCAGCACGTCGAGCCCGCCGTGTCGCTCCCGGATTTCATTCATCAGCGCTTCGACCTGGCCGGGTTGAGTCACATCGCATTCGATGATCAGCGGCTGGTTCAGCTCTTTGGCGACGGTTTCGGCGTCGCGCTTATTGCCGCCTTCGCGGTCAGCCACATAATTAACTACGGTCTGGGCGCCTCGCCCGCCGAACGCTTTAATCAGTTCGGCGCCAATGCCTCGGGAGCTGCCGGTCACAAGCACCACCTTGCCGCTGAAATCTAGGAAATCGGACATGGGCAGAATTTACAGGATTGACGGGATGAATTGAAAAGCAAATGAGATACGCTCACTTTTCACGAGACGTTTTTCAGCACAATGCTACTTGGGAATCCCGTTAATCCTGTTAATCCTCTCACCTAGTCACATGTCTTCACCGGTTCGCATCCTTACCGCAGTTCCGATTTGCGATGGTCACGACAGCGCGATCAATACGATCAACCTGGAATTCATCCGCCACGGCATCGAGGTCGTTTACCTGGGCTTTCACCGGTACGTCGGAGACATCGTTCGCGCGGCCATTCAGGAAGACGTGGCCGCGGTCGGCATCTCCAGTTACAACGGCGGGCACACTGAATTTTTTGCTGAAGTCGTTAGGCAGCTGCGCAAAGAGGGCGCCGGCGACATCGCCGTATTTGGCGGCGGGGGCGGCACCATCACTCACGATGATGCGCGGGAGATGAAGCGAAAGGGCGTCGACCAGATCTTCTTCGCCGGAACGCCCCTGACCGAAATGGTCGATTACGTGAAGCGGCAGTACGCGAAAAAGCGGAAGAAGGCTGGAGGTAAGAACCGTGATTTGGCTCTGGCGCGACAACTCACCGGGATCGAAGACTCTTTCGCAAATGGGAAAAGCCGCCCAACGCACAATTCTGGGAAAGTCGGCAACCGCCGATCGACAATCGGAAATAAAAAGGCGCGGGTAATCGGCTTTACCGGGCCCGGCGGCGCCGGCAAGACCACCCTGATCGACGAGCTGGTATTAAGGTTTTTGACCCGTGACCCGAAATCGCGCATCGCGATTTTGTCTCATGATCCGAGCGTCATCGGCGAAGGCGCCTTGTTAGGCGACCGGGCCACCATGATCAATTCGCAGCATGACCGCGTGTTCATGCGCAGCATGGCAACGCGAGGCCAGGCCGGAGGCTTATCGCCCGCAACTCAGGATTGTCTTCAACTCCTTACGAAGGCGGATTTCGACTACGTGATCATCGAAACCGTCGGCACCGGGCAGGAAGCGCTGCCGTTCCGCGACCAGCTGGTGGACCAGACAATTTTAGTAATGAATCCGGACTACGGCGCCCGGTTGCAGCTGCAGAAGATCGTCATGCTCGACGTCGCCGACGTGGTCGTAGTGAACAAGACCGATCTGGAACGGGCCAAAGCCGCTCTATCCGAAATCGAACAGCGCCTTACGCAGAACAAACGCGATCAGCCGGTGATCGCGACCGTTGCCAAACGACACCGGGACTCCGGTGTGGATGAGTTGTTCGAGTTGATTACGGGAGACGGAGTGGTCCGCGAAAAACGCGAAAAGACGCGAAAAGCAAGCCGGTAAAACCGGGCCATCTGGTTGTAGGTTGTCTCTGTGAGACGGCGGCTCATAGCAATTTCTAATTGTTCATTCCTTGAACGAGCGTCCTTGCAGTCAACGCGAACCGAACCATCTTTTGTAGCGGCGGTCTTGACCGTCTATTTAGTGTTCTAATCGAAAGCGCGCGCGTCCATAGTTACCGCCGCCAAAGGAGCAGTTATGAGCAAACTCGGACAAGTCGTTGAAGCAGTAGAGAAGCACGAAAAATTTGTTCTGGATCAGGTGAAGCGGGCACGAACCGACGACGCGTTTGGCCGTGAGGTCGCCGATCGTTGGAACAAGATCAAAGCCGAGACGCCGATTACTCTCGCTCCAACTGGATTGCCACTGCCGCGGCTGGCGTTGCCCGAAATTGATGAACCCGGAGAAATCGCGCGATACCTCTTTGGGGACGGCCTACCCGGCGAATTTCCATTTCTGAACGGCGCTTACCGCGAAATGTATTTGGAGCCGTTGAAGCAGGTCACGATTGAGGACGGTAGTTACGGCAGGAAGAAAAACGGCCAGCCGGCGCCGGCTAAGAATGGTCAGAAGAATGGGGCCCGTCCGCCAGAGGAACCAACGCGGCTGTTCTCCGGACTGATGTTAGCGGAGGACACAAATAAGCGGTTCCACTTCCTGAGTGCCCATCAACGTTCGAAACGTCTCAGCACCGCATTTGATGGTCCCACACTTTACGGGATCGATTCGGATGCGGACGGCGTATTCGGCAAGATCGGAGAAGGCGGCGTGGCTGTCGATACGGTTGAAGACATGGTGCGCCTGTATGACGGCTTCGAAGTGGGGTCGCCGGATTTCTCGGCATCAATGACCATCAGCGGTCCGGCGCCGATCATCATGGCGATGTACATCGCCGCGGCGAAACGTCGGTTCGGTGCGGACGTCGTTCCGAACCTTCGCGGAACCATTCAGGCCGACATTTTCAAAGAAGTTCAGGCCCAAAACGAAACCATCTTTCCAATTGAGGCCTCGCTGCGGTTCCTGTGCGATATGATCGAATGGACGGCGGCGAACATGCCGCGGTGGTATCCCGTTTCGATCAGCGGTTACCATATCGGCGAAGCGGGTGCGACTCCGATTCAACAGGCGGCCTACACCTTGTCTAACGGGTTTGCCTACGCCGAAATGCTCGCCGCCCGTGGTGCGTCGGTCGACCAATTCGGTCCTAGATTGTCGTTCTTCCTGGATTGTGGTTTGGACGTCGAATACATCGCGCTCGCGCGGGTATCGCGGAAAATCTGGGCCATCGGAATGCGGGACGTGTTTGGCGCCGGCCACAAGGCACAGATGTTCAAGCTGCACACTCAGACTAGCGGACGTTCCCTGATCGCCGCCGAGTTCAAGAACAACCTAACGAGAACGGCTGCCGAGTTGATGTTGGCCTACATGAACGGCACGAATTCGTGCCACTCAAACAGCGCCGACGAGCCGTTTACCACGCCGAGTGAAGAATGGATCCGTCTGGCCGCGCATGGGCAGGCCATCCTGTTGGAGGAATCCGGCATCTTTAAACACACCATGAATATGTTGAGCGGTTCGCCCGGCATGAAGGCGGTGGAACGCGCGGTGGAAAAGGCGATCCTGGATGAGTTTCGCGAGATCGAACAGTTAGGCGGAGTGCTTGCCGCGGTGGAGAACAGGTATCAGCGGAGTCAGATCCAGACCGCTGCCCATCGTTACGAAGAGCAGATCTATAGCGGGATTCGTCCGGTCGTTGGTTTGAACCGATACCGCAACGGCGCTGATGAGATGCCGGAGATCGAGCTGGCCCGCACCTCCAAAGCCAAACAGCAGTTGCAGATCGACCGGTTGAAGAAGTTCAAAAAGAAACACGCCGCCAAGGCGGAAGCAGCGCTGGACAGGTTGGCGAAGGTCGTGGACACAAACGAAAACTGTTTTCCGGCGCTGCTGGAGGCGGTGGAAGTGTGCTCGTTAGGCCAAATTACCGGCAGGCTTCAGGAAATTGTGGGAAGATTTCGGCCGATGGTGTGA
>C688J18823_10001071_pt1 | contig 16720 bp, 9 predicted proteins | sample HopSoiMetagenom1_FD_18823 | JGI IMG/M metagenome (IMG submission 18823) | reverse complement strand
CTCGCAGTCCGCCTGCACGCGGGCACAGGCGGCGTGGCCCTTCTCTCTCCCTGGCTGGCCCCGCTCGCGTCGCTCGGCATCCAGCTGGAGGAAGGCGATGCCGGCGGCGCCGACATCGGGCCCATGGGTGCGGCCGCGGTGCCCTTCGTGGTGGTGCATCCCGATCCGACGCACTACTTCGACATCCACCACAGCGCGGCCGATACGCTCGACAAGATCGACCCGTGGAACCTGGCGAAGAACGCGGCAGCCGTCGCGGTGGTGGCGTACTCCATCGCCGAGATGCCCGATCCGCTGCCGCGGCCCGCGCCGCAGCAGCCCCGGGCCCGGCAGCAGCCGCAGAAGCCCGTCGCGCAGTGAGAATGTGGTAGAGGCGGCGCCATGATGATGTTGCGCAGCTACGTCGAAGGACGCTGGGTGGAGGGCAAGGAGCCCTTCGCCACGCTGGTCAATCCCGCCACCGAAGAGCCAGTCGCGCGTACGTCGACCGCCGGCATCGACATGGGTGCGGCGCTGGAGTTCGGGCGGTCTCAAGGCGCGCCGGCCCTGCGGGAGCTGACCTTTGCCCAGCGCGGCGATCTGCTCAAGGCCTGGAGCAAGGCGCTGCACGCGGCACGCGACGAGCTGCTCGCCCTGGCAACGCAGAACGGCGGCAACACGCGCGGCGACGCCAAGTTCGACGTGGACGGCGCCATCGCCACGCTGGCGCACTATGCGGAGTTGGGCGCGCAGTTCGGCTCGCTGCGGGCGCTGCGCGACGGCGACGCCGTGCAGCTCGGACGGACCGCCCGATATGCCGGACTCCATCTCTGGGTTCCGCGCGACGGCGTGGCGGTGCACATCAACGCCTTCAACTTCCCCGCCTGGGGCACAGCGGAGAAGGCGGCCTGCGCGCTGCTGGCGGGAATGCCGATGATCAGCAAGCCCGCCACCAGCACGGCGGTGGTGGCGTTCCGGGTGGCGGAGATCGGCGCCTCGGTGCTGCCGCGCGGCGCGTTCCAGTTCCTCTGCGGATCTCCGGGGGACCTCCTCGACCGGCTGGGCCCGCAAGACGTGGTGGCCTTCACCGGCTCCTCGCAGACGGCAGCGAAGCTGCGCGAGCAGCTCTCGCGCCGCGGCGCGCGCCTCAACGTGGAGGCCGACTCGCTCAACGCCGCGGTCCTGGGCCCCGACGTGCAGCCGGGAAGCGCGACCTGGGACCTGTTCGTCCAGGACGTGGTGCGCGACATGACCCAGAAGACCGGCCAGAAGTGCACGGCGGTCCGGCGCATCTTCGTCTCCGGCGACGCGCTGCCCTCGGCGCAGGAGGCGCTGGTGGACCGCCTCTCGCAGGTCCGGGTGGGCGATCCGGCGCGCGCCGAGGTCACCATGGGGCCGGTGAGCACGGCCGATCAGCTGCGCGACGTGCGCGCGGGCATCGCCATGCTCGCGTCGGAATCGCGGCCCGTCTTCGGCGGCGATGGCGCCGTCAAGCCGCTGGCCCCCGAGGGGAAGGGATACTTCGTCTCTCCCGTCCTGCTCCTCGCGCGAGATCCGGCCGCTGCCAAGGTGATGCACACCGACGAGGTGTTCGGGCCTGTGGCCACGCTCGCCGCCTCGGATTCGCCCGCCGGGCTGGTGCGCCGCGGCGGCGGCGGCCTGGTCTGCTCGGTCTACAGCGACGACCGCGACTTCCTGCGCGAGTGCGTCCTGGCCGTGGCGCCGTACCACGGCCGCATCTACATCGGCAGCGAGAAGGTGGCGGGCCAGACGCTGGGTCCCGGCACCGTGCTTCCCCAACTCCTCCACGGCGGCCCCGGCCACGCCGGCGGCGGCGAGGAGCTGGGCGGCCTGCGGGGAATGCAGCTCTATTCTCAGCGGGTAGCGCTCCAGGGCGACCGCGCGCTGCTGGACGCCATCGCCCCCGCGCTCGAGCAGCAGAAGGCATAGTCCTCGCCGCGGCACGGCCCGGCCACCGCGCAACGCCATCCCATCCGGGCCGTTTGTTGCGGCGGTGATCTCGCTCACGGATGGATGGCGCTGCTGATCGGCATGCTGGCGCTCCATCGCGCCGGCATCGTCGGCGAGAGCGACCTGCGACAGGTCTCGATGCGCTGGGCCGGCCGCGCGCTGGGCCTCGCCTGACCGTCCCCCGCTACTGCGCGGCGTGCCAGGTCTTGTAGAGCAGCTCCGCTTCGGCCGCGAAGCTTTCGTGACGGGGCCGCCAGTCCAGGTCGTTGCGCGCCTTCTCGCTGGAGATCTGCTGATCCAGCATCAGCGCCTCGTGGAACGGCGTGCCGTCAGGCTGCTGCGCCTGCACCTTGCCGTCCTTGCCGGCTGCGCGCGCGGCCGCCTCGGCGATCTCCCGCTGCGTGAGGCGCGAGGCATCGGCGGCGTCGTACACGGATCCGGCGGGGGCGCGCTCCACCAGGCGCACGTACAGCTCAGCCAGATCGTCCACGTGCACCAGCGGCCAATGGTTCTCGCCCGACCCGATGGTCTGGGCGGCGCCGTGCTTGAGCGCAGTGCCGAAGAACATGGCGGGGATGCCGCCGCGGGCACCGCCGTAGACGATGCCGGGGCGCACCACCACCGAGCGGATGCCGTCGCGAGCCATCTCCAGCGCCGCCTGTTCGTGACCTGGCCGCCACGCAACGGCGCGCGCCGGTTTCAAGGGCGCGGATTCGTCGACCACGCCGCCGTCGGTGGCGCCGTGCACCCAGCACCCGCTGGTGTAGATGAACGTTGCGCCGACCTGGCCGCGCAACAGATCGCGCGCGCTGGTGATGGTCTTGCGATCCAGCTCGGTCCCCTGCTCCGAATACTCCTGCGCGAGGTGTACGAACGCGGCCCTGCCCCACGCGCCGCCCGCATATCCCGCCGGATTGCCGAGATCCCCGATGGCCAGCTTGACGCCTGCCTTCTTGAGGGGCTCGCCTTTCGCTTCCGATCGGACGAGCGCGAGGACGTCATGGCCCGCCTTCTTCAGGGCGAGAGCAACCGTAGACCCGATGTAGCCGCTGCCGCCCGTGAGGAAGACCTTCATGCACCCTCCGTATGGGAAGCGCTCTGTGTACGCCGAGTGCACTTCAGCGCCAAGAGCAAAGGTGAGCTGCGTAGGAAACTTCGCACCGCCACCCCCGGTACGCGGGGACGTGTAGGTGTAGCGGATACCCGGCATAAATCCAAGTGGCGGAATTGTTTCGAATTTGTGACCTGACGCGCCGCAGCGGCTCGCGGCCCTTCATTTGCTTGGGTAGAGAGTTCAATGGGCAACGTCGAGCGCCTCATCCGCAGCGAGAAGGTGGCTGTCCTCCTCAATGCGAACGCGAAAAACGTCTCCGAAAACCTCAAGCGGGAGCTGGAAAACTTCGTTCCGCCTGAGGACCTCTACTACTCCCGCTGCTTCGACGACGCGCGCTCGATCGCGCGCTCCGTGCTCGACAAGGGCTACCGCACCGTCCTCACCGGCGGCGGGGACGGCACCTTCGTGGGCTACGTGAACTGCCTGTTCGAGGAGGCCCGCCGCCCGGTCATCGATACCGCGCGCGGCGCGCTCAAGCTTTCCCCCTTGCCCGCGTATGCCGTCCGCCTGCCGCGCGTGGGCGTCCTCAAGCTCGGCACCGGCAACGCCCTGGCCGATTTCGCGGGCGCCAGCGGGCGCCGCGTCGGCGTGGTGGAGGACATCCTTCGCGCCCGGTCGGGCGAGGTCTCGCTCGCCCGCCCGCTGCATCTGCTCGCCCACGAAGGCAAGCGCGCGCCCTTCGCCGGTCTGGGCATCGACGCGCAGCTGCTCAACGACTATGTCGGGACCAAGCACGTGGTCGGCGCGGGCGGGCTTGGCTACTTCTGCTCCATCCTGGGCAAGACCATCCCCGCCTACCTCTCGCAGCGCGGAGTGCCACAGGTCGAAGTGGTCAACCTTGGCGCCCCGGCGCGCCAGCTGGACTGCCATGGCAATCCGAGCGGCGGCGAGATCGGCCGCGGCGAGGTGATCTACCGCGGCCCGTGCAAGATCGCGGCGGCGGGCACGGTCCCGAACTACGGATTCGGGTTCCGCATCTTCCCGCACGCGCTGCGCGCTCCCGGCCGCTTCCAGCTGCGCCTCACCGCCATCTCGGTTCCGCGCATCCTGGCGAACCTGCGCACGCTGTGGCGAGGCGGTGTCGCCCCGGAAGGCGTCTTCGACTTCCACTGCGAGCGCGTCCTCATCCGATTCGACCGGGAGATGCCCCTTCAAGTGGGCGGCGACGCCGAGGGCTACCGGCGCGAAGTGGTGCTGGAGATGGCCGAGCGCCCGCTGGAGCTGCTCGACTTCCGCGCCCGACCGCGCCAGCTGGCATAGGAACACGGCTCACTCCTCCTGCAGCTTGTCCATGTAGCCGTCGATCCGCTCCCGGAAGCTCTCGCTGCCGTCCACGAACTGCACGCCCGCGCCGGCGATCTTCCCGGGCGCCGCGGCCTGGCGGTGCACCACCACGCCGCTCGTGACCACCGGTCGGGTCTCGCCGGGAAGCTGCACTTCCACCTCGACCAGCGAATCCAGCTGCGGTGGATCGTCGGTGCGGATGAAGATGCCGCCGCGGCTGAGATTCGTGGCGTGCTCTGCCACGAACTCGCGGGCGGTGCGGAAGCGCACCGAGAGCTTCACCGCAAATCTCGGGAAAGTGCGGGACTGGCCATCCTCGTCGTGATCGGAGATCAGGTGCGCGATGCGCATGCGCGCCTGCGGATCGACGACGATGAAGTCGGCCCAGAACCCGGACTCCGCCGGCGAGCTCGCCCGTGACCGCGAGACGCGTCCCACCGCAACCTCCGGCACGGCGGTGTTGGGCAGGTACATGGCCATGGAGACGCGAGCGCCCACTTGTGGTGGCGCGAGCGAACGCACGGCGATGCCCAGCGCGCTCAACTCCCGCGAAGTGGTCTGCACGGCGACCCCTTCTGATACGTAGCGCACCGGAAATACGAAGCTGGCAGCGGGCATTCGCAAGTGCCTCGTTCAAGGGGCGTGCCGGGAAGGCGAACTCGCGCGCTTTCAGGGAGTTGCGCGAGACCGCGCCGCGCACCAGGGCCAGAAAGCTGGCCGTGGGCCAGGGTTCTGGCCTAGAGGACGTTCGACGCCAGCTCCGCCAGCGCCGATCGCTCGCCCTTGGTCAGGGTGATGTGTCCCGCCAGCCGCTCGTGCTTGAACTTGTTCACCACGTGCACGAGTCCATTGGAGGTGGAATCAACATAGGGGTTGTCGATCTGGTACGGGTCGCCGGTGAGGACGATCTTGGTGTTGTCGCCGACGCGGGTGATGATGGTCTTCACCTCGTGCGGCGTCAGGTTCTGCGCCTCGTCCACGATGATGTACTGGTTGGGGATGCTGCGGCCGCGGATGTAGGTGAGCGGCTCGATGGCCACCAGTCCCAGGTCGATGAGCTCCTTGTAGCTGCGCCCCGCCTTCTTGTCGGCGCGGGACAGGCCCATCAGGAACTCCACGTTGTCGTAGATGGGCTGCATCCAGGGGTTGAGCTTCTCCTCCACCGTGCCGGGGAGGAAGCCGATGTCCTTGCCGAGCGGGAACACCGGCCGGCTCACCAGCATCTTCTGGTAGACCTGCTCCTCCATCGTCTTCTGCAAGCCGGCCGCGATGGCGAGCAGCGTCTTGCCGGTGCCCGCCTTGCCCACGATGGTGACCAGCTTGATCTCGTCGTTGAGCAGCAGATCGAGCGCGAAGCTCTGCTCCTTGTTGCGCGGGCGCAGCCCCCAGGCGCCCTCCTTGAGGCTCTTGAGCAGCGGGACGAAGCGGCCCTTGTTGGCGTTGTACTTGGAGAGCGCCGTGTGGTTGGGCGCGTCCCGATCCTTGAGCAGCGCGAACTCGTTGGGATAGACGCCGTTGATGCCGTTGGGCAGCGCCAGCTCGCCGTGCGAGTAGAAGGCGTCGATGTCGCTCTTGCCCACCTCCAGCTCGCGTACCCCCATGTAGACTTCGGGGTTCTCGATCTTGTCGTTCTCGTAGTCCTCGGTGACCAGGCCCAGCGCGTCGGCGCGGATGCGCAGGTTGATGTCCTTGGTGACGAACACGCAACGCAGACTGGGCTCGCGCTCCTTCACGTCCATGGCCAGCGCCAGGATGCGGTTGTCGGCGATGTGCTGGTTCATCATCTCGCGCGGCAGCTCACGCTGCGTGAACATCACGCGCAAGGTGCCGCCGCCTTCCAGCGGCACGCCCTCGGTCAACGAGCCGTTCTCTTCACGGAAGGCGTCCAGATCGCGCGACACCTGGCGCGCGTTGCGCCCCAACTCCGAGAGATCGCGCTTGAACTTGTCGATCTCCTCGACGACGTAGATGGGGACGATGACGTTGTTGTCTTTGAACTGGAAGAGAGCGCGGGGATCGTGGAGCAGGACGTTGGTGTCGAGGACGTAGTTCTTTCTCAACCGAGGCTCCCGGGATGCAGGGAGCGTAGATCGCTCCGCCCCCGGGTGGAAGCAGGATTTGCGGCCTCGACACGGTTTCTCCCGGCCTGCTTGGCGCGATAGAGTGCCTTGTCGGCGGCCGCCAGCAGATCCTCCGGCGATTCGCCACCGCCCGGCCACACGGCGACGCCCACGCTGAGCGTGACCTGGACCGCGCCCTGGTCGGTGGCGTGCGTTGCGCCCTCCACCGCCTTGCGCAGGCGCTCGGCGATGACGCGGGCTCCGTGGGCATCGGTCTCGGGCAGGATGAGCGCCATCTCCTCGCCGCCGTAGCGCGCCACCAGATCCGTCTCCCGGGCCTGCTTTTGTGCCAGGCGCGCAATGCCCCGAAGCACGGCGTCGCCGGCGGGATGCCCGTAGGTGTCGTTCACTTTCTTGAAGTGGTCCACGTCCAGGAGCAGGAGCGAGAGCGGGCGGTTGTAGCGGTGGGCCTCTCGCAGGCGCTGCTCGAGCGCGGCATTGAACGTGCGCCGGTTGAGCAGGCCCGTCAGCCCGTCGGTCGTCGCCAGCCGCTCGGCCTGCTCGTACAGGCGGGTACGGACCAGCGCCTCCGCGGCCTGCAGCGCCAGCATCGACAGCTCTTTCTGCACGGGGTCGGACAGGGCGTCTGCCTTGCGCGAGCCGCAGACCAGCGTGCCGACCGTGACCTCGCCCGTCTTGAGCGGGAAGATCTTCAGCGCCGCAAGGCCGCGCACCACGGTCCCGCCGTCGAAGATGACCACGCGGTCCATGGCGCCGAGCGGGCGGCCCGGCAAGGGCGCGCCCAGCTTGACCACGTTGCTCACCAGGCCGGCGTTGTCGGCGAAGGCCAGATTGGCCAGCGCCGCCGCGCCCTCGCCGTTCACGGCCAGCACTCGATGACGGCGTTCCTCCGCGGCGGTGAGCGCGCAGAGATCGAGCGCGGGGCACATCTGCGACGCCTGCGCCACCGCCGTCTCCGCCGCCTGCGCCGGCGTGGTGGTCTTGTTCAGCTCCTCGAGCGCGCGGAAGAAGCGAGCCTTCTCCTCCTTCTCCCGCCGCACGGCGCCCAGCAGCCGCTCGGCCTCCACCGCCCGGGTCACCTCCGAGCCCAGCGCGGAGAGCACGACCAGCTCCTCCGCGGAGAAGGGCGTTTTGCGATCGGCCACCAACGCGCCGATCAGCGCTCCTCCGCGCTCGCTGAGCGGAACGCCGCAGAAGGCGGGCACCGGGGCCCGACCCTCGTAGTAGCTGAGCTGGCCCGGGCCGTTGTCGATGCGCAGCGGCTGCTGCGCCGAGAGCACCGCGCCCAGCGCGCCTTCCTTGGAGGAGAGCGGCCCGCGGAAGAGCTTGTCGCTGCGCGAGACGCATTCGCGCAGACGCACCGACTCGCCTTCGGGCGAGAGCAGGAACACCGCCACCGCGTGCGGATGCAGCGCCGCCTCCGCGACCGCCAGAGCGCCCCGCAGCACCTCCTCCACTTCGGCCACGCCGGCGAGCAGGTGCCGCTCCGCCGCGTCGGGCGCGTCGGAGACCGCGACCAGGCGCAGCTCGCGCGCGCGCTCCTCCGCGTCGGCCACGCGCCGCCGCACCGCCAGGCTCTCGGCCCGCTTGGCCGCCTGCAGCCGCGCGGCCAACAGGCCGTGGTAGAGCGCCGCGAAGAGCGCGGTGAAGGACGCGTGCGCCAGCAGCACCGGCCAGCGCGGCGTGAGCGCAGCGTCGAGCGCGAGCAGCGCCGCGATCAGCGGCAGCGAGAGCCGCAGCGGCAGCGCCAGCACCCAGGCCGCCGCCAGGAGGTACATGAGCGGCTGCAGCGGAGGCGCCAGCTGGGAGAGCGCCATCACGAGAAGGGCGCAGACCACGCCGTCCTCCGCGGCGTGCCACGGCTTGCGCCGGCTGGAGAGGCCCCAGCGCGCGCAGACGAAGACGCAGGTGCCGAGCAGCAGCGCCCAAGGCAGGGGCGCCGCGGTGCGGAACGCACCCGAGAGCACGAGCACACACACGATGGCGGCCGCGGCTGGGAGCGCCGCGAGGGCCGCCCAGCTTCCTCCTCTCCTCGCCTGCGCCATGGTCACTCGAACTTGAAGAGGACTTCGTCCTGCCGCACGAACCCCAACTGCTCGCGCGCCGCCTTCTCCAGCGCGGCGGAGCTGGTCGGGGGGGCCAGCTCGCGGACCGTCCGCGACAGCCGCGCGTTCTCCTCGCGCAGCTCGCGGTTCTTCTGCTGCTGCCGGTCGATGTCCGACTGGAGGCGCGACAGGCGCTGCACGCCGCCCGGGTCGAGCAGCGACGCCGCCGTCATGCACACCGAGGCCGCGAAGGCGCCGAGCACCAGGCGCCGCTGCCCGGACATCGAAGACCGCTTCTGCAGCATCCGGCCGCGACCGTACACGGGAACCGGCGCGCCGCAAGAAAACGTCAGCGCGATTCGAACGCTTCTTCCAGTTCTTCCAGAAGCAGCTCGTAGACCCGGCCGGAGACCTGCTCCAGGAACTCCTCGCCGTCGGGGAGCGAATCCTTGCCACCCACCTCGTGGCCGCGGCTGCGCGTGCGCTTGGCGGTGTGGATGCCCGTGGCCGCCAGGCCTTCGCCGTCGGAAGCGAGGCGGAAGTCGGGCGTGGCAGGCCGCAGATTGAGCGTCTCCATGGCGGGCGCGCGTCCCCAGCTGTGCTCCGAGTGCAGCGCCTCGCTCTCGGCGGTGCGGACGTCGAGGTTCGGACGCCCCTTCTGCAACACGTGGGTCAGCTCGTGGGCGATGAGCCTCTGGCCCTCGCTGCTGGCGGGGTTGAAGCGGCCCGGAGCGAAGAAGATGTGGTCCTGGACGGTGACCGCCTCCGCGTTGAACCGGCGGGTCACCTCGGCCGCGCCCGGGCCGGTGTGGATGCGCACGCTGCCGAAGCTGCCGCCGAGGAAGCCCTCCATGCGCGAGAGCGTGGAAAGGTCCAGGCGGCGCGGCTCGTCGAGCACCGAACCCAGCGCCACCTTCTCCGGCAAGAGCCTGCCGTCGATCCCGTCGCCACTTCTCGACGCCGAGAACAGATTCGCCAGCTCGCCCAGCTTGCCGTGCGCCGCCTTGTCGAAGATGCCGCTCGCCTCGTGCGCGCCGTGCTCCACCTCGCCGGCCGCCTTCCTGCCGGCGCCCATCCACCCCTCGGCCCTGTGGATGCCGCCTTGGACCACCCTCGCCTCGTTGTCCACCCAGCCCGCCGCGCCCGACACCCTGCCGGCGAGGCCCGCCATGCCGTGCAGGCCCAGCTTGTCGAGGAAGCCCTCCGCCTTGTCGGCGAAGCCCTGGACCCTGTGCGCCGCGCCCTCGATCTGCGACAGGCCGTGCAGGCCCAGCTCGGCGTAGTGCATGCCCTCGCCCAGGAGCGCTTTGCCCTGGTGGGCCCAGCCCGCGACGTGGTCGGCGAATCCTTCGAGGTGGTCGAAGAGGCCGGCGAAGAAGCCGCCCTGCTTGTGGCCGCGCTGGCCCTGCCCGCGCTGGTGAGCGTGCGCGTGCCCGCCGTGCTGTCCGGGCCGCCCTTTGCGACCGGCGCGCGCGTGTCCGGCCGCATGGTGCACCACCACTGCGCCTTCGGCCGGCAAGAAAGCGCCGAAGACCTGCGAGAACGTCTCCGCGCCCTCGCCCGAGCCGATCCAGGTGTCGACCGCCGCGGGATCGACGTCTTGGAAGTCCTGCGCGTCCATGTCGCCGCGGGCCGCGCCGCGATCGACGTGGATGCGCCCGTCGGCGCCGCCGAGAATCTGCGAGAGCAGCTCGTCGACGGGGTCCACGCGCTTCCGCTCGTGCGCCAGAGGATGCCGCGGCGGAGCCTTTGCCTCCGCCTCCTCCGGCAGCTCGCCCGAAAGCCCGTGCATCCCGCTGACGAACTTGAAGAAGCCGCGGCGGATGTCGAGGTAGTGCTTGCGCGCGCTCTCCGCCTCGCGCTGCAGCGCGCCCGCCCGGGCCGCCCGCACCGCGCGCGTCACCGCCTCGCGCGTCTGCTCGCTCAGGTGCCGAACCGCCTGCACGCGGTCGGCGGCCTCCTTCGTCTGGCCCGCCTGCATCAGCTTCTCGACGTCCTTCACCGCCTGCGTCACCGCCTTGCCGAACTCGGTCACCCAGAGCAGCGCCTCCTGCACCAGCTTCTGCGCCTCGGCCTCAGGCCCCGGCACGCCGCCGAAGAGGCCTTTGACGAAATGCCATCCTTCCTGGGCGGCGTGGACCGCATCCCCCGCGAGCTGCTTGCCCTCGGCGTAGAGGTGCTTGCCCTCGCCCCACAGCTTCTTGCCGTCGCCCAGCAACTTCTTGCCGTCCCGGAAGATGTGCTTGCCGTCGGCGATCAGGTGCTTGCCCTCGCCCAGCGCGCCCTTCCAGTCGTGCGCCTTCAAGTCATCGACGAGGCTGCCTGCGTCCTTCCAGCCGCGCTTGCCGTGCTTCCAGGTCTCCTGCACGTCGTGGACGGACTTCTTCCCCTGCTTCCAGAGCGTCCCGGCGTCATGCACTGCGTGCCCGGCCTCGCCCAGGACGTGTCCCAGGTCCCCGTGCGGGCTCGCGTGCCCAGGCCGCTTGCCGTGGACCTTCTCCAGCCGCCTCGCGTGGTGTCCCTGCGCCGCCTCCAGACCCTGGTGGAAGATCTGGTGGCCCTGGTGCAGCGCGCCCTTGCCCTTCTGCGCCAGCGTGAGGGCGTCGTGCAGCTTCTCATGGCCTTTGCCCGCGCCTTCGCCGACCTGGTGCGCGAGGTGGCCCATCGGCGAATCCTCACCCAGCATCTGGCTCACCTGCTCCGCGACGCCGGCGAGCTTCTCCAGGCCCGAGTCGACCTTCTTGCCGACGCGCATGCCCTTGTCGAGGCCCTTCTCGATCTTCTCAAGGCGCGAATCGATCTTCTTGCCGGCCTTGAGGGCCTTGTTCTTGTACTGCTGGACGGCCTTGAGGCCCTGCTGCACCGACCTGCCGGGATCGTGCTTCTTCCCTTCGGCAGGCTTCTTCTGCCCGGCCTTGGGCGCCGCCGGCTTCGCTTCCAGCTTTGCCAGAGCGTCGTCGATGAGCTTGTCCTGCGTGCCGCCGCCGGTGAGGAAAGCGTACGCGGACTTGTCCTTCCGGTACTTCGCCTTCAGCGCCTGCAGATCGGCCTTGGCCTTCTTCGCCTCGGCCAGCACCTTCTTCACGTGCTCGGCGGCGTCGGTGTCGTGCAGCGCCTCGCCGAACGCCTCCACCTTGCTGCGCACGGCGTAGATGGCGCGCGTGTTCTCGTAGATGTCGGGATGCGAGGTCTCGTTGAAGCCGAAGCCGCTGATGGCAACCTGTCCGCCCAGGCCCTTGGTGTTGGCGATGGCGGCGTGCAGCTTCGCGCTGGTCTCCTTGTGCCAGCCCTCGTAGAAGGCGAGCTCCTTCTCGTACTTGTCGTTGCCCTTGGCCAGCGCCTTCGCCTCGCGGATGTAGCGCCCCACCTGGTCGCATTGCGAGCCTGCGCCCATCAGCTCGATGGCCGCTTCGTTGGCCTTCCCCTGCGCCAGGAGCTCGGCGATCTTGCGCTGCGACTGCGCGTTGCGGGTCTCGAACTTCTGCACCTCGCGCGAGACGGTGCCGATCTTCGTCCACGCCTGGGAGAGGCGCTTCGCCTTCTGCTCCTCGGTCTCATGTGCGTCGACGTGCGCGTCGGCCGCGGCGTCAGGCGCGTCGTGCGGCGACTTCTTCGTTGATTTCTGCGCCTTCTCCTTGCGCGCGCCCTCGAGGAAGACCCTGGCCTCGCCTTCCTTGTGGACGCCGGGCACCTTCTCGAGGACGTCGTGGGTCTTGCCGACCTTCTCGTTGAACTCCTTGGCGAAGCCGAGGCTCGATTCCAGGTAGCCATGGAGATGGTCGGCTCGATCGGCCAGCGAGAGCAGATGCTTTCCCAGATCGCTGTCCTCGCCGAAGAGGCCCGCCCCCTGCTTCGCCAGCGCCGCCGCCTGCTCCAGCCCGGATTGCACCTTGTCGGCGCCGGCGATGCCCTTGCCCACCACGTCGTGGACCTTGCCGAGGCCGTCGTGCACGCCCTGGGCGACCTGCTTGCCCTTGGCGACCAGCCGCTTGCCGCGCGCCAGCGCCTGCTCGAGCCGCGATTCGGGATCGCGCCGGCGCCGTGCAACCGGGGACCCGCGCGTCCGCTTGCCCGCGGCCTCGGCCAGGTGCAGCTCGGGATGCTTGCGCTTGTGGTCCTCCAGCTTGAGCCGGGCCACCTGCTCGAGCGACCCCTTCTTGCCCGCGCGCAGATCCTTGCGCGCCATCATCTTCTCGTACGCCTTGGCGGGATCCTTCACGCCGGCGTAGCCGAGACCCTTGTCCATGTAACCGCGATAGGTGGACAGCTTGTCGGAAGCGCCGTGCCCGTACTCGAGCGCCTTCTGCAGCCTGTCGTCGCCTTTGCCCGCCAGCTCGCCGATGTGCCCGACGAAATGCCCGGCGGGATTGTCGCCCAGCGCTTCCGCAAGGCCCGGCGCGAGCTCGTGCACCTGCGTGAGCACGCCGTGGACCCGTTCGCCCGCCCCCACCACCTTGTCGAGCACGCCCTGGGCCCTGGCCGCCTTGCCCGAGACCCAGATCCCGCCCTTCACCGCCTTGCTCCCCGCCTTCTCCAGCGCGCCGATGGTCCTGCGCGCGCGCGGGTTCTCCATCACCTTTTCCAGCCCGCGCAGCGGGCCGGCAAGCTTGCTGGAGGCGAGCAGCTCCTTCTCCACCTTGGAGAGGTTCTTGCCCTTGAGCAGCTTCTCGGCAGCGGTGAAGCCCTTCAGCTTCTTGAGCGCGTGGAAGGCGCCCGGGTCGAAGGCATCCAGCGTGCCGCCGGCGGCGCCCTTGAGCGCGTCCTTGAGCGAGCCGCCCGAGGCCAGCGCGGTGATGCCACCATGCAGCGCGCCGACGCCCATCTTGGCCAGCGGCCCCATCTTGAGGAAGGGGATGGCGCCGGTGACCGCGCCGCCCACCGCGGAGGCGAGCACCGACTTCCAGTCCTTGCCCTCGCTCATCGCCTGCATGGCGCCGATGCCGGCGCCGATGACGGCCTTCACCACCAGGCCACCGGGGATGAAGCTGGCGGCCAGGGACAGGCCCGTGACCAGCAGCTGACCCGCGGGGCTCTGCAAGAACTTCGAGGTGGCGTGGTACGCCGTCTTCAGGCCTCCCCACGCCTTGCCGGCGACGTCCTTGGTGGCGTTCCACACCTTGCCCAGGCCGCCCGACTTGACGAAGCCGTATCCCTTCTTCACGGCCTGTCCCAGCGGCGTGTACTCGGCCGCCTTCTTCACGAAGCTGAGGCCCTTGCGCAGGCCGCTGCCGACGGCGCCCACCACGCCGGTCTTGCGCGCCCACTCCAACCCGGCGTGGACCTTCTCCCCCGCCCACTGCGCCGCGGCCGTGGCCTTGCCCGCGGCCTGCCCGGCCTTGTGCTGCACCCAGCTGGCGGCGCCGTGCGCGGCCTGCATGCCGCTCCGCGCGACATGCGCGAGGCCGTGCGCCGAGTGCTTGATCCCGCCCCAGGCCCCCTGCGCGGTGTCGCTCGCGGCCTGGTAGAGCCGCCGGGCGCCGCTGCCCACCGCGTGCACCGCGCGGTCGATCCCGCGGTTCACCACCGATTTCACGCCGCCCACCGCGCGCGCCACCACGCCGGGGATGGATCCGACCGTGCTGCGGCCGACGTCGACGGCGCGATGGGCGAAGCTGCTGATGCCGTCGCGCGCGGTGCCCGCGAAGGCGGTGGCCGCGTCCCTGACGTCGCTCACCGTGCTGGAGACGGCGCTGATCGCACCGCTGACGTGGTCGGAGACGTTCTTCTTCAGCCAGCTTCCGAAGCTGAAGCGCGGCTTGTGGCCCTGGCCCACCAGCGTGTTGAAGGTGGCCACCGCGTTCCACATCTGGTTGGACCCGCGCGAGGCGAGGTAATGTTGCGCTGCCTGGCCGATGGGCAGGCCGTGCCCGCGCTGCGCCGTCTCGCAGAGCGCGTGCAGCGCGCCGCCGCGGGCGAAGTGTTGCGCCATCCCGCGCGCCCTCGGATGTTCGCGCGCCACGTCCTGCAAGGCCGCCGCGGTCAGCTGCGCCGGCGGTGGGCCGCGGCGCTCGGTGGTCTTCACCGCCAGCCGCTTCTGCCGCTCCTCTGCCTGCCGGACCAGATCGCGCAGCGGCGACTTCGCCTTTGCCTGCTGGAGGCCGGCGAGGAGCTTGCCGGCGTCTTGCGGAGGAGCGCGGCGGAGCTGCCGCTCCAGCTCCTTGTCGAGAGCCTTGGCCAGCGCGCCGCCGACGCCGGAGAGCGCCCCCAGCGCGCTCCGTTGGCCTGCGCCGAAACCGCCCAGGTGCGACGCGCCCAGCGCGTGGAAGCCGCCGGCCAGGCTCGTCGACCCGAGGCCCGAGGACGCCTTCACGTTGCCCAGCGCCTGCAGCCCGGTGCGCGCCTGCTTTGCCAGCTCGGCCGCCAGCTGCGACTGCGAGGCATTGCGCAGCAGCTTGTCCAGCCCCGGGTTCTCCCGGCGCAAGGCTTGGAGTTGCCGGTGCAGATCGCCGGATGCCGGCCTGGGCAGAGGAGGCGGCGACTTCGGCTTGATTCCCGCCTCCTGCGCGAGCCGGTAGAGCTGGCCCTTCCGCTCGTCGATCAGCTTGCGGAACGCTTCGACGTGCGGCGCTCCCCCGACCCGCGCCGCGATGCGGTTCATCCGCTGGAGGACGGTACTGATCTCGCGGGCGCCGTCGAGCAGTTGCTCGCCGGTCTTCCCCGCCAGACGCGCGAGGATGGAGTCGATCTGCGCGAGGTGGATGCGCAGCTCGCTGGCGTTGGGATCGACCAGCGTGCGGTGGGTGGCGGTGGCGAGGTGCGAGAGCGTCTTCTCCAGCCGCCCCGACACGGCGTTCCCCAGCGCCGCTTCGAACCGCGCGACGTGGTGCTCGAGGGCGGCGGCAGGCCTCTGCCAGGGGAGTTGCGGCTTCTGCGGCGCGGGCTTTTTGGCCCCGCCCGGCTCGGCCTTCTTCGGCTCCGGAACTTTCCGTGTCTCGAGCTTCTTGACCGGCAGCTTCGGGGGCGCCGGGAGCGGCTTCACCGCCAGGGGCTCGAGCTTCCGCTCCTTGCCTGCGACCGGTTCCGGCAGGCGCACCAGCACCGGACCCGGCCGGTTCTGCGGCAGCTCCCGCAGATCGGGAACCGGCGCCTTCCTCATCTCGTGCTGCTGCGCTCCCGCCTGCAGCGCCTTCTGTCGCTGCGACGCCTCGAAGTCGCGTTCGGCCGCGAGGTATGCCAGCCGCAGGCGCTCGTACTTCTCGCGCGCCCGGTCCCGCTCGCGCGTCGCTTCCAGGACGGCGCGGTGCTGGTCGAGGAGAAGGCCCTGGTGGCGCCGCGCCTCGGAGAGCAGCGCGGTGGCGCGATCGACGGCCGGCCTGCGCTGCTGCAGAAGCCGCACCAACTCGTCCCGGTGGCTGCCGGAGAGCTGCGGCAGCTCGAGCCCCAGCGCCTGCCAGGACTGGACGCAGGCGTCGAGATCGGCGTCGAGGTCGAACCGCTTGCTGCGGTGCTGCAGAGCCTCCAGCCGCTCGCGCTGCCGGTCGATCTGATCCCTGGGCGTGCGGGCCTCCAGCAGCCCCGGTGTCGCGCGCGCCAGCGCCGCGTCCAGCGCCTCGGCCGCGTCGTGCCAGGCGCGCAGCACGGGCCCGAGGCTGTCGGCCTTGCGCGTCTGGTCGAGCTTGCCGTCCAGGCGCGCCGCCTCGACCGATGCCTGGAGCATCAGGCGGTGGAGATGCTCCACCTCGAAACGGCTGGGCGCGCTGGACAAGCTTCCCCCGGAAAGGCCTGCGGCCCGAGCAGCTTACCCGATATCGTGCCTTGCGCTCAAGGGGTTACTTGCCCGTACCCCCGTCTGCCGGAGGCATATTCCCTTGCAGGAACTGAAGAATGCTGGCCCGCTCCTCGCTGGTGAGGTGCGTCTTCTTTTCCGCCTGCATCCGGTCCAATACCTGGGGCCAGTCGCTGCGCTCGCTCGGCTCGTGCGCCCGATGACAGGAGGTGCATTTGGAGCGGTAGGTCCGCTCCTCCTCGGTGAGGGGCCGCGAGGGCATGGAACCGCAGGCGGCGAGGAGGAGGCCCATGAGCAGCGCGGCGGCCTTCACAGGTTGAACCCGAGGACGGAGCGCACGAAGGTCCCGCCGGCGGTGTCGCCGACGCCGAATCCCGCGCCCAGCTGCACCCAGACGCGGCTGCTCGCCCAGGAGACGGACGGGCCCACGTAGTAGGACCCCTCGGTCACGCCGTTCGCGGTCTCCTGGATGGTCCAGAACTCGGCGGCGAGCCGCAGCTGAGGGACCACCTCGTAGCGG
>C688J18823_10001070_pt1 | contig 16721 bp, 11 predicted proteins | sample HopSoiMetagenom1_FD_18823 | JGI IMG/M metagenome (IMG submission 18823) | reverse complement strand
AGACGCTCGCCGACTGCGGACGAGACGTCCGCGCTCCGTCATCGATTCAGCGGCGAATCTGCGGCGATCGGCTCGGCCCAGATGTAGTGCGAGAACCAGTCGAGATTGTGTTGCAGCACCGCGCGATTTGATTTCGGCTTGGTGATCCCGTGGCCGAAGCCGGTGTAGAGGATCAGCTCCGACGGCACGCCGGCATCCTGCAGGCCGCGGTACAACTCGAACGCATTCGGCGGCGGCACGCGCTTGTCGTTGGAGCCGTGCTGGATCAGCGTCGGCGTCTTCGCCTTCTTGATGTTCGTGATGGGCGACGTGTCGGCGTAGATCTTCGGATCGTCCCACGGCGTGGCGAGGAGGTATTGCCGCGTGAACGGAGTGACGTCGGTGTTGACGTAATAGGTCATCCAGTCGCTGATGCCGGCGCCGACGGAGATGGCTTTGAAGCGATCGGTGTTCGTGGTCAGGAACGCGGAGATGTATCCGCCCTGGGACCAGCCCATCGAGCCGAGCTTGGTCTCGTCGACGATCCCGCGCGCGACGAGCGCATCGACGCCGCTCATCACGTCCCACATGTCGCCGATGCCGAGGTTGCGGACGTTGAGGGCGCGGAACTGCGCGCCGTAGCCTGCGCTGCCGCGATAGTTCGGCTCAAGCACGAGCGCGCCTTTTGCGAGAAAGAGCTCGATCGGATAGGTGCGGGTGGCCGGCGCGAACGTGGGGCGGGAGACGCCGGTTGGTCCGCCGTGAATCACCACGAGCAGCGGATATTTCTTCGACGCGTCGTAATTCGCCGGCTTGTGCAGCACACCTTCGATGGTTGCGGCGTCTTTGCTCTTCCACGAGATCAGCTCGACGGTGCCGAGCTTGAATGGCGTGAACTGCGCGGTCATGTCGGTCAGTTTCTTCGCCGCTCCCGCGATCGGCAGCGCGGAGACGTACACCTCGGCGACGTGATTGGGATCGGATGCCGTGTACGCGATCGTGTTGAAGTCGTGGTCGAACGAAACATCATTTAAATAGAAGGCGTCGGGCGCGGTCACACGCGTGATGGCGAGCGTTTTCGGATCGATGCGGAAGAGGTGTGTTGCGGTTTTCTGCTGCGCGCGGAAGAAGATGCCCTGCTTCGAATCGTCGAGCAAGGCGACGTCTTCATCGAATGATGCGGTGAGATCGTCGACATCGGCGGGCTTCGCGGCCGGCTTTGCGAGCACGTCGGCGACGCGCACGCGCGCGACGTGGCCGTTCGTGTAGTAGTGATACTTCTGCGCGAGCGCGGTGCTGAAAACGAGCTCGCTTCCGTCCGGAGAGAAATGCGGATCGCCGTCCGGGCCTTCGAGGGCGACGACGCGCTTCACACTGTTCTCGCCCGTTGCATCCACGATGAAGATGTCCGAGGTGGCGTCGAAAGCGAGCAGCGGGTTGCTTGTCGCGGAGAACGCGATCTTCGAACCGTCGGGAGACCAGGCGATGTCCGACACGTTCAGCTTCGGATCGCGCACGAGCTGCTTCGCGTCGATCGGAAGGTGATCCTTCTCCGCAGCGGCGACGTCGGCGATCCAGAGCTGGTTCTGATCGAAGTCCTGCTCGACGATCTCGAAGTCGGCGTACTTTTCTTTGCGGCTCTTCGCCTTGCTCGATTCGGGCATCGGCGCGGTGAATGCGATGCGCCGTCCGTCTTCGGACCAGCGGAACGAATCGATCTCCGCACCGTGCTTCGTCAGTTGCCAGGCTTCGCCGCCGCCGGGTGAGATCAGCCAGATCTGCCGCGCGACCGGCTTCCCTTCATCCTTTTTCTCCTCTTTCTTTTCACCCGGATCCGCGAGCGGTTCGATGACGGCCGCTTCGCGCTCCGTCAGAAACGCGAGCCAGCGGCCGTCGGCTGACCACTGCGCCGCGCCGCTCGATTTCTTTCCGCGCGTGAGCTGGAAGGAGCGGCCCGTCTGCGTGTCGGCGAGCCAGAGATGTGTGACGTACGCGTTCTCTTTCCAGTCCGTCTCGGTCATGTCGTACGCGACGAAGCGCGCGTCCGGCGAGATGCGCGGACGCGCGACGGACTTCATGCTGAGCATCTGGTCGATGGTCGGCGTCTGCGCGACGAGCGGCAGGACGAGGGCGAGGGCGGTGAGGATTCGGAACATTGCTTCTCCTTTAATCGTCGACGGCCGGGACGGCCGGCGACTGCGGACGAGACGTCCGCGCTCCATTACTTCAGTTGCCAGAGCAGATAGCCGACGATCTCGCTCTCGTTCTTCACCTGCTCGCTCAGCGGCTCGCCGCCGGCGGAGTGTCCGCCGGAGCCGTGGTAGCGCAGCAGTACGGGATTGTTCGAGCCGGTCGAGGCCTGCATCAGCGCGGTCATCTTGCGCGCGTGCAGCGGCGCGACCCGCGTGTCGGCGTCGCCGGTGACGAACAGGATCGACGGATACTTTGTCCCCTTCACCACGTGCTGATACGGCGAGTAGGCGTAGATCCATTTGAACGCGTTCGGATCCTGCGCGGTGCCGTATTCGGAGATCCAGAAGCGCCCGACGAGGAACTGGTCGTAGCGCAGCATGTCGGCGAGCGGGTATTCGCAGAGCACCGCTTTGTACATCTCGGGATGCTGCGTCGTGGCGGCCATCACCAGTAGTCCGCCGTTGCTCTTGCCGCTGATGCCGAGGTGCTCGCGCGAGGTGTAGTTGTGGTCGATCAGGAACTGCGACGCGGCCTGGAAGTCGTCGAAGACGTTCTGCTTCTTCTCGTTCATCGCCGCGCGATGCCACTCCTCGCCGAACTCGCCGCCGCCGCGCAGCACCGCGAGCGCGTAGACCGCGCCCTGCTCCGCGAGCACGATCGCCCGCGGCGAGAATGCGGGCAGCTGGCTCAGATTGAAGCCGCCGTAGCCGGTGAGATACGCGGGATTCTTCCCATCGCGCTGCAGACCTTTCTTGTAGAAGAGGAACATCGGCACGTGCGTGCCGTCCTTCGAGATCGCGAACGTCTGCTCGATCGTGAAGTCGTCCGGATTCACCGGCGCGTTGACCTGCTGGAAAACCGTGCGTGTGCCGGTCGCGACATCGTATTGATAGATCGCCGGCGGCAGCGCGAAGGAACTGAATCGATAGAACGCGACCGGGGTGTGCCACGAGCCGGTGATGTCATCGAGTTTGCCGTAGGCGTGGAAACGCATCTCGCCTGCAGGCGTACCGTCGGCGTTGTAGCCGACGACGCGCGGCCTGACGTTCTCGAGGTACCGGACGAAGATCTTCCCACCCGCTGCGCTGATCGATTGAATCGCCGCGTCGTGATTTTCGGGGACGAGCTCGCGCCAGTTCGCGCGTCCCGGCGTCGCGAGCGGCACGATCATCACGCGATGATTCGGCGCGTTCCAGTCGGTGGCGAGGACGAGTGAGTTGCCGGCGAATTCGGCCGACGTGCGCGCCTCGAGGTCGTTGACCACGGGCTGAAAGCCTTCATCGCTGCGCGCGTTCTTCACGTAGACGTCGCTCCGCTTGCCGGCGGAGCCGTACGAGACGTGCGCGAGCAGCCAGCGGCCGTCGTCGGAGCCGGTCAGGCTGACGATTTTCTCGGGCGTCATCCCTTCGCCGAACAGCTCGACCTCATCACCGCCGGCGAGTGCGCGCCGGTAGATGCGCGAGCCCGCTTTCGTATATCGCGAGAAGAAGACCTGGTCGCCGATGATGGCGATGCCGGAGTAGCGGGCGAGCGGGAGCTGTCCGAGGTCGTGCTTCGCGTCGACGTCATAGAAGTGGATGATGACTTCGTCGGCGCCGCCCTCGCGGACGAAGAATCCAAGGATTCGGCCGTCGGAGGAGACGTCGAAGATGCCGACGTTGCTGGCGTGCTTCGGGTCCTCGGGCGGCGCGATCAGCACCGAGTCGGCGCCGTTCTCCCGCATGTAGATCGAGAACTTCTCATCGCCGGCCTTGCGGTGGGTGAAAAAGTAACGGCCGTTGCGCCAGGTCGGAAGATTGCTTTCATCGACGCCGAAGAGCTGCTCGAAACGTTTGGCGAGGACGTCGCGCTGCGGGAGATCGGCGAGCGCCTTGTCCGTCCAGGCGTTCTGCCGGTCGATCCACGCTCGCGTTTCCGCGCTGTTCTGATCTTCCAGCCAGCGATAGGGATCGGTAACCGTAACGCCGTGCAGGGTTTCGGTCACCGGACGGACCGGCGTGACCGGACCGTGCGGGGCGGAAACGGAGCAGGCGACGAAAACGAGCGAAACGAGAAGGAACAGCGGCTTTCTCGGCATGGCGGCAAATTTTACGCGGAAGTCAACTGAAATCAGTCATTTGCCACATTTTCGCTACAGGCGGAATGGCGGAACCTCAGCAGCCGGTTGAATGTCTTGTTTTTGCCAAAACCGGAACTTAGACTTTTGGCGATCTGAAGCAGAAGGGGGGGAGATCGGGGTCATGCCTCTCGTTCACGTCAAAGAAGACGAAACATTCGAGAATGCACTGCGTCGGTTCAAACGCAAATGTGAGAAGTCGGGGATCCTCTCCGAGTTGAAGAAGCGGCAGCATTACGAAAAGCCGAGCACCAAGCGCAAGCGGAAAGCAATTGCCGCCCGCAAGAAGGTGCTGCGGAAGCTCGCGGAAGAGCGCCGTACTGGCTACTAATTCTCGACATCGTTCTGATTGATAGAGGGCTCGCTTCGGCGAGTCCTTTTTTTGTTCCTCCAAAATGATCCACACCGAAATCGAATTCGACCGCGTCCTGACCCTCATAGCCATGGAGGCGAAGAGCGCGCCGGGCAAAGAAGCGATCGCGCGGCGCCGTCCGCTCGCCACGTTCAATGAATGCGAACGCGCGCAGGCGGAGCTCGCGGAGATGGTCCGCTTCTACCACCGCGAAGGACTCCTCCCGATCGCCGGCCTCACGGACGTCCGTCCCCTCTTCGATCGCGAAACGGTGCTCGAGCTCGAGGAGTCGTGGCAGATCGTTCGCGCGGCACGCGCGACGCAGGCGATCCGCGAGACGTTCCTTCGCAGCGACACCTTCCCCCATCTCACCGAGATCGCCAACCGCATCTCCGACCTCGGCGAGCTGCTGACGAAGTCGTCGAAGTACTTCACGCGCGACGGCAAGCTGCGCGAAGAAGCGTCGGCGGAACTGCGCGCGATCCGGCAGAAGGTCCAGCAGAAGCGCTCATCGATTCAGCGCGTGCTAAACGATGTGATGAATCGCAGCGGCGATGCGATCCAGGAGCCGCTGATCGTCATGCGCGGCGACCGCTTCTGCATCCCGGTCCGCGCCGATCATCGCACCGCGGTGCCCGGCATCCTGCACGAGCGCTCCGGCTCCGGCGCGTCGTTCTTCATCGAGCCGCTGCAGGCGGTCGAGTTGAACAACGATCTCGCCGACCTGTTGATCCAGGAGCGCGAAGAGATTGCGCGGATCACGCGCTACGTGTCGCAGATGCTGTTCGACGACGCGGGCGAGATCATCGCCGCGGTCGATGCCGGAGGCGAGTTCGACGCGCTGCAGGCGTGTGCAGTTTTCAGTGTTGCCATTCACGCATCGCGTCCGCTGTTCAGCAACGAAGGCGAGCTGCGGATTCTGAACGGACGTCATCCATTGCTCGATGAGCGGCTCGGCGATGCGCGTGCCGAGGCGTTCGGCGAAGAGCCGTCGGACCGGCGTGTCGTGCCGATGACGATCGAGCTGGGAGCGCGGGCGTCTCGCCCGCAGTCGGCGAGCGTCTCGCTCGACGACCGGTCGCCGGCCGAGACGGCCGACGACTGCGGACGAGACGTCCGCGCTCCTTACGCACTGATCATCAGCGGTCCGAACGCGGGCGGCAAAACGGTCGCGCTGAAAACTGCCGGACTGCTCGTGGCCATGGGAATGAGCGGCCTCCCCGTCCCTGCCGACGACGGCACGACGCTGCCGATCGTCGATGCGATTCACGTACTCATCGGCGACGACCAGAGCGTGCTCGAACATCTGTCGACGTTCTCCGCATATCTCGTGCGGTTGAAAAAAGTCCTCGCACACGCGACGAAGCGCTCGCTCGTGCTGCTCGATGAACTTGGCTCCGGCACCGATCCGGAAGAAGGCGCTGCGCTCGCTGCCTCCGTCGTCGAGCATCTGCTGAACGCCGGCTCGCTGCTCGTGGTCACGACGCACCTTTCGTCGCTCAAGAGCTTCGCGGTCAACGATCCGCGCATCGTGAATGCATCGATGGAGTTCGATGTCGCGACCGGACAGCCGACGTATCGCATGATCACCGGCATCCCGGGCCGCAGCCGCGCGATCGATATCGCGCAGATGATCGGTCTCCCCTCCTCCGTCATCGCCGCCGCACGCGAGCGTCTCGGCGATCGTTACGGCGAAACCGACACACTGCTCGCAACGCTGCAGAAGCGCATGTCGGAAGTGCTCGCGCAACAGGACGAGATCTCGCGCTTGCGCACGTCGATCGAAGACGAGCGCCGCGCGATCGCCGAGAAAACCGCGCAACTCGAGAAAGAGCGCGCGTCCCTCGGCACGTCGTATCGCGATGAGCTGGAGCGTCTGCGCGACGACGTCACGCGCCAGCTGTCGAACGAGATCAAGATTCTGCGCGAGAAAGACCGTCGCTCGCTCGATGCACGCGAATCGCTGAAAACCGTGACGCAGTCGATCGATCGCGCGGTGGAGTTCCTGCCGACCGAGCAACGCGAAGTGCGGGTCGGCGACAAAGCCGAACATCGCAAGTTCAAGGTGACGGGCAAAGTGCTCTCAGTCGATGGCAGCAAAGCCGTGCTCGATGTGAACGGGCGCAGAATGACCGTCGACGTACGCGATTTGACGAGTGTGGCGCCGGCGACCTCGCCGGCGGATCGCCGCCGAGTCGGCGGCGCCACACAGAATCGCGGGGCCGATCTCATTCCCGCCATCGCCGCCGAGCTCAATCTGATTGGTCAACGTGTTGACGATGCGCTCGAGGAGTCCGACAAGTTCCTCGATCGCGCGCTGCTCGAAGGCAAGCAGGCCGTGCGCATCATCCACGGCTTCGGCACCGGCGCGCTGCGCAAAGCCGTGCGCGAGCATCTGCGCAAACATCCGGCGGTGAAGTCGTGGCGTCCGGGCGATGAGAACGAAGGAGGCGACGGCGCGACTGTCGCCGTGCTCGAAGGTTGATGGCTCTCGTCGATCTCAATGATCTGGTGATCTCGCAGGTCCGCAGCGCGGCGGACCTCGTCGAATTCGTCTCCCAGGTCACGCCGCTCAAGCTCGCGGGCAAAAGCTACAAAGGCCTCTGCCCGTTTCATCGCGAGAAGTCGCCGTCGTTTCACGTCGATCGCGACAAGGGACTTTTCTACTGCTTCGGCTGCGGCGCCGGCGGTGACGTCTTCAAGTTCCTCTCGCTGACGGAGCGCTTCACGTTCCCTGAGGCGGTGGAGCATGTCGCGGCGCGATACGGAATCGAGCTGCCGCGACGGAGGAAGTCGTCGCGCGAGGTGGACAAAGACGATTTGATGGAAGTCCTCGACGACGCGTCCGAGGCATTCCATCAGGCACTTGGCTGGGGCGACAACCCGGCGAAGCGCTACCTTGAAGATCGCGGCGTGCCACAAGACATCGTCAAGAAGTACGGCTTCGGCTACGCGCCCGACTCGTGGGACTACATCCTGCGCCGGCTCGGGCAGAAGCATGGCGACGCAAAGCTGTTCAAGGCCGGCCTGCTTTCGGAACGTCGCGAAAAAGGCGGCTACTACGATCGCTTCCGCAACCGTTTGATCATCCCGATCCACAGCGAGACCGGCGCGCTCGTCGGCTTCGGCGGACGCTCGCTCGACGGCAGCGAGCCGAAGTATCTCAACTCGCCGGACTCCGAGGTCTTCAACAAATCGCGGCTGCTGTACAACCTGCATCGATCGAAGGATGCGATGCGGCGGATCGATCGCGCGATTCTCGTCGAGGGTTACTTCGATGCGATCGCGATCGATCACGCGGGCGTGCCGGGCGTGGTTGCGTCGATGGGAACATCGCTGACGGCGGGACAGGCCTCGCTGATGCGGCGCTACACGCGCAAGTGCGTGATCGCGTACGACGGAGACAACGCCGGCCGTGCCGCAGTGCTTCGCGCGGCGCCGGTGCTTCTCGGCGCGGGACTCGACGTGCTCGCGCTCGATCTGCAGGGCGCGAAAGATCCGGACGAGATCGTGCAGAAGCGCGGCGTCGACGGATTCCTCGAAGTCCTCGGCAGCGCAAGCGACATCTTCACGTTCGGGCTGCGCGAGTGGGCGTCCGATGCGGCGACGCTGAGCGGGCGCGAGAAATCGGAGCGTGTCGAACAGTTCACGCAGCTGCTGTCGGCGGTTCCCGATCCGGTCGTGCGGAACGATGCGGCGCAGCGAATCGCCGATGCGTTCCGGCTCGAATTCGACAGCGTCTGGTCGCGTGTGAAGGGGAAGGCGCAATCGGCAGTGACGCGGGAGCGCGCTGTCGCGCCGCCGCAGACGACGGGCGAGAAATTCGTGTTACAGGCGGCGGTTCAGGGGAAGCTGGCAGCGGAGGTGCTGGGGCGACTTCGGGAGGAGCTTTTCGAAGACCCGGCGTGCAAAACACTCTTTTCTATCATGAAAACCGACCTGGTGGCCGGTAACCCTATTGATTTCGCCGAAATCACGACCCATCTTAGGGGCGAGGTAGAGCTAGCCCTTCTGTCGGAGCTGCTGCTGAGCGAGGAGATCGACGATCCAACGCTCCAACGTATCGACGAAAACCTGCGTCCAATGGAGCGCGGATATCTCAATCGCCGCCGGATCCAGATCCAAAGAGACATCGTGGAAGCGGAGAAAGCGGGGGACGAAAACCGTATGCGCGAGCTCGATCGCGAGAAGACGGAGCTCTCCCGTATGTTGAGTACGCTGAAATAATTATCGTCATCAAAAGATTACGCGAATGTCCTTTACGGACACCGTTCGAACCGTCGTAACCCGTGGGGCGAACCAACGCTACCCGGTGAGGAGCGCATCAATGACTACCCGCCTGCGGACTTCGAATCTCGAACAGGAATCCACGTTTGAAGAAGGGGTCGGCGACTTGAGTGTCGAAGAGAAATACGTCGAAGTCAAGCAGCTCATCGCACTAGGTAAAGAAAAAGGGTTCCTCCTCTACGACGAGATCTACGAAGTCCTTCCGGAAGAGATCACTTCCCTTCCTGAAGAGCTGGACGAGATCTACCTGCGCTTCAACGATCTGGGGATCGACATCGTCGAGGATGCCGAGAAGCAGCTTCCTTCGCAGACCGGCAAAGGCATCATCACCATCGATGGGACCATCGAAGAAAAAGAGATGGATCAGCGCGAAGAGGTCCAGCAGGACATCATCGCCGCCTCCTCCGGCATCGTCGACAAAACCAACGATCCCGTCCGCATGTACCTGCGCGAGATGGGCACGGTCAAGCTCCTCGACCGGCAGGGTGAAGTCGACATCGCCAAGCGCATCGAGAAGGGCGAGCGCAAGGTCTACAAGTCACTCTCTGCGAACCGCATCATTCTCGAAGAGATCCTGAAGATCTACGAGAGCGCGAAGAAGGACACCCGCGTCATCAAGGAGATGATCGATCTGGCGATGCCGGAAGACGACGTCATCTCCCCGGCGGTCGACGAGAACGGCGAGCCGAAGCTGGCTGCTGCCGCGATCAACAAGATCAACGAGATCATGCTCATCTTCGAGCGCATTTTTAAGCTCGACAAGAAGATCAAGGACACCAAGAGCAAGGTCGCGGATCCGAAGAAGCTCACGCAGAAGGCGCTGGCGACCGGCACGAAGAGCATCGAGAAGCTGGAAACGAATCTCGCCGACGAGATGCAGCAGATCGACTTCACGCCGCAGACGCGCAACCGGATGATCAACAAGCTGAAGGACATCGACAACGAGCTGTCGCAGGTCGCGTCGATGATCCGCAAGGACGATCAGTCGCTCAAGCGCGAGAAGGACAAGACGCGCCGCGACTTCTATCGCCGCCGCCTGCAGAAGTACCAGGAGAAGCTCGGCGAGCTGGAGACCTTCTACGGCACGCCTCACGACGAGCTGAAGAAGACCATCCGCGAGATCCGCCAGGGCGAGGAAGAAGCCGATCAGGCGAAGCAGGAACTGATCGTGGCCAACCTTCGCCTCGTCGTCTCGATCGCGAAGAAGTACACCAATCGCGGACTGCAGTTCCTCGACCTGATTCAGGAAGGGAACATCGGTCTGATGAAGGCGGTCGAGAAGTTCGAGTACCGCCGCGGCTACAAGTTCTCGACGTACGCGACGTGGTGGATTCGCCAGGCGATCACCCGCGCGATCGCCGATCAGGCCCGCACCATCCGCATCCCGGTCCACATGATCGAGACGATCAACAAGCTCACCCGCACGTCGCGCGCGCTGGTGCAGGAGCTCGGACGCGAGCCGCAGGCCGAGGAGATCGCCAAGCGGATGGACATGCCGGTGGCGAAGGTGCGCAAAATCATGAAGATCGCGCAGGAGCCGATCTCCCTCGAGACTCCGATCGGAGAAGAGGAAGATTCGCATCTTGGCGATTTCATCGAGGATCGCGGCGTGATCTCGCCGATCGATCACGTGATCGTGGCGAACCTGAAGGAGCAGACGCAGAAGGTGCTCCGCACGCTGACCCCGCGCGAAGAGCAGGTGCTGAAGATGCGCTTCGGTGTCGGCGACGGCGCCGAGCACACGCTCGAAGAAGTGGGACGCTCGTTCAACGTCACGCGCGAGCGCATCCGCCAGATCGAGTCGAAGGCGCTACGCAAGCTGCGTCATCCATCGCGCTCGAAGAAGCTCCGGCCATTCCTGGATGCAACGTTCTAAAACAGCATGGGCGGCCCTCGCGGCCGCCCTTTTCATTTCTGCGCCGCTCTTCGCTTCGCACCTCGTGCTCGAGGCGAATCCGGCGATCCCCTTCCCGTTCCTCGCCCGCTTCGGCTCCGTCACGCTGCATATCTATCCGCACGGCATTCGCGGCGAGACGATCTGGCTGAACGGATTCGTGCGCAACGAGCAGAAGGACATCACGGTCGAGAATCCGTTTGCGCGGATGTACACCGAGGTGCCGGTGGCGCGCATCGGAGCGATCGTCGGGAAGCTCGTCGCCGCCCTGCCGGCCACGCTCGCCTTCACGTCCGCGCCGCCGGTCGAAGGTCCGCTCGCCGGCACGGTGCACAGCATCGCCGCGAATCGATATCGCATCGTGTACGGCGCCGAGGCGTGGATCGATGTCTGGACGACGAAGCAGCTGGGCGACGTGCCGCAGCTGCGCGCGATCGGACAGCAGATCGTCGGCGCCATCTCGCCATGGACCGCGAAGTCGTTCGCCGCGATTCCGGACGTGCCGGTCTACATCGAGCTGAACTTCAGTCACTTCCACAAGCTCGCCATCCTGAAGGTCAAGACATTGACCAGTGATGACGACGGTGAGGAAGCCGCGCTTCAGTCCGGCAAGTTCTGGGTTCATGCGGCTGTGCTCGATTCGCTCTGGAAGTAATGCACTGTTATTTGCAGTTTAGTCCGGTGTGGGAAGACTACGCCAGGCGACCCCAGCTTTTGTCGCGCTGATCGGAATCTCGATCATCTGCGAGCTCGCATGGAGTGCGGCGGCCGTGCCGCCGCTTCCTCCAAACAGCGACGGCCATGCCGTCGCACCCGCGGCATGGCCGCAGTCGTCCGGAGCGGCGGCATGGCCGCCGCAGTCCATGATCATTCCGGTGACCGGCGTCGAGCGCGCCGCATTGCGCGACTCGTTCACCGCGAAGCGCAAGGGCCACATCCACGCGGCGATCGACATCCTCGCGCCGCGCGGCACGCCGGTCGTTTCCGCCGCGGACGGCATCGTTACGAAACTCCGCTGGAGCGGCGCCGGCGGCAACACGGTGTACATCAACGATGCGCAGAACATCGAGTACTACTACGCACATCTCGACCATTACGCGCCGCAGCTGCACGAAGGGATGCCGGTTCGACGCGGCGACGTGATCGCGTACGTCGGCACGACCGGAAACGCGCCGCCGCAGACGCCGCATCTGCACTTCGGCATCGAGCAAAACGGAGCGGCCGTCGATCCCTTCCCCATCCTGCTCGCGCGCGGACGAACCATCCGCTGACGAGCGGACGTGTGTCATCCCGAGCGCAGTCGAGGGATCCCCGCCGGCGGCACGCTGATCATGCTTCGGCGGGGGATTCCTCGACCGCCTTCGCGGTTCGGAATGACACTCAGGCCGCAGCGGCCGCGGCCTGGATCTGCAGCTTGTCCAGCTGCGCGAGCAATTCGCCGGCGTCCTTGTAGCGCGCCTTCGGATCCTTCTCCAGGCAACGCATCACGATCGCGTTGAGCTCGCGCGGGATGTCGGCGCGCAGCTCGATCGGCGGCTTCGCTTTCTCCGTGATGTGCGCGGTGAGCACGCCCGTCAGCGACGATGATTCGAACGGCCGCACGCCGGTCAGCGCCTCGTAGATCATCACGCCCATCGAATAGACGTCGCTGCGCGGATCGAGACTTTTTCCCTGCACCTGCTCGGGACTCATGTAGTGCGGCGTGCCGACGATCAGTCCCTGCTGCGTCATGCCTTCCGTCGCCTCGGCCATGCGTGCGATGCCGAAATCCATCAGCTTCACTTCGCCCTTGTGATCGATGAGCACGTTCTGCGGCTTGATGTCGCGATGGATGATCCCCTGCTCGTGCGCGGCCTGCAGTCCGCGGCTGATCTGGCGCGAGAGTCCGACCGCGAGCCGCGGCACCATCTGCCGGTTTTCCGCTTCGTCGAGCAGCTCGTTGAGCGTGTAGCCGCGGACGTACTCCATCGAGATGAAGTAGACGCCTTCCGCTTCGCCGTAGTCGTACGTGCGCAGGACGTTGCGATGCGTGATCTTGCGCGCGAGACGGATCTCGCGTTTGAAGCGCTCGAGGTCCTCCGGCGATTTCTGCATCACGTCGCCCGGCAGCGTCTTGATCGCGACGGTTTCGTCGAGCTGCGCGTCGGTCGCGCGATAGACGACGCCCATGCCGCCGCGTCCGAGGATCTGTTCGATGCGGTAGCGATTGGCGAAGAGCGAGCCGAGGGAGAGATCGGCGGTGGCGAATGAGCCGGGGGCGGTCGCGCCCGGAGTGGTGCTGTCCATCTTCAGCGTCGTCATCGCCGCAGTTTCGGATCCGAGCGAGCGCATGACGCCTGTCGCCATGCCGACGAGCGGCACTGCTGCGACCGGCAGCGGCTGCGGAATCCATTTAAGCCGCACTTCTTCGCGCGTGGACGACGACAGAATCTCGCCGCCCGCCGCCTGCGCAGTTTCATACGAGAGATACGCGTAGCCTGGGGGCGCGTGCCACGCGAAGAGCGACGCAAGCAGCGGCGCATTGCCGACGATCGCGACGCCGCTCTCCGCCTTCAATTCGACCGAGCCGGTGATGAATTGTCCGGTCGCGATGCCGACGCCGATCGAGATCTCGTTCGCGATCTCGGAGTTCGATGCGATCTCTTCATTGATTGCGCGCGCTGCACGGATCGCGTGAATGACGCCGCGATCGCCGCGGAACACGCTCACCAGCCGATGTCCGACGATCTCCCGCACATATCCATCCTGCCGCGCGACCTCGGATTCCTGCAGCTTCATGATCTTCGCGACGGTGGCGATGACGTTCGATGCATCGTCCTCACTCGCCGCTGGCGGCAAACCGCGCACATCGGTCACGAGGATCGTTCCCTCTTCGACCTTCGGCGCTTCGATGTTCTTCTCCGCCTCGCGCTCTTCGGCCTTCGCCGCCATCTGCTCGTACAACTCTTCGAGCTCCGACTTGTCCCGCAACGAGGTGATCATCTTCGCGAACGAGCGGCCGAGAATGCCGACTTCATCGCTGCGATCCATCTCAGGATGCACGCTGAGATCACCCGCGGTGACGGCCTGCGCGATACCTGCGAGCTCTTCGATCGGACGCGTCAGGCGCCGCGCGATGAACCACGACAAGAGGAATGCGAGCAGAAGTGCGCCGCCGCCGCCCGCAAGCAGCGAGTTCTGAATCTGACGGAACGGCTCGAGCTCGCGATCGAGCGAGCGGAGGAACACGGCCCAGCCGACCGGCACATTCGCCGACATCAGCGGCTCACCGACCACGACGTACTTGCTGCTGTCGATGGTCGTGTTCATCGGCGTCTGCTTCACGCCCTGCATCTGTTGCATGCCGACGCTCGGTGCGTCGGACGAGCGGGCCGGTGCGCCGCCGACTTTGGAAATGAAGCCGACGTTCGCTTTCGTCCACTCCGCGATCTTGTTCGCGAAGGCGTCGTCGATCGCGTAGGCATTGACGAGGTAACCGACGCGGACGGGATTCGCGCCCGCGCCAATCGGCACGACAGCGGCGTGATAAAGCTTGTTGTTGTAGACCAAGACGCCGGTCGTCGGATCCCATGGGCTGGCGTCGACCGCTTTCTTCACCAGCGGCGACTGCTCGTAGAGATCGTCGCCGCGCACATGCGTCAGCGCCGGTTGATCGGTACTGGTGACGAGCTTGCCCTGGTCGTCGAGCAGCATGACGACGTCGCTGCGAAGGAGCCTGTGCTTCTCGCTCAGCTGATCGTTGACGCTGACGAGATCGGGCGTCGCGGCCATGAGACTCGACTGCACATATGCGGCGAATGTCGGATCGGTGCCGATCAGACGCGCGGAAAGCGCCAATCGCTCGAGGCGCTGGCGCTCGAGATCCTTGAACAGCTGCGCGGCGCTGGAGATCGAGGTGTAGACAGTGTTGCGTGCGATCGTGTTCGCGCGCTGGATCGTGATGCCGACGGCGATCGCGACGACGATCGCGATCATCACCGCGGTGACGAGGAAGAGCTTCCAGACAAGTGGAAAGCGCGCGCGCTCGACGCTCGCGGCAGGTTTTCGTCGTGGTGCAGTGTCGGCTTCGGAAAGCGTGGCGTGGTCGATCGTTTGCGCGGTCAACTCAGTAATCCCTCGGCGGTGCGTACGGTTTGTTCTCTTTGTTCAGATGCTGCGTCGCTCGATAGCCGCTGCTGTCGAGCGTGATGGCGGCGTTCGCGATGCCGGCTGCGGGAACATCGAGTTTCGATTGCATCGTTCCGCCCTGCTCGTTCCACGCGACGAGCGTGTAGCTGCCCGGCGGAACATCGGCGAGCGAGAAGTTGCCGTTCGTGTCGGTGAACGCGAAGTACGGCGACGACATCACCTGGATGACCGAGGACATCGTCGGATGGACGTTGCAGTAGACGTTGATCACGCCCGGCGTTTTGAACGTCGACGATTTGCCGGCGCCGCGGCGATAGAGGCCGAGATCGAAGTTGTTGCCCGAGGAGAGCGAGAAGAGGTTGTGCGAAATCGGATCGTCGTTGGGGAACTGAACCGTGGAGCCGACGGGGATGACGAGCACATGCGGAAGTAAGGTTTTCCCGCGTGTGGTCATGGTGAAGGTGCCGGCTTTACGGGGCGACGTACGTGCGGCGGGCTCGAGCCAGACGAGTGTTTCGTCGATGACAGGATGTTGTCCGCGCTTGGTTACGAAATTGACGCGGCCGCCGACGGTGGCGGCGCTGAGCCCGGTAGCGGAGAGGCCCGCCACGCACACGAAAACGGCCAGAAGTCGTTTCATTGCAATCAGCTCCGGGAATCTTGAAGTGTAGCACATGGTCTTGTGCAACCGGCACGGCAATTGCGAATTGAATAGGTGCTTGAATTTTGTATTGCGATTTAAAATCGAAAACGTATCATCTAAACATGCACGAAACGGTGAGCGGCGGCGGGCGATGCAATAATCGTCGTGGCTGCGCGTTTCGTGAGTATACGGTTCTGGTGCAGCAACAGGCTGCATGGTTTCATTGAAAAAACTGAGAACAGATTGACAAGATCCCGCTCCTCCCTTTCACCACGGGCGTGAAGGAGCGGTCGATCCGGTCCGCAACGCCAGCGGGGTGAGTCGCGACCTAGGCGTGACGCTTGTTGCGGGACCACCGGAAATTCATGGGGGAGGAGGTACAAACGTTCGCATGCATTGTTCCAATAACACTCAGGGGGCTACGACTTCGTAGCAACCCACCCCGGAAGGGCGCTCGCGAGAGCGCCCTTTTTCTTTTTTGAAGAGTTATCCGCGAAGCGCCACCTCAATTCTCAGTTCTAAATTCTGACTCTGCGTTCTGCGTTCAATTCCATCCGCTCGGGATTGAATGCAGAACGCAGAATTGAGAATTAAGGTGGCGCTTCGCGCGCTGCCTCAATCGAGCCGCGGAATCATCACTCGCCCGCTCTCCATCGGCACTTGCGGACTTCCGGGGATCAGGATGGCCCGCAATCTCGCCCTCAGCAACTCCGCCGAATCGACATCGGAATCGATCAGCTGCAGGATGGCGTCGACGTCCGCGGCACGGATGCGGCGCGGCTTGCGATCGAGGCAGGCGTTGGTGCGGCAGCGCGGCGTGCAGTACTTGCGAGTGGACCGGGTCAGCGGAAACTTGGTGCCGCAGTACGAACAGGTTCCCATCTCACATCCCTCCCGTCACGACCATTGAGAATAGGAGCGTTTGGCGAGATCGTCAAGTAGTTGACTGTCGGTGCCCCGAGCCGGACTCGAACCGGCACGCCCGTTTCCAGGCAAGGGATTTTAAGTCCCGTGCGTCTACCAATTCCGCCACCGGGGCGTGAGACGCGCATCATAACGGCTGCCGATTCGATATCATTCGCGCCGCAACCCGCCTGGAGGCTCCACCATGACCACGGCCACCGAAATC
>C688J18823_10001069_pt1 | contig 16732 bp, 10 predicted proteins | sample HopSoiMetagenom1_FD_18823 | JGI IMG/M metagenome (IMG submission 18823) | reverse complement strand
AAACCATCGGCGATGTGGCTGGCCGCCAGCGGCATGAGATCACCGCGAGATTCGGCGCTGCGTTTACAACGTTGCTGGAGCAGGCGCTCGGGCAAAGCAATTCACCGATCAGCCCGCGCAAGCTGCTGCCGGATTATATCGTTGAAAGGCGTTTCGCCGAACCGGTGGCAACGGAAGCGGTGATCTCAGCGACATTATCCGGACTGGCCGGGATGCTGGTGACGGCGATGGCGCAGCACGGCAAAGGCGCACGCCGGCTGGAATGCCGTTTTTTCCGCACCGATGGCGCGGTTCGCACGATCATGCTCGACACCGGCCAACCCGTGACCAAAACCGAGGTGATCGGCCGGCTGTTTCGCGAGAGGCTCAGTTCTTTAAGCGATCCATTGGATCCCGGCTTTGGATTCGATTTGATCCGTCTTTGCGCAAGTCGAACTGAAGTCGTCGTGCAGCAGCAGCGCGATCTTGATACCAATGTGCACGACAATGATGAGTTGGCCGCACTGATCGACCGCATCGCCGCGCGTATCGGGGGCAGGCGCGTCGTCGTGCACCTACCTCAAGACACCCACATTCCTGAACGCGCGGTGCTGGCTGCGCCGGCCCAGCATCATCTTGCAACGGCTGGGCATGCGCTTTGGCCGTCGCGGCCCGAAGGCGAGCCGCCGTTACGGCCATTACGGCTGTTCGATCGCCCGGAACAGATCAAGGTCATCGCGCAGGTGCCGGATGGGCCCCCCGCGCGATTTGTTTGGCGCCGTGCCACCCACGCGGTCGTCCGTGCCGAGGGCCCCGAACGCGTCGCCATGGAGTGGTGGCGCTCTCAAGGCGAAATGCTAACGCGCGACTATTTCCGGGTAGAGGACGACGCAGGCCTGCGGTTCTGGCTGTATCGCGACGGACTTTATGATCGTGAGATCGTGCAGGAAGAAAGCCAGGCCGTTCAACCCAACTGGTACATGCACGGATTGTTTGCATGACCACACCGGCTTACGCGGAAATCGGGATCACAACCAACTTTTCATTTCTGCGAGGAGGATCGGATCCCCGAGCTTACGTGCATCAGGCGAGCGAGCTGCGTCTGGGCGTCATCGGCATCGCCGATCACAATACGCTCGCAGGCGTGGTGCGGGCTTACAAAGAACTCGATAATCCCAAAATCGAGTACAAGCCCAGGCTTTTGATCGGATCGCGTCTCGTCTTTATGGACGGTACGCCCGACATTCTGGTCTATCCCCGGGATCGCGCGGCTTACGGTCGGCTGTGCCAGCTACTGACCCGCGGCAAACGAGGGGACTGCACCAAGAAGGGCGAATGCCACTTAAAATTGGATGACCTCATTGAGTTTGCCGAAGGGCAGCTTCTTGTCTTGGCTGTGCCGCATCGATTCAAGCTTGAGAAGGCGCTTGACGTTCTGGACAGACTGAAGCGCAGTTTCGCAGACGGCGTATGGCTTGCAGCGAGCGTATTATACCGCGGCGATGACCGGCGCCGTCTCACGAAGCTTCGTCAAATTGCCGCAACGGCCGGCGTGCCCCTGCTGGCGACCAATGAAGTGCTGTATCACCATCCGTCGCGCCGACCCTTGCAGGATGTCCTCACCTGCATCCGCGAGAAGACAACCATTGACGCGATAGGCCGCCGCCTGGAAGCCAATGCGGAACGCCATCTCAAGCCTGCCGATCAAATGGCGCGGTTGTTTCGCGATCTGCCCGAGGCGATCGAGCAAACCATCCGCTTCGCCGGCCGCATCAAATTTTCTCTCGATCAGCTAAAATATCAGTATCCCGACGAACCAGTGCCGCCCGGCAAGACCGCGCAGCGCCACCTGGAAGATTTGACGTGGCAGGGCGCGCACAAGAGATTCCCGGTCCGGATATCACCCAAGACCAAAAAAATTCTGCACAAGGAATTGCGTCTGATCAGAAAACTGAAGTACGCGCATTATTTTCTCACGGTGCACGATATCGTTCGTTACGCGCGCGAGCATAGCATCCTCTGCCAAGGCAGGGGTTCGGCGGCCAACTCGGCCGTTTGCTATGTGCTCGATATTACTTCGGTCAATCCGACCAAGGTCGATGTGCTGTTCGAGCGTTTTATCTCCAAGGAACGTCTGGAGCCGCCCGACATCGACGTTGACTTCGAGCATTCCCGACGCGAGGAGGTGATGCAGTATGTCTACCGGAGATACGGCCGGCATCGCGCCGCAATTATCGCCACCGTCATTCATTATCGGCCGCGCAGTGCAATTCGGGATGTGGGCAAGGCGCTGGGACTGACGGAAGATGTCACGGCGGCGTTGGCGGACACGGTATGGGGAAGTTGGGGGGATGATGTCAACGAAACGCAGGTCAGACAGGCAGGCCTCGATCCGCAAAATCCGATGGTTGAGCTTGCAGTCGAACTTGCAACCGAGCTGATTGAGTTTCCGCGCCACCTCTCACAACATGTCGGCGGTTATGTCCTGACCCAGGACCGGCTCGATACCTATGTGCCGATCGGCAATGCCGCGATGGACGATCGAACCTTCATCGAGTGGGATAAGGACGATGTCGATGCGCTGAGCATGATGAAGGTCGATGTGCTGGCACTGGGGATGCTGACCTGCATCCGTAAATGCTTCGACCTTATAGCTGATCATAAAGGCGAGCGTTATGAGCTGGCAACGATCCCTCAGGACCAGAAGCCGGTGTATGACATGCTTTGCCGGGGTGAATCGGTCGGCGTTTTCCAGGTCGAAAGCCGCGCGCAAATGAACATGCTGCCTCGGCTGAAGCCGCGGGTGTTTTACGATCTGGTGATCGAGGTGGCTATCGTGCGGCCGGGCCCGATTCAGGGCGACATGGTTCACCCTTATCTGCGTCGACGTAGCGGTCAGGAGAAGGTCAGCTATCCCTCGCCATCTCCTGCGCACGGCGACAAGGATGAGCTTCGGAGGGTGTTGCACAAAACGCTTGGCGTGCCGCTGTTTCAGGAACAGGCGATGCGTATCGCCATCGAGGCCGCGAAGTTCACCCCTGAAGAGGCAAACGGGTTACGCCGCGCGATGGCCACGTTCCGCAGTATCGGTACGATCGGAAAATTCGAAGCCAAGATGATCAACAACATGATAGCGCGCGGCTACCATCCCGAGTTCGCAAAAAGCTGCTTCGATCAGATCAAAGGTTTCGGCAGCTACGGTTTTCCTGAAAGTCATGCCGCGAGCTTTGCACAACTTGTCTATGTCTCCTCATGGCTGAAGCATTTCCATCCCGATGCATTTTGCTGCGGGCTATTGAATTCGCAGCCAATGGGATTTTATGCGCCGGCGCAGATCGTCGGCGATGCGCGCAAGAATGGCGTCGAGGTGCGCGAGGTCGATGTGTCTTTCAGTTGCGCGCAGAACACACTGGAGGAGAAGAGCGGATCGTACCATGCGGTCCGCCTCGGCTTCAGGCAAATAGACGGATTCAGATGGGCCGATCCTGACGAGGAAGTTCTCCGGCAAAAAGCGGGTAAGCCAAAAGCGGAAGATTGGTCCGAGCGCATTATAAGGGCACGACAGCGACGAGCGTTCACCTCACTGGAAGATTTCGCTCGCGACACCGGGTTGCCCAAGCATGCGATGGTCCTGCTGGCGGATGCCGATGCGTTCCGCTCAATAGGGCTTGATCGCCGGACCGCGCTGTGGGCAGTCCGGCGCTTGCCCGATGACGTCCCGCTGCCGCTGTTCGAAATGGCCACCGCCCGCGAGCAGCCGGATGAAAATGCAGAGCCATTGCCGCTGATGCCGCTGCCGGAGCAGGTGGTCGCCGATTATCAGACTATCCGGTTGTCGCTGAAGGGGCACCCGATGGAATTTTTGCGCCGGACATTTGTCCAAGAACGCGTCAGAGCCTGTGCGGAGGTATCCGATGCCAATGATCGACAATATGTCCGTTGTGCCGGCCTCGTGCTGGTGCGGCAGCGCCCAGGCAGCGCCAGCGGCGTCGTGTTCATGACCCTGGAGGACGAAACCGGCATTGCCAATATCGTGGTGTGGCCGAAAGTCATGGAGCGGTTTCGCAAAGAGGTAATGGGCGCGCGGCTGGTGCTGGTTGAAGGTCACATTCAAAGTAGCCCGGAAAAGGTCGTTCATCTGGTGGCCGAGCGATTGTTGGACCGCTCCAGTGATCTCGTTCAGCTTGCCAATGATGCGCTCAGCCGAAAACATGCGGTGCCGACAGGCCCGGCGTTAATTGAAGCGTTGCATGACGACCGGCGCCAGCACCTCGACAATCCGGCCCAGAAACTCCGCCATCCGCGTGACGTGCGGATCCTGCCGCGCTCTCGCGATTTTCGCTGACCGCGCCGGAGCGCGGTGATATAGGCCGATCCGCTGCCCGTCTCTCAAGGGATACTCTCATGCAAACGCCACGCGAAATTCTGAGCGATCTCTGGGCGACCGCGAGTGGCGATCCTGGGGCGGTCGAGACGGTTACGCTGACGGGAGAAGAACCGCAACTTCCGTCCTCCTTTCGCGTGGCAGCGGCAGCGCAGGCGGCCATCGCGGCGACAGGACTCGCCGCTGCGCAAATCTGGAAATTGCGCAGCGGCCAATCGCAACAGGTCGCCGTCGACATGCGTCACGCAGTCGCCGAGTGCCGGAGCGAGCATTACCTGCGCGTGGACGGCAAACCGCCTCCGCCGGCTTGGGACGTCATCGCGGGAATCTACAAGACTGGCGACGGGCGCTTTGTAAGGCTGCATACGAACTTCGCTCACCACCGCGCCGCCGTCTGCCAGGTGTTAAAATGCACGCCGGAGCGCGAGCTCGTTCAGGCAGCGCTGATGGGGTGGGACGCTGAGGCTTTCGAGACCGCCGCTTATGCTGCAGGCGGCGTAGTCGCCATGATGCGCTCCCACGACGAGTGGTCCAAGCTGGCGCAGGGCAAGGCGATCGGCTCGTTGCCGACAATCTCGATCGAAAAAATCGGAGAGGCGCCACCGAAACCGTGGTCCGACGGTGACCGCCCGCTAGCCGGCGTGCGCGTGCTCGACCTTTCGCGGGTGATCGCAGGTCCGGTCGCCGGCCGGGCGTTGGCTGCGCACGGGGCGGATGTCCTTTTGATCTCAGGTCCCGATCTGCCGGCCATTCCCTGGCTGACGATCGACACCGGACGCGGCAAGCTCACCAGTTTCATTGACCTTAAAAGTGAGCAGGGCCGCCAGACGTTGCGTGATCTGTTGGCGCAAGCCGACATTTTCTCACAAGGGTACCGTCCGCGGTCGCTCGCGAAGCTTGGTTTCTCGCCTGAGGATGCCGCGCGGCTCAGCCCCGGCATCGTGTATGTCTCACTGTCCGCCTACGGTCAGGCCGGGCCGTGGGCCGAGCGCCGCGGCTTCGATTCGCTGGTGCAGACCGCGACCGGCTTCAACCACGCTGAAGGCGAGGCCGCAGGCATCGCCGCCCCTAAGGAGTTGCCGGCGCAAATGCTTGACCATGCCACGGGGTATCTGATGGCGTTCGGGGCCATGATGGCAAAGGCCCGCCAGTCGCGGGAAGGGGGTAGCTGGCACGTTCGCGTTTCCCTGGCGCAGACCGGGCGATGGCTGTGGAATCTCGGTCGGCTCCCGGATGGGTTGAAGACCGAAGATTTGAAGGCGGACGCCGTTCTGCCATTTGTGGAAGACGCGCCATCCGGGTTCGGTCCGCTGCGCTCGGTAAGCCATAGCGCCGTGTTGTCGAAGACGCCGGCGCGTTGGGTCCGACCGGCCATGCCGCTTGGCACTCACCCGGCGCAATGGCCTGCTGACGGCTGAATGGGCTCGTGCTTTCCCGTGGCTGAGAGCCCTTTTTCCCTGCAAACGATCCGCCATTTGCGTTTTTAGGTTGTTCGAAACGCCAATTGGGCACTATTTAGCGCACCGATGAAGGCAGTCATCTGCCCGTATCATCGGCGGATTGACGGGGTTCATGCTGCCACCATTCGCCAAGCGACTGCAGATGCTAAATCGCCAACGAGTGGGGGTGGGCGTAGCGCTGCTGGTTCTTGGCGCCGGGGCTCTGTATGTCTTTACGCACACTGGCGGGGCAACGCGTGGATCCTCGGAGATGTCGAGCCAGTCCCGCAAGGGGTTGCAACGCTACACGCCGACTCCCGCCGAATGGGCCACCCTGACCATTGAGCCGGTTACCCAGCGTACCTTCCGTGCGGAGACCGTCACCGAGGGCAAGATTGCGGTAGACGAAGATCGATCGACGCCGGTCTTTTCGCCATACGCCGGCCGGGTCACGAAACTGCTGGTTCGGCCGGGCGACCGGGTCACGCAGGGACAGCCGCTATTCGTGATCGAGGCGGCCGACAGCGTCCAGGCACAGAATGATTTCATCACGGCCATGACCGCACTTAACAAAGCGAGGTCCGCGCTCAATCTGGCGCAGATTCAGGACGGCCGCGCCAAGGATCTGTTCGAGGGCAAGGCAGTTCCGCTGAAGGATTATCAGCAAGCGCAGGCTAACCTGATCCAGGCCCAGAATGATTTGCGATCCTCGCAAACCGCGCTCGAGGCGGCACGCAACAAGCTGCGAATCCTCGGACTGACGGACGATGCCATATCGACCTTCCAGGAAAAGGGCAGCATTAATCCGAATACGACGATTTTTTCGCCGATCACGGGCACGGTTGTGCAGCGGAAGGTCGGCCCTGGCCAATACGTCAACTCCGGGTCCAGCGATCCGGTATTCGTCATCGGCGATCTCTCTACGGTCTGGCTGACGGCTTTCGTTCGCGAAAGCGATGCATCGAAGGTATCGGTGGGGCAGGAGCTCGCCATGAATGTATTGGCTCTGCCGGGCCGATCGCTCTCAGCTCGAATCAATTATGTTGCGGCAGCCATCGATACGGCGACACGCCGGCTTCTGGTTCGCGCCACTCTCGACAACAAGGACGGTCTGCTGAAGCCTGAGATGTTCGCCAATGTCACCATCTATTCCAGCGGCGATCATCCGGCCCTCGGCGTGCCGAAGCAGGCCTTGATCTATGAAGGCAATCAGGTCCGGGTTTGGGTCGCGCATGAGGAGGGGTCGATCGAACTCCGCCACATCAAGACCGGGCTGACAAATGGTGATCTCGTGGAGGTCGAGGGCAATCTCAGGCCGGGCGAGCAGATCGTCACCAAGGGCAGCCTGTTCATCGACCGCGCGGCATCCGGAAGCTAACGGCGCCCCCCATTGAAAGCCTCGATCTGAATGGATCGCCTCGTCGCAATCGCCGTCAGCCGCCGCTATTTGATGGTTGGGCTGTTTGCCGTGGTGTTGATCGGCGGATTGATTGCGTTCAGGCAGCTCAACATCGAAGCCTACCCCGATCCTACGCCGCCGATGGTGGACATCGTCACGCAAAGCCCCGGATTGTCTTCGGAAGAAATCGAACGCTACATCACCATCCCCATTGAAACCCAGGTCGCGGGCATCAAAAACCTGCGTACGATCAGGACGATTTCGCTCTACGGGTTGTCCGACGTAAAACTGCAGTTCTCGTTCGACTACACCTACGAGGAGGCGCTTCAGCAAGTCCTGAACCGCCTCTCGCAGCTCGCACCACTGCCAGGAAACGTGCAGCCCGGAATTTCACCGCTCAGCGCCATCGGGGAAATCTACCGGTACCGCTTGGTGGGCCCGCCGAATTACAGCGTGCTAGATCTCAAGACGTTGCAGGATTGGGTCTTGCAGCGCCGTTTCCGCGCCGTGCCCGGGGTGATCGACGTCACTGGTTGGGGCGGCAAGACCAAGACCTATGAATTGCAGGTCGATTTCAACAAGCTCGTCGCCAACGGTTTGACGCTACCGCAGCTACTGCAGGCGGTCAGCAATTCCAACATTAACGTCGGCGGCAACACGGTCGATATCGGAACGCAATCCGCCGTCGTGCGTGGCGTCGGCTTGATTCGATCGATCGATGATCTTGCAAATACCATGGTCTCTCAAAGTGGCGGCAATCCGGTGCTGGTGCAGGACATCGCTACGGTTACCGTCGGCGAAAAACCCCGGCTCGGCATCGCCGGTCTCGATCAGGATAACGACATTGTCCAGGGCATTGTGCTGATGCGCCGTGGCGAGCAGAGCTCACCTACTATTCTCAGAGTCGAACAGCTGGTGGCTTCGATCAACAGTTCGAGCATCCTTCCGCCCGGAGTTCATATCGAGCGCATCTACGACCGCAAGGATTTGATCGACGTCACGACAGCTACGGTGCTGCACAACATGGTGCTGGGCATCTTCCTGATCGTGCTGCTGCAGTGGCTTTTCCTTGGCGACCTGCGAAGCGCGCTGATCGTGGGCGCCACCATCCCATTTGCCTTGTTTTTCGCTGTGATCATCCTGGTGCTGCGCGGCGAATCCGCCAACCTGTTGTCGGTTGGCGCGATCGACTTCGGCCTGATCGTTGATGCCACGGTGATCATGGTGGAGGCAATCTTCCGCCGGTTGTCGCAAACCACGGCCCTCTCAGAAGCCGAGCAGAGCCAGATTTCCTACGACACGACGATGGGGATGAAGAGCCACGCCATCCTCTCGGCCGCGGCCGACGTGTCGCGCTCGATGTTCTTCGCCGCGGCGATCATTATCGCGGCCTTCCTTCCGCTGTTCACGCTCAGCGGCGTCGAAGGCAACATTTTCGGACCGATGGCCCGAACGTACGCATATGCACTCGCTGGCGGTCTGCTTGCGACTTTCACGGTGACACCCGCGCTGAGCGCCATCATCCTGCCGTCGCACATGCAGGAAGCCGAAACGCGCATCATGGTGCTCTTACACCGGATCTACGCGCCGGTGCTGAACTGGGCCATGGGAAACCGTAAACTGGTGCTTGCCGGCGCGACCGGACTCGTAATGCTGACGATAATGTTCAGCCGCATGCTCGGACTGGAATTCCTGCCCAAACTGGAGGAGGGCAATCTCTGGATTCGCGCGACCTTGCCGCACACCATCTCGCTGCAAGAAGGCAACTCGTACGTCAACGGCATTCGCAAGCTTATCCGTGGCCGGTCCGAAGTGGAAGCGGTGGTCTCCCAGCATGGGCGACCTGACGATGGCACCGATGCCGCCGGCCTGTTCAACGCCGAGTTCTTCGCTCCGCTCAAACCGGTGAGTGAATGGTCGGACGCGCACGACAAGGAAGAGCTTACCGCACAATTGTTGGCGCAGTTGCAGGAAAAATTTCCAGGCGTCGAGTTCAATTTCTCGCAATACCTCCAGGACAATGTTTCCGAAGCGGTTTCAGGCGTGAAGGGGGAAAACTCGATCAAGCTGTACGGCAATGACCTGCAGGCGCTCACCGACACCGCCAACAAGATCAAGTCCGTACTTGCCACCGTGCAGGGCGTCACCGATCTGGCGGTCTTCACATCGTTAGGGCAACCCACCATCCAGATCGATATCGATCGCGCCAAGGCCGCGCGCTACGGGCTTACGCCAGGGGACATCAATGCCACTATCAAAGTGGCGATAGGCGGCGACAGCGCCGGCGACCTCTATGAACCCGGAAGCGACCGGCACTTTCCGATCATCGTCCGTCTGGCTCCAGAGTATCGCAAGAGCGCGGAGGCGATCCAGAATCTACGGATCGGCTCGGCAGGTCCGAACGGAGTGATCACGCAGATACCCTTGAGCGAAGTTGCCTCCATCAATCTGGTGTCGGGCGCCGCTTATATTTATCGTGAGCAGCAGGAACGCTATCTGCCGATCAAATTCTCGGTCCGCGAACGTGACCTCGGCAGCGCCATCCGGGAAGCGCAGGACAAGGTCGCAGCGCAAGTGCAGCTTCCGCCGGGCTCGCGCCTGGAGTGGGTGGGCGAATTCGGGAATTTGCAAGACGCCATCAAGCGGCTGTCCGTCGTGGTGCCGATCAGCCTGGCTCTGATCGCGGTGCTGCTCTGGTTCAATTTCGGCTCGATGGTGGACACGCTGCTTGCGATGAGCGTAATCCCGATGGCGATCTTCGGCGGTGTGCTCGGGCTCTTGGTGTCTGGCATTCCATTCAGCGTGTCCGCGGCAATCGGGTTCATTGCGCTGTTCGGCATTGCGGTGATGGACGGGATAATCATCCTGTCGCAATTCAATCAGCTGATCGATGAGGGCTTGGATCGGGCGAGGGCGGTTATCCGCACCGGCGAGCTTCAATTGCGGCCGGTCTTGATGACCTGTGTCGTCGCGGGTGTCGGGTTATTGCCGGCAGCGTTGTCGAAGGGCATCGGATCGCAGGTGCAAAAGCCTCTTGCGGTCGTGGTGGTCACCGGCATGATGCTGGCGCCCTTGGTGATCCTGGTGACGCTGCCGGTTTTGATCTCCTTCTTCTCGCGCCGAGCTCGCTGACGCGGCTAGTCTCTCGCGGAAATCGCGTTCCCACGCGATAAGGCTGCTAATCGACTCGACTGGATCAGAACCCGTAAAGCCGCGCGGGATTGTCGACCAGGATCTTTTTCCGGATCGCCGCGTCGGGCGTCCATACCGGAAGCTGATTGAGCAGTCGGCCATCATCGATCTGTAGAAGCGGGGTAACGTCCGTCGGCTTCTTCCCGGCAGGCGTTACCGCATCCGGATGAGGCCAATCAGTGCCCCAGACCACCCGGTCCGAATTTGCCCCGATCAGCGCCCGCGCAAATGGAACGACATCGGAATAGTCGGGCCCGAGCTTCGATGCGCGGTAGGCTCCCGAGATCTTGACGTAGGCCTTGCCGGATTTGACGAGATCCACCAAATCTGAAAATCCCGGCTGCTCCACTCCCAACGCTGCCTGCGCTCCCCCGAAGTGGTCAAACACGACTGGTACTGGCGAATTAGCGACGAGGTCCTTGATTGCGGAGATCATCGAGAGGCTGGTGAAGAGCTGGACATGCCAGTTGCGGTTCTTCATTCGATCGATCGCGGCCTGAAAGCGCGGGCGGCCTATCGAGGGATCGTTGACGCCGCCGGTTGCCAGATTCAGCCTTATGCCACGGATGCCCGCCTGGTGCATGGCCTCGATGTCGCTGTCAGGAGTTTTCTCATCGATCACCGCGATGCCGCGCGCGGTTTCGCCACGTGCCTTCATGCCGAACAGCGTGGCTGAATTGTCCGTTCCGTAGACGCTGGGGGTGACGATCACCACGCGGTCGATATGCAACGCCTTGTGCAAGGCCGTCATTTCTTCAGGCGATGCCAACTCGGGCGTATAGACCCGCCCCGAGAAGAAAGGAAACTTCGCGGGGTCGGGGTGAATGTGGGTGTGGCAATCGCAGGCCCCGGCGGGGACGTCAAAATTCACTGGCGTCGCGGGCTGAGATGCGCCGCCGAAAGCGTTCCTGTTATGCATGGTCATTCCAGCGGCAATGGAGGCGAGCAGAATACTGCGTCGAGTCAACATTATTCACTCCCGGGTTTTGTTGTTCTTATGCCCGGCAGAATAGCACATTTGGCTGGCTAGTACGCATGCCGCGCCAATGTGAATGGCATCTCGGCGACCGGTATCGCGCGAGCCTCAGAACAGAGCTATTGGCCGGACGGCGTTCGCAGCCCGTGCCAGGCGTCGCGTACCTGATGGTAGTGGACCTCGGGCAAATAGTCTGGTGTGTTCAGACCGAGCGTCCTGACGTCCAGCTTCCCGACCGCACTGAGCAGCGTGTAAGACGCAATCACCCGATCGCGTTGCGCCCCGATCAGTCGAGCCTTGGCGGAAATCAGATCCGCCTGCGAGTTCAAGACGTCGACGGTCGCACGTTGCCCGCCCGCGGCTTCCTTCTGGACGCCTTGTAGTGCGACGCTCGCAGCGCGAACCTCCGATTCCGACGCTGCTACCGCGATCTTCGCGCCTTCATTGGCGACCCAGGCGCTGATCGCGGCGGTCCGGGCTTGATTGCGGACCTGATCGAGCACCAGCCGGCTTTGCGCCGCCAGTTCCTTTGCCTGACGCGTCTGCGATGCGGCAGTACCGCCGTCGTAGATGGGAGCGTTCATTTGGGCGACGATAGAGGCTTGATCCGTTCTGAGAGTAGTGATGGTGGGATCGGCCTCGCTGCTGTGGCCGGCACTACCTTGCAAGGTAATGCTGGGCAACAGACTACTTTCAGCGACGTGGATGGTCGTCGAGGCGACGTCGACATCAAACCCGGCGGCGATAACCGCCGGATGTGCCTTGAACGCCAAGGTGCTCGCCTCGTCCCTGCTGTGGGGTGCATAGCGGTCCACATTATCGGCGGGTCGCAATTGCGAGGGAGGATTGCCGATTACCTGAGAGTAGATGGCTTGGCTGACAGCGAGATTGACCTCTGCGTTGTTGAGTTCGGCAAGTCCTCGGTTGAGCCGCGCTTCCGCTTGGGCCGTATCGGTCGGTGTCACATCACCGGCGTTTAGGCGCCTTTGGGTGATTCCGAAGGTTTCCCGCAAGAAAGCAACATTCGAACGCTGAGCTTCCACCAGCGACTGGTTGGCGAGAACGTTGGTGTAGGTGGTGGCGGCGTCGAGCAGCACGCCCTGTCCGGCGTTACGCAAGGCTTCCCGGCCAGAACGGACCTGCAGTTCGGCCACGCGCACGCTATTGGCGGTTTTGAAGCCATTGAACAGCGTCTGCGTAACTGTCACTCCGATGGTCCAGGGCTTGAGGGTGGCGGATTGGATCGTGTTGTCCGGCAGCAGGTTGCGAACGGCCTGGAGGCCACCGCTCAGGGTGGCGATGATTTGCGGCCGATAACCCGCCAGGGCCTGCGGGACGTTCTCGTCAGTAGCGCGCTGTCGCGCCCGCGCGGCGTTGATTTGTGGATTGGTTTGATAGGCCCTGGCCAGTGCCTCGGGCAGTCCTTCGCCCCGGGCAGGGCCGAGGGGAAAACAGATCGCAATGCCGGGGGTTACAAGACAGATGCAAAGTCGGAGCGCGCGCCTCGCTCCGTGGCCAACCATAGAGGCACGCCCAATCATGTGATCCCGCAGCAAACCCCGGCCATCGCCCCGCCAACGACCACATCGACCTGTTTAGAGCCCGGTCTCGGTACAGGCAAACCGAAGCTCGCCAAAATCCCATGAATTCACCGATTGCTTGTGTTGCGGGGATTCGACACATGCCGGGAATGCCAAGCTTCTGGCGGCGGCTCAGATTTCAGGCCTCAGAGACGCCGCAAGCTGCCGAAGCGCTCTGAATTGCCGGCCCTGATAGAGGACAATCTATTGTCGGGAATCGCTTGATTCGCTCACGGCCCCGATCGACCACCGACGTGGTCCGAACAGTTCCTGGCGGCGCCGCTCAGCGGCATCGGCGAGAACTGCTCGAGGGTGTCATTTGTTCTTGTTGACCGGCTTCCGCTTTTCGATGAAGGCCGCCATGCCTTCCGCACGATCTTCGAGCGCGAACGTCGAATGGAACAGGTTACGCTCGACCTGGAGCCCTTCAGTCAGCGGGGTCTCGAACGCCCGATTGATTGCGCTTTTTGCCATCTCCGCTGCCGGACGCGACATTGACGCGATTTTCTCGGCGGCCTCCAGCGCCTCCTCGAATAGCCTTTGCGCGGGTACGACCCGGCTGACGAGCCCGGACCGCTCGGCCTCATGCGCGTCCATCATGCGGCCGGTCAGACACAGGTCCATGGCCTTGGATTTCCCGACCGCTCGCGTCAGCCGCTGGGTTCCACCGATCCCCGGTATGGTGCCCAGCGTGATTTCAGGCTGGCCAAATTTTGCGGTATCGGCCGCGATAATGATGTCGCACATCATCGCGAGTTCACAGCCGCCGCCAAGCGCGTAACCGTTGACGGCTGCGATGGTGGGCTTTCGGCACTTGGCAACACGATCCCCGCCGATTGCAGTGAAATCGCTGGAAAACATGTCGATGAAGGTTTTCGGCTGCATCTCCTTGATGTCGGCCCCGGCGGCAAAGGCCTTTTCACCGCCTGCCAGCAGAATACAACCAATCTTCTCATCGGCCTCCAAATCGTCCACCGCCAGCGCGATCTCCCTGAAAACGCCAAACGACAGTGCATTGAGCATCTTCGGGCGGTTGAGCGTAACGATGCCGACCGAACCTTTGCGATCAACGGTGATGTATTCGAAACTGCTCATGGGCGACCTCGCGCTTGATTGCGACACCAATGTGCCCGGTGGCGGGGTGCTCATCAAGTGGGGCAACTTCGAGCGGTCAGCACCAACTCAACGCGGGCTGACGGCAGGCATGTTCAGGCGATGAACAGGCGCGCGGCGGATGCAACCGTCAGCAACGCGCCGAACCCAATGAACATTTTTCCGATCAAGGACGTCTGCTCCCAGGCGGAGTTTGCATTGCTCCGAGGAGGGACGGACACGACTGGCGCTGTCGGCGCGTCGGCGGCGGCCATCGCCAGCATTGGCTTGGGGGCTGTCTTTTCCTGCAAGGCGAGATCGAGCTCGTTAAGCTGATCGGCCGACAGGACCTGAGGGGTGACTGGCGTCTGCGTCGCAGCCGCGTTTAGAATACTCGTCGCCCGGGCTGACATGGCGCGCGCGGTATTCACGAGCGGCGTGGCGGGCGATGGCAACTCTGCATTGGCGTTGGCCACCGAAGGGGAGATTGCCGAGGTACCATCGGGCGCACCGGCCTTCTTGTCAGCGGCCGTTTTCAGCGTGGCCTTTTTCGTTTTGCTCTGCCCGTCTTGCTTGCCTTGAACATCTCCCGCCTTTTTTTGGACCGACGCGGTTTCTGAGGCCGGTGTTGCCGCTACACCCTCGGGCCCCGCCGTTGCCGCGGATAGACCCGCTAAACTGATCAAAAAGGCTAACGGGAAGCCCGCGCGGCGGCGGAAGGTGATGTTCATGGTCGTTATCCCCGTTGCGGTTCCCATGCCACCGAATCAGAGCGCAGGGGGTGTCTTCACCGGGGCGGAAAAAGGGAATTTTCGGGCTGGACCCGGCGAAAACTGGGCAACCGTGTCGCCCAAGTTGTCTCAAGCGCCTTGGTGCCAGCGAAAGCGATCGATGTTATGAGCCTGAGGGCATGAGCGCGGCAGTTCGCTTTCCCGCCAAGACGACGAAGCACACCGAAACTCTTGATCACGAAACCGTGATCGAAGGATTCTTTCCGTAACGAAACGAGTTACAGGCGCGAATTGAATGGTGAGACGGCGTGCGCAAGCGTGAAGACGAGTGGACCGACCTGATGCGGTCGGCCATATCCGGCGACAGCGCCGCGTACCATCGTTTGCTCAAGGCCGTTACGCCGGTATTGCGAGCTGCGGCGCGCCGCGGCCTGTCGCGAGCGGGACAACCTGCGGATCAATTCGAGGACATCGTGCAAGACGTTTTATTGGCGGTGCACTTGAAGCGGCATACCTGGGACGTCAACGCGCCGTTCGCACCCTGGCTGTTCGCGATCGCGCGCAACAAGCTGATCGATTCATTGCGCCGACGCGGCCGCCGGGTTTTCGTCGACATCGACGACTTTGCTGAGACGCTCCCCAGCCAGCCAGTCGCGGCAGCCCCCGCGGCCGGTGAAGTCGCACTGCAGCTAGAGTCGTTGCCGCCGCGGCAACGTGAGGTTCTGCAATCGATCGCCGTCGAGAGCGTATCGATCAAGGACACGGCGGCGAAACTCGCGATGAGCGAAGGTGCGGTACGGGTGGCGCTGCATCGGGCACTTGCAAGTCTGACCGCCAAGTTGCGCGGGGAATGAGAATGGAAACCGACCAGTTCATTAGAACGCTTGCAGCCGACACCGCTCACCGCGCACCGCCGGTCGGCTTCGTGCTGTCGCTGGGGTTAATTGCGGCCGCGCCTGTTTCGGTCGCGATATTCGTCCTGGGTCTGGGTGTACGTCCGGACATCATGACGGCGATGCAAAATCCTTTTTTCGATCTGAAGTTCGCGGTGGCATTGGGGCTCGCGATCTCGGCGATCGCGATCGGCCTGCATTTGTCGCGCCCAGAAGCCTCGCTGCGTGGCTGGCCGTGGCTGCTGCTTATTCCCGCCGGACTTCTTGTCGGCGGGATTGCAGGTGAAATGATGATGCCGCAGCGTTTGCCAATGATGACCCGCCTGATGGGTACTAATTCGCGGATTTGCCTTACGGCCATTCCGTTGATGTCGCTGCCATTGTTGGCCGGCGCGCTGGTTGGCCTGCGGCACGGCGCGCCGACGCGGCCTGCGATCACCGGCGCGATCGCCGGCTTGTTGTCGGCAGGTTTGTCGGCAACCCTTTACGCATCGCATTGCTCCGATGACTCTCCGCTGTTTGTCGCCACGTGGTACACGATCTCAACGGGATTGGTTGCCGCGATCGGGGCAGCGGTCGGTGCAAAAATACTGCGATTTTGATCCCGGATTCAGCGCACGCGGACTTGGGCGTCTCAAGCCACCGGTGCGGCGCTCTGCTGCATGCGGTGAAAGCGCAGCACTTGCTGTGCCGTCGATGGCCGCAACCGTTCGTACGTTGCCTTGCAGGCCCTGAGGTCGGTGGGATCCAGCCCGAGGAGATGGTCGCGCATATCGATGATGGCGTGGACCGTCGACCATGACATCCCCGAAACCTTTGCCAGGATCATTACGCCTTCGGAACGGGTTTCCATCATCATGTTTTCGGCCACCAGGACCGAAATCCTGGCCAGCGCTGCGATAGCGGCGTTGGCTTCGTCAAATCTGCCAGCCCGCGCAAACGATGCGACCTGATGCTCGTCGAGCCTGCCGTCTTCATGAAGGGATTTGACCAGCGCGTGCGCGTTCTCCGTTTCACGGGTGATAGCCGAGGGCGCTGAACGCACCCGCCGCATTGCCTCCTGTACC